>Ga0137366_10003235_pt1 | contig 12689 bp, 8 predicted proteins | sample SagtaG_8_FD_104938 | JGI IMG/M metagenome (GOLD analysis project Ga0137366, IMG submission 104938) | Vadose zone soil microbial communities from Sagehorn Ranch, Mendocino, California, USA - Sage1_L_60_16 metaG | ecosystem: Environmental > Terrestrial > Soil > Vadose zone | place: USA: California... | reverse complement strand
GCTGACAATCACGGAAACGAATCCGCTGTCGGGACGAGCGCAGAGGATGCCTATCCCCAACACAAAGAGAGACGCCGCCGTCGGCAACGCCATGCGTTGCAATTCGCCGAGTCCGTACATTGCCTCCGCGCTATAGGCATAGCCGAGCAGCGAAATGAGGGCGACCCCGATTGGAAACAGCGCCACCAGTTGCTCAAGCCCGCGCCGCAAACGGCGCGGGGAGTTGAGCAGCCATAGCGCGACGCCAGTCAGCAACAGAGCAAAGCCGGTATTGGGCGCAACGCGATTGCCGGCGAGCTGCGCTCCAAACAGGACCTGGTCAACGCGAAGGTTGTGACCGATGAAATAGCCAATGAGTGTGATCACGCCCAGCGCGATGACGAGTGAGGCGGCGGTCACCGCCAGCCAGCGAACCGGTGCAGAGTGGGCTTTGCCCCTCGCTTGGTGATGCATCCAAAGCGCGCAGGCGGCTAAAAGCAACGCGAGCGCTGTTGCCGGATTCACTGGCGTGCGGCCAGGTAATCCGGCCCGGAGCAGCTCGATGTCGAAGTGCCATCCGAGGAGTACCGCCAGACCAACGGCCGCAATCAAGCAGCTCGACGCCCGGCTCAACGCCTCGAGCGATGACAGCAGCCGTTGGTTGAGGCCAGCCCCTCCTGACGGCGGGATCGGAGCATGGCTGCTGTCATTCATGTGTCGCGCGGAGCCTCAGCCGGGCGGCGCAGCAGCCACGCTTGAACACGGGCCCGAACATGCGCGGGCCGGAAGGGCTTGGTCAGATAGTCGGTCACCCCGCCGGCAAATCCCGCCGCCGTGTTCTCGGGCCCGGACTGTGCCGTGATCAGCACGACGGGCACGTCGCGCAGCGCAGGATCGGGCTCGTTGCGAAGTCGGCGTGTGACCTCCATCCCGTCGGCGCTCGGCATCTGCCAATCGAGCAGGATCAAGTCCGGGTGCTCGAGCCGGGCAAGGCGCAGCGCGGCCTCGCCGTCACCTGCGGTCACGACGCGGAATCCGTCCTGCTCGAGGGTGAGCGTGAGCAGACGCACGATCGTAGGGTCATCGTCGGCGACGAGAATGGTATGCGGACCAACCTTCCTCACCGGCTCCGGCGCGCGGGCCGCTGCCGGCGTTTTGGCGTCGCGTTCGATGAACCGCAATTCTTGTCCTTCGGCCGCGGCGAAAACCTCGAGTCCGCTCCCGGCAGCGCCGGCGCGCCGGCGACACATCTCCACGACGCGATCGACCGCTTCGTCGTCGCGGAGCGGATCATGGTGGGTGAGAGCCAGTCGCTTGGCGCGCGCGGCGACCGCGTAGTCGACCGCCCACTCGGCGGGCGTGTGGCCCCAGCCCGTCTTCTGCGGATACTCCGCAATCGTGTACTGAGAATCGTGAATGACGAGGTCCGCGTCCGCAAGGAAATCGACGTGACGCTGGTCCTCCTTATGCCTCGGTGGCTCACCCTCGGCTCTTGCCGCCGGGTTCGGGGCATGCGGCTCGTGATCCACCGAGTACACAACCGCATTGCCGCCGGACTGCAGGCGATAGCCCAGCGTGAGAGTCGGGTGATTGAGATATTGCGTGGTGACGCGCATTTCACCAATCGCAAATTCTCCCTCGGCGATATCGTGAAAGCGAATCGTCGCTGCCAGCTGCGCCAGCGTGACGGGGAAGTAATTGTACTCCATCTGACCCGCCAACGTCCGTTCGAGCTGGCGTCCGAGTGCCCCTGGAGCATAGATGTCCCACGTGTTGCCGGGCACGAACAGTGGTGCGAAAAAGGGGAACCCCTGGATATGATCCCAGTGCGTGTGGGTGATCATGAGGTGTCCGTCGCAGCGCAGCCCGGCGGACAACAGCGCTTGGCCTAATCCATGGGCGCCGGTCCCGCAATCGAGGACGATCAGCGTGCCGTCGTCGCTCCGCACCTCAACACACGACGTGTTGCCACCGTGGCGCAGCGTGATTCGACCAGGCTTGGCCAAGGATCCGCGGGTACCCCAAAACCGGATATCCATCCTTGTACCTCGCGCGCCTCAGGGATGCTGCACCGAGGACGGTAGGGACGACGCGCCGGTCCCCGCCCTCCCTCAGCAACTCGGATCGGGGAATGAACGAACGACGACCACACGGCCGCCGTTAATCGTAGTGTGGCTGGTTCGGAGCGTCAAACGACTGATCAAGGCTTTAAGAAATAGGTTTCCATCATTCCCTTGCCCCTGATGTCCACCATGCCGCGCGGTTCGAGCTCAAATCGATTCCCAAGCGCCGCGCGCGTTGCGGCTGAAATCTGAATCCGGCCGGCAAGCGAGTGCGACTCCATGCGGCTCGCGGTATTCACCGTATCGCCCCACACGTCGTAGACGAATTTGTGCGTCCCGATCACGCCCGCAACGATCGGGCCGGTGTGAATTCCTATGCGCGCCTGCAGCTTAAGGCCTGTCTCCTTGGCAACGACATCGACCATCTCCAGCATGCGCGGGGCAAGCGTCACGATGCGAAGGACGTGGTCGGCTTGCGGCCCGGGAACGCCGGCCGCCACCATGTAGGCGTCGCCGATGGTCTTTATCTTTTCCACCCCGTGTTCGAGGGCAAGGCGATCGAAAGCGGAGAATATCCTGCTCAGGTACGCGATGGTGCGGTCGGCCGACAGTTCCTGACTGAGCGCGGTAAACCCGACGAGGTCGCAAAACAGGATTGTTGCGTCGATGATTCGATCGGCAATGATCTTTTCGCCATCCCGCATGCGATCGACCACGATCTGCGGCAGGATGTTGAGCAGCAACGACTGGGACCGTTGGCGTTCCTGTTCCAAGTCCTGGATGAATTTCCTCTCGCGGTCACGTAGCCGCTTTTTCTCCAGTGAGGCATTGATGCGCGCCCGCAGTAGCACGGGATTGAACGGCTTTGTAAGGTAATCCTCTGCGCCCGATTCAATGCAACGCACAATGCTGTCCAACTCATCTAGCGCGGAAATCACGATTACCGGAACGTGGCTGGTGTGCTCGGTTGCCTTGAGCCGTCGCAACACGTCAAAACCGTTCATTTCCGGCATGATGAGATCGAGCAGAACCAAGTCAAATTCTCGGGTCGCGACAAGCTCCAGCGCTGAAGCACCATTAGCGGTGGTCACAACTTGATGGCCCTCGCGCGTGAGCCGGCGCGCAAGCACGTCGCGATTGGCGGCATTGTCATCCACGACCAAAACACGACTTGACAACACCGTTTCCGGCGACGCGCTACCCATTTGCAGTGGCTGTACGGTACGCAACACATCCTCGATACAACCGACTTGTTGCGCACGGCTCTCTTGGGGTGTCTGGTCTGATCGCGTCAAGGTGACGATCGCATCGATCTGAGCAAGGAGCTGATCGGCCGAGTCTCTCAGCTTAGTAAGGTCCTCCCGAAGCGGATGATTGTTGTCCGCATCCATGTCCTCAATCAGCAGCTCGCTATAGCCCTTGATGACATTGAGCGGCGATCGCAAGTCGTGGCGAAGTCGGCGCTGAAATGCTTCGAAATTTTCGGCTTGCCCTCGGGCCGAAGAGCCATCCGTGGTCACGCTCTTCACGAACGTGGTCAACTGGATGCTTGCGCTGCGCATGCGCTCGAGGTCCGCAAGCACATGATCAAGCTTTAGCCTGCGCGCATCCTCGATGATGATGTCGAGAAAATCGGAAACGGCAGCGGCTGGAGCCTGCACCTCTTGCCTTAAGTATGCCGTCACGGCGCGATTGAAGCGCTCGTCTGATGCATTGGCCGACAAGGGGCTTTCTCCCTGGGCCGCGAGACAGCTGCTAGCCTTCTCCGAGAACCGCCACCGTCGCTCCGGCTCAACCCGCGGTCGGCTTGAGCAAATCCGCAATCTTGCCTAGCAGACGCGACATTTCGATTGGCTTGGTCTCGTAATCTTCGCAGCCAACTTCCATCGCCTTTTCGCGATCGCCGGCCATCGCGTGCGCGGTTAGCGCGATGATGGGTATTCGCCGAGTGGCATCGTTGGCCTTGATCCGACGCGTTGCCTCCCACCCGTCGATTACCGGTAGGCTTAAGTCCATCAATATGAGGTCAGGCTGCTCCGACAAGGCCTTATCGGCACCCTGTTGCCCGTCCATCGCGACTGAGACCTCGTAGCCATTGCGGATCAGTCGGCGCGATAGCATGTCACGGTTCATCTCATTATCTTCAACCAATAGAATCCTTGGCATGCGTTCTCTCAGCGGTTCGTTCTTCAGTGGGGGAGGCGTTCGGCTTCACGCGTGGGGTGTTGCGCCAGCCGTGCCCGCACGGCGACGGTCAGTTCGTTCAGATACGCTTGGTCCTTGGCGATAATCCGCTCGGTCTGTCCGCTCAGGATGCGATAGTCCTCCGCAGTAAGATCCTTCGCTGTGACCACGATAACGGGGATATCCACGAAAGCAGGCTGTTTACGCACTTCTTGTAGAAACTCGAAGCCGTCGAGTTCGGGCATCAGGAGGTCGAGCAAAATCAGGCTAGGGACCGGATGGCTGCCAAGCCAGTTCAATGCGCTCCGGCCATTGACCGCCGCATGGGCTGTATATCCCATGCTCATCAGCGACCGACAGAGCATTTCCCGGGTCGCCAAGTCATCTTCGACGACCAGTATCGAGGCGCTGCTCGGAATAGCGCAATGCTCTCTCAATATCGACGTCAGGCGCTGTCGATCCACGGGCTTGGTCAGAAAATCGGTGGCGCCCAATGGGATCGCCATCCCACGCTCGTTGAGAACACTCACCATGATCACGGGTATGTCACGGAGGTGAGCGTCAGCCTTTAGTTCCTTGAGGACTCCCCATCCGTCCATTTGCGGCATCAGCACGTCGAGCGTGATCGCCTGTGGTCTGTGCTCGCGCGCGAAGGCCAGAGCCTCAATGCCGTTGCGTGCCGATATAACGCGATAGCCCTCCTTCGTAAGGGTTTTGGTTAGCAGGCTGCATACAGTAGGATCATCGTCCACCACAAGGACAGTCGGACGTCCGTCTGCCGTCTGCGCCGCCGGCGCAAGCGACTCCGCGGTGGCAGGGACAGCGCTTTGATCCGGAAGCGTGATGGTGAAAGTCGAGCCTTCCCCGGGCGTGCTCTCGACCGTAACGTTGCCGCCCAGCATAGTGCAGAAGTGCTTTGTGATCACGAGCCCAAGACCCGTGCCGCCAAAGCGCCTGGTGGTCGAGGCATCCGTCTGGGTAAACGCCTCGAACAACCGACTGACCTGGTCCTTTGCCATACCGATCCCAGTGTCCGAAACACGGAAATAGACCCAGGAACTGTTCTCCCGCGCGACCGTCAGGGTCAACGTGCCCGCGGTCGTGAACTTGTTGGCGTTGCTCAGCAAGTTGAGCAAGCATTGCTTTACCTTGGTCTGGTCGGAGCGGAAGCTGCCAATATCCGTCGGGCAGTTCACCTCGATTCTGTTCTGACTCTTGTCGGCCAGGGGCTTCACGATCGACAGTGCTTCCTTGACCAGTGCTTGAATGTTTACCTCCTCGATGAAGGCATCCATCTTCCCGGCCTCGATCTTTGAGAGGTCGAGAATGTTGTTGATCAGCCCCAATAAATGTCGACCTGCGCTTTCGATCCTCTGCAAGTCCTCTATCGGCTCTTTGTCATCCTTGGCGGCGGCGTCCTCTCGCAGAATTTCACTATAGCCGATGATTGCATTTAGCGGGGTACGCAATTCGTGTGACATGTTGGCGAGGAAGGTCGACTTGGTGCGGCTCATCGCTTCGGCCTGATCCCGCGCGGCCGTAAGAGTATTCTCATAATTCTTGCGGTTGGTGATATCCGTATAAATGTTGACTACACCTCCGTCTGGCAACGGATTGTGCCGGATTTCGACGATCGTACCGTTAGGCCGTGTCCGCTCCGTCAAGTAGTGCCCGGCAGCCTCTGCCGCGAGCCGCTGGACCTCGGCGTCAACATCGATGTCGCCGTATTCGCCTCTTTCTGCTTGGAAGCGAATAAAGTCGCTGAAGTGCGGCTCGCCAGCCAAGAACGTCTTGGGTAGTTCGAGCAGTTCGGCAACTTGCGGATTCCAAACAACCAATTTCATCCGGCGATCGAATATGAGCACGCCGTGTTCCATGTTTTCGAACGTGACGCGCATCACCTCGCCGCGTCGCTGCAGCTCGGCGGTGCGCTGCTCGACGATCTTTTCCAACTTAATGGCTGCGTCAGCGCGCTCAGCGAGCAGTTGATCCAGTTCCACGGCGTTTCTGCGAAATACTTCGACGGCTCTTCCCATCGCGCCGATCTCGTCAGCCCCCGTCACAGGAACGGCACTTTCCCGTCGACCGGCCGCAATGGCCATCATTGCGCCGCTCAAACGCGCGAGACGCGACACGATGTTGCGCCCGACGTACAGCCAGGCAATGAGGCCTGCGGCGATCAGGGCCGTGATCGAGAGTACAATAAGAAGGATTCGACCGGAGTGGATTTGGGCGGCGGCGAGCGCGGAAACGGCCTCCGCGTCTTTGCCTTGCTGCGCAACAAGGCTGTCGACCACATGCTTGAGCTTGACGGCCTCGGCTTGCGTTGCCGCAAATGCAAGCTGTGCCTCCTGCTGCCGCCGTAATTCGTGCGCGCGTACGGCAATGATCCCATCCTGGCCCGCCATGGCGGCGAGCCTGTCGTAGAGCCCGATTAAGTTTTTCCGCAGTTCGGGATTGGCAAGCGCTTTGAGGTTGGTTTCGATCTTGCCACGGGCCGCGTCAATCAGTTCGCGCAGCGGCTGCAGGCGCACGCTCTCGGTAACCAGCGAACTTTCGATTAGCAACCCAGCAAGTAAATTGACTTCGGCTTGCACTTCTAGCAAACGGCGCAGCGACTCGACCGCCTCGTTCGAGGCCGCTTTGCTTTCCGCATTCTGACTTTTCGTCATCAGGTCGAAATTGGCGTCGTCAATCGCCGGTGTGGTGCCTTCCAGCAACTCCTCGTGAGCTTTCCGAATGGAGGTCGCCATGGCCTGTCGCCGGCCAGCAATGGCGATCCTTTCGGTCACGGCCTGATTGAGGGCAGCAATCCGGTCGACCATCGCGGTTTGTGCTGCTTGGATTTCCTTGCTCACGTTTGCGGCCAGCGTCCGCAGCTGGTCGATCCGCGTCAGGAAATCACGGGTTTGCTGGGCGATTTGCTCGGCGACCTCGGAACGATGGGACTCGTCCTCTGCTGCCATCAGGCGCGGCGCCGCTGCGACAAGCCCGCTGGTCTCCTCGGCTAGCCGAAGCGAATGCACCGTCGCCGGCATGCTCTGGGAGACGATTTTGGTGGTGGTCTCGCCAATATTTGTGAATGCGTAGAGCCCGATCAACGAGCAAATCACGGTCGTGATCGCCATGAAGCCTAAGGCGATGTAGAGACGTGCGCGGATCGTGCTCAGCCCGGATAAGCCGCCCGCCCGTCCTTTGCCGTTGCGGTCGGCTTGAGTGAGGAATGTAGGCCGTGATGTCACTTGATAAGTCGCGTGACGGGCTTGAACGAGCCATCGGCCTGCAGGATCGTAAAGAACACTTGGTTCATGCCCTGATTATTCTCTGGACCATACGTGAGCTCGATGCCGTCGAGGTCGAAGGCGCCGCTATAGGTAATGGCGTCGAGCAGCGCCTCGCGCGTTGGCTCGCCGGGCACGCGCTTAAGCGCCCCAATGACCAGGCGGCCGACGAGATAGCCCTCCAAGGAGACAAAGCCGGGTTTGGCCCCAGGATCGTGTGCGGCGAGCGCTGCCTGATAAGACGCTACAAGCGGGACCGACTTGTCGGCCGGGAATGGAACCACCTGGCTCACGATCACGCCGGCTCCCTTGTCGCCCATCTCCAGGGCAAGAGCATCGGAGCCGACGAAGGAAATAGCCACGAAAACCGCGTCCATCTTCGCCTGACGGGCCAATTTGATAAACTCAGCGATCGGCTTGTAAGGACCGACCGTCACCACTGCTTCGGGGTTGGCCTTCATAATTTCGAGCAACGCGGATTTCACCGCGGTAGTGTTGCGCCGGAACGTACCCGCGGCCACGAGCGACATGTTGCGCTTGGCCATTGCCATCTTGACTCCGTCGAGCCCCGCCAAGCCGAAGGTATCGTCCTGGTATAAGATCGCGATTTTCGTAATCCCGAGATCCTTAGTCAGATGCTCGATCCACGCCTCGGTCTCCTGAAAATAGGAACTACGAATATTGACGACATATCGTTTGTAGGGGGTGCGCAGGAACTCTGCGCCCGTAAAAGGACCGATGAAGGGAACTTTGGCCTCGGTCGCAATCGGCTGGCCGGCATTTGACGTCGGGGTTCCGACCGCACCGACAATCGCGAACACTTTCTCTTCGGCCAGCATCTTCTTCATCGCCTCGATCGTCTTTTGAGGCTCATAGCTATCATCGGCGGACTTCAGCTCGAGCTGGCGGCCGGCAACTCCGCCGGCACGATTGACTTCCGCGAAAGCAGCGAGAAGCCCCTGGCGCATACCTTGGCCCAGGGCCTGGGCAGGGCCCTCGAGCGCCGCGACTTGACCGAAGACAATCCTGTCTTTCGTGACGCCATCTTCGGCGCGCGCGGAAGTGCCGGCAACCGCAAAGGCAATAACTGACGCGAACAAGATCAGCGATCGATGATCCATCGTCGCTATTCCTTGGTTTGCGACTCAGCTACTTTACTCGCACTGCTTGCACCCTTGTCAACATTTGCCCGGATGGCATTTTTTGGACAACCATTCCGGCCATGACTGGCGTCGGCGTAGGCGCTTTTACCATGACAATCTCAGCGAGGCGCCGCAGCGAAAACTCGGCTTTAATCCTCGAGATGCTGGACTGGAAGAAATTCTAGGTGCACCTGATTGTGTATTTCCCAAATAGATATTGCAGGCGTTGGTATGGGATTCGAGATGGAAATTTCCGTCGTGGACTTGCTAGTAGCGGAGTTCAGGCCAAATCCTATCGCCACCGCGGCGAGCCCGGCGGTAACGCATATGACTGCGCGTCGCATTGAAGTCTCCTGCCCGTGCAAATCGAAATTGGAGTACCGGACTTTAGAGCGGGGAATCGGGGGGAGAAGTGTGAGCTACTTCACACTTAGAATCTCAATCATTTTGATGGAAGCAATAAAGGACCTTTATATCAGTGCGTAGGGCTCGTGAAGGGCGTCGGCGGGGGCAGTGGTGTCCCCCAGGCACCACCGATAGCCTGGGAGCTCGAAAGGCTAAAGTCCTTCATCAGGTCGATCAGGTCGTCGCTCAAGCGAAGATTCGGAGGCATTCTTTCGACAGTTTTTACACGCGTCACTTCGATTTGCGGCAAGGTCGCTGTCGTAGTTTTGCTCGTCCCATCGTCGCCGAGTATTGCTGCAAGCGGCCACGCAGCAGCCGCGCCGTCGAGAAGCGTAATGAAATCCGTCCAGTAAATGCCATGGGGTTAATCCGCTATCCCATCGCAATCAGGCTCCGCCGCTCGCGTCGCGAGGCGATCTCGATGCGATACGTAACGAGCGCGAGCACTGCCCATCCGCCATGGAATAGCACTCCCGCAGCAACGACCAGGCCACCTGGGATCGGACCAATGGCGGCACGTTCCCAAAGGTCGGCGAGGGTGGCCAGCGGTGCCGGGTGGATGGCGAGCTTGCCGTAGTACGCAACGGCTTGGATCACAAAGATCCAGGCGTATGTGCGGCGAAGCCGGCGACCGATCGCGCGGGCGAAGCTGATATGGTAGCGCGGATCGCAATAGTCCTTCGCCAGCAACTCGGCCCAGCCCCCACCCAACCGAGTGCCTTCACCCCTAATCATGGGCGCGTAGAAATCAGTCTCGAGTAAACGCGCGCGTGCCCGCCAGACGTTGAAATACCGGTAGCGGCGCGCCTCGAACAGAAGGAACACACTGACGATCAGACCAACGAGCACCATCGGTAAGGGTGAGGCTTGCGCACTGCTGAAAGTCGCGGACAGCGCAATGCCCGTCGTAACCACCGCCCAGTTCGTGGTGCTGTCAAGGCGCGTCCGCCAGGCAGTGCTACGGTAGACTTCGCCTCGGTAGAGATGGGCGAGTGCGCCAATCTCCGCGGCACTGAACTCGAGCTTCTGGGTTGTCGGAAGTGCAGATTCCTGCGTATCGCGTACGGTCATGGGTTGGTTCCAGGGAGGGGTTGGAGTGTAGCGAACACTATACCTTTTTGATTTGCGATTGGCCGGGTTGTCCCAATCGTCGTGGGATCGACCCCGGCGGTCGTGGCCGCGAGCAAAAGCCAAGAACAGCAAATCCGTTACAAGAGCTGACGCGCGCAAGTGTGCGATCAACGCACGAAAGTTTCTGGGCGAGACAGAGGGAGAACCCAAAGCGACGCAATGCATCATTTGGCTCGACTATATCTCTCTATTTGATCAAGAGGAGATTGGCGCAAAAACGTCCCAATCGCCGGAAAGAATCTTGCCAGCGCTCTTGCTGAAGTCGCGTAAGTCTTCCATCGTGAGTTTTCCAAATGAATGGAGAATACACATGGCTCAGCTCTCTGAACAACTTGCCGACCTGCTCGGAGCGGACTCGGTCTGCTGACGGGGGCGTGCTGAATATGCATGTGGCAATATTTGTAACGGTTGCCGCGATTGTGGTTGGTTTCGCGGCGCCGACCTGCGCGAATGATCGCCCAAGTGATCCATTCGGAAATCACACGATTGAGCTAAGTAATGAAGCTCCTCTCGTTGAAATATGGGAATCCCTTAGAGACCAAGTGCTGCTCGATAAGGCCCAATTTCACTCTTGCATTGAATCTAACAACGAATCTAACAACACCGATTGTGCGTCAGTATCCACGCTCATGAAAATAGTCGAGGAGGCTCGCCAAAATCAGGGTAAAGCTCTGCTGGGGCACCTCAACAGATCGATTAATCTTCTGATCAACGCCGCGCCTGGCTACTTGACCGGTCCGCTTGAAGTGATCACGACGAGAAATGGCGATTGCAAGTCTCATTCCATCGCTAAGTATGCGGCAGCTCGAGCGGCTGGATTCTCCGCAGACCACGTTAGGCTCGTAACCGTGCACGATCGACGCCACAATTTTGATCATATGGTTGCCGTGGTCTATTATAACGAAGAGTGGCTCATTCTTGACAATTTGACCAATCTGCTGGTGCGAGATTCAGAGAAAAGAGATTACGAGCCGATGGCCGTTTTGGACTACAAGGGTGTCCGTCGCTATCATTCGGCGTTCTGGATGATCGACTAAGGGCGCCCAGATCGGTCATTTTGATGCGATGAGGTTGTTCACGGACATCGGCATTCCGTGGGGCCGGCGCGGTGCAGCTGTCCGATTTAGAAGGATTCGGCAAGTGGCGCGTTCGAAATCTACTCACTGATAGTGCGCACCACGCTTGAGGTCGGGCGGGTGTCGGGCATCGGGCCCTTCAATTGCTTCAGGATGGCCTCGTCGTAAGAGGCAATCGTGGTCACTGAATACTTCGGCTTCATGAACACGATCTTGTAGCCGCTGGCCTTGAGATCATTGAGCAGGTCCATCGCCGCCTCGGCCGTCGCATGCTGGAAATCGTGCACCAGCACGATGCCTTTGCCATGCTTCTTCAATTTTTCCATCACCGACTGTCTGACCTGTTCGGGCTTGCGCATCTTGAAGTCGAACGAATCCATGTCGGCTGAGAAGATCGCGATGTTGCGCTTGCCGAGATAGTCGATGAGCTCTTGCGGCTGCCGCAGCGCCGGGAAGCGGAAATAGGGCGCAGTCGGTCCCCTTGCAGACATGGCCGCGGAGTTCACGGAACGAATCGGTCTTTGAACGTGCAGCCGGGGCTCACCGCACCTCGATGCCCGCGGACTTGATCACCTTGGCCCACTTGTCGGTCTCGTCGGCAATGAATTTTGCGAATTCGGCGGATGTCAGCGGCATCGGCTCGACGCCTAGATCGGCAAGTCGCGCCTTCGACTTCGGATCGGCGAGGGCAGCGTTTATCGCGTCGCTGAGCTTGTTGATGATCGCGGTGGGCGTTTTGCTGGGCGCGCCGAGACCATACCAACCGAACGCGTCGTAACCAGATACAAATTCGCCGATGCTAGGCACATCCGGCAGTGCCATCGAGCGCTTCGCAGGGGTCACCGCAAGGGCGCGCAGGCTGCCCTCTCGAATCAACGGGAGCGCCTGCGCGATCGGATTGAAAACGACCTGCACCTGTCCGGCGAGCAGATCGGGCATGTAATTGCTGCGATACGGGACGTGAACCAATTTGATCTCCGTCATGATCTGGAGCAGTTCTCCGCAAACATGAGGTGAGCTTCCGATGCCGCCCGAAGCCATGTTGATCTTGCCTGGATTGGCCTTGGCATAGGTGATGAACTCCAAAAGGGTCTTGGCCGGGAACGATGCCGGGACCACGACGACGAACGGAGTCTTGCCGATGCCGGCGATCGGCGCGATGTCGCGTATGAAATTGAAACTAAGGTTCGGGTAGAGCGTCGCGTTGACCGCGTTGGTCGAAACTGGCATCAGGATTGTGTACCCGTCGGGCGGAGCGCTCACGACATATTCGGTAGCTATATTACCACCGAAGCCGGGCTTGTTTTCGATCACGAATTGCTGGCCTAGGTGCTCCGACAGCCATTGGCCCGCAAGCCTCCCGATAATGTCGGGCGCGCTGCCGGCAGGGAATGTGACGATCAAATTCACCGGTTTTGCCGGATAGGC
>Ga0137366_10003231_pt1 | contig 12693 bp, 8 predicted proteins | sample SagtaG_8_FD_104938 | JGI IMG/M metagenome (GOLD analysis project Ga0137366, IMG submission 104938) | Vadose zone soil microbial communities from Sagehorn Ranch, Mendocino, California, USA - Sage1_L_60_16 metaG | ecosystem: Environmental > Terrestrial > Soil > Vadose zone | place: USA: California... | reverse complement strand
CGAGGGTGGCGGTGCGTGAAGCCGTGAAGCTGTCATCGCCCCAGCGCGAGGACTTGACGCGGATGCCGCGGTTGGAGTGCCGCCAGGGGATCGCGACGAGTCGGTACGTTCCCGGCGCGGCCGGGATGGTCGCGACGCCGCTCCTGGACGTCGTGTACCGGTGGCCGCCGAGCTCGAAGTCGAGCCCCTGGAGCGCCGGCACCGTTTTGACGGTCAGCGTGAGCTGCGCCTTCGCGCCGGCCGGCGCTGCGAGCGCGACCGTCGCGAGTGCCGCTGCTGCGAATACTCTGGCGCGGCGCCTCACGAGGCGGCCTCCGAGCGCTTCCTACGGCGCATCAGCGCCACCGCAGCGGAGAGCACGATCAGCACCGGCAGGCCGAGCGCCCCGAGGTAGAGGGTGTAGACGCGGGAGCGCACGACGCTGGCTTCCTCCTCGAGTGGGCCGCGGTGTGCGGAGACGAAGCTCGCTGGCCTGGGTGCCGCGGCGAAGTCGAAACCGCTGCCGATGCTGTTCGCGGTGGCGTCCCGCCGGGTCAGCGGCCGCAGCCCCCAGTTCTGTTCGATGAAGCGGAGGATCGAGGTGAAGTCGAGCGTCGTGCTGTCGATGAAGCCCTCTCGCGCGTACGGGCTGACGAGGATCGCCGGGACCCTGAAGCCGTAGCCGAAGTTGTCGACCCGAGGCGGCGTCACGTGGTCGTACCAGCCGCCCCAGTCGTCGTAGGCGAGCAGAAACGCCGAGCTCCGCCAGGCGCTGCTGTCCATGAGCGAGTTGATCAGGCCCCGGACGAAGGCCTGGCCGGACGCGAGGTTCGAGGGCGGGTGCTCGCTTGGGCCCGAGGGAGCGATGTACGAGACTTCGGGCAGCGTCCCGTTGTCGAGGTCCTTGTAGTACTCGCTCAGCGGGACGACGTGGCGCATGATCGCCGGGTCGTCGACGTAGCGGGCGAAGTTGAGGATCGGTACCCAGATGACCTGCGAGGCGCGGTTCCCCGGGAACCTGTCGACCGTCCGGTAGTTCAGGTCCGGGTCGTAGTTCTGGACGTAGAACTTCCAGGTGACGTGCGCCTTCTGGAGGCGGTCGAAGATCGTGGGCAGGTTTCCGAGTCCGCCCGGTGGCACGCGGTCGAAGCCCGCGGCGGGGCTCCCGCTCACCCAGTAGACGTGGTTGAGGTAGCTGCCGGCGAAAGCCGAGCTGAAGAACCGGTCGTAGAGCACGTACTGGTCGGCGAGGTTCCAGTAGAAGGGCAGGTCGTCGCCGTTGCGGTAGCCCATCGCCAGCCGTCCGTCCTGGTTGCGGCGGGTGAGCGCGGAGATGAAGCCGTCCATCCGGCCGCCGTCGTACTGGAGGCGTGCCGTCGCCGCGCTGTGGTCGAGGTCGCGGGGTGACACCGAGTTCGTGCCGATGTGGAACGGCTTGACGCACGGTTTGCTGCCGCGGTGCGGGTTCACCGGCATGCAGATGTCCGACGGGATCCCGTCCGCGCCGGGATAGTTCCCGAAGTAGTTGTCGAAGGTGTGGTTCTCCTGCATCAAAGTGATGAAGTGGTGGATCGGCGTCCGCGGCGCTGCCGCGCGGGCCGAGCCGGCCCCGAGCGCGAGCGCGAGCCCGAGCCCGGCGATGCAGGCGATGACGGCCGTCCGCCTCACGAGCGCACCTTGTAGACGCGGATCAGGGAGCGGCTTGCGCTCAAGCCGTCCTTCGTCGGCAGTCGCACCGTGACGCTGAACTTGAGGACGCCGTTGTACTTCCTGACCTTTTCCAGGAGCTTGTCCCCGAAGAAGGGCGAACGCGCGTACGAGTACGCGTCCCAGACGATGTACTGCACCTCGTTCCGCCGCAGCGCGAGGTCGGCATTGCCGATCGGCTCGTAGGCCGGGTTCCGCCGCAGCGGGTTCGGCCCGACGGAGATCCCGTACGCCTTGCGGTAGCCGTAGAACGAGATCAGGTTGGCCATCGACGGCCCGATCGCAAGGAACTCGGAGCCGAGCGGAGTGTTGTTCCGGACCCAGAGCCCGGTTTGGCGCCCGCCGGGGAGACCACCCGAGCCCGCGATGAAGACGCCGCTCTCCTTGGGGGAGATCCGGCGCCAGCTCTCGAGGCCGACGCTTGTCAGGACGAGCACGCAGAGCGCGGCGCTCACCACCGCGCCCGGGACGCGGAGCGCGCGCAAGGTCAGCGGCGGCGGTCGCCAGAGCGCCAGCATCCGCCCCGCGAGCAGCGCCACCGGCGGCGCGGCCGGCAGGAGGTACTGGAAGCCCTTGACCGGCAAGAGCTGGAAGAAGACCGCCGGCACGAGGATCCAGGAGAGCAAGAGCGTCTCGCGCCAGGACATCTGGCGGCGCAGCAAAATCAGGCCCAGCAGGGCGCAGCCGACCACGAGCGGGCCCATGACGAGCGGCACGGTCGCGGGGTAGAAGCTCCATTCGTGGTTGGGCCGACGGAAGAGCTGCCAGAGGAGGTAGTTCTGACCGCGGTGGCCGCCGCCCGCGATGTGGATCGAGAGTGGGTACGCGAGGGCGACCGCGAACATCGCGAGCGCAGCCAGGCCGAGGTCGCGCGTCCGGGTCTTGACCTCCGGCGACAGCGCGAAGAAGACGAACAGGGCCCCGATCGCGAGGATGCTCGTCTCCTTCGCGAGGATCGTGAGGCCCATTGCGCCTCCGGCCGCATAGAGCCAGGGACGCTGCAGGCTCGTCGCGTAGCGCGCGACGAGGTAGAGGCTGGCGGTGGCGAAGAATGTCGCCGGGCCGTCGAGCAGCACCTGCCTGCTGACGAGCACGTCATACGGCATCAGGGCGATCACGAGCGCCGCCACGAGCCCGGCGCGGCGGCCGTAGAGGAGCCTGCCCGTGAGGTAGACGAGGATCACCGTCCCGATCCCGAACGCGGCCGCCAAAGAGCGCCCCATCAGGTCGCCGCCGCCGAGGCGGTAGCCGATCGACAGGATCGTCTGAAAGAGCAGCGGGTGCGCCCGGAAGACCGGGAACAGCTGCACGACTTGCGGATCGTGCGCGAGCGCTCTCGCCTGGCCCGCGTAGACCGCCTCGTCGCTGTTGTACCCCACCGCGTTCAGGTGCCAGAAGCGGAAGAACACTGCGAGCGCGAAGCCGCCGGCCGCGCCTCCGTAGCCGATGTACGGCAGCGCGCGTACGAGCACGCCGGTCCGCCAGCGGTGGACCGGCAGTGCTCGCAATGACTCGAGTGCCGCTTCCCCCATCGTCTCGCTCAATCCGTGACCGGGACCGGGACGAGGGACGGCTCGGGCTCGGGGACATGAGGCGGCGCCGACTCGATGCCGGCAATGCGCGGCAGCTCACGCCACCATTCCATCGTGCTGCTTCCGACGAGCGTCGCGGGCACTCCGGCGAGCGCAGACGCGACGATCCGCCGCTCGTCGGCGACGAGGTCGTCGACGCCCGTCATCCGCTGGAGGAAGTCCTCGATCTCGTCGTACGGCGGGAAGCCGTACGAGTCGGCGCAGTTCGCCATCACGATCTCGAGCGCCTCCTCGAGCGAGAGGGCACGCCGATCGTCGTGGCCGCGCTCGATCACGACGAGGCCTGCAAGCTGCGACTCGCGCACCTTCCGGACGCCGGGGATGAGCCTTCCGACGTCGTACTTCGGCGGCGGCACGAGCAGCTGCACGATCGCATTGATCGTCGCGACCGGCAGGTTCAGCTTCGTGAGCATGAACGCGAACTGCCGCCCGGACTTCGAGTGCACGCGGCTCTGGTAGAAGAGCAGCAGCCGCTCCTTCAGCGAAAGCAGCGGCGTCCGCACCGCCTTGACCGTATGCCGACTGATCGTCAGAGGCTTCGGGTACGTGAGCACCGCCCCGTCGGGCCGGAGCAGGGTCAAGTCGTCCGAGAGGAAGCCGCTCGCGTGGTTCTCGAGCGACTTGAGGATCGTCGTCGTCTTGCCGGTGTCGGTGCGCGCGGTGACGAGGTATGCGTCGCCGCCAAACTCGATGCACGCGCCGTGCACGAGCGAGTAGCCGCTCCGCACGAACATCCAGCGGAGGATCGGCTCGACGACGTTCGTGTACAGAACGTGGGGCGAGTACCGCAGCAGCGGCGACGCGACGACGTCGATCGTGCCCGACGTGGCCGCAATGTCGATGCTGAACCCGAGCGACCCGAGTCCCTCGTCATAACGGGTGTGGCGCACGAGCCGCGTCAGGGCGGCGACGAGCTCGCTCTGCTTTCGATTGAGCCTGCCCACGCGGACGCTGATCGTCGGCGTCTCGGGGAGCCGCGCCGTGCGGAAGGGCTCGAGCTCCGGCAGGCGCACCTCCGAGACGACCGAGAGGAGACCGTGGATGTCATAGCCGAGTAGCTGCGGGCCTCGTTCCGGAGCCCAGATCCATGAGTCCGCGATCGAGAAGCGGATCACCGTCAGCGCCAGGAGCGACACCAGGTTGGCCAGCACCGAGCCGAGTCCGAGCAGCGTGACGCAGACCACCAGCATCGGCCCGCGCAGAAGCAGCGCGGCGTTGTTCATCAGAAAGAACAGCGCGGTCCGCGCCGGCATGCGCCGACGCATGCGCACGTGCCTGAAGACGAACCGCTCGCTCAGCGAGAAGTTCCAGAGCGTCGACGCCTGGGTCGAGATCAGCGCCGCGAGCAGATAGTGCAGGTGTGCCTCGACGGCGAGTGCCCAGAACGCCAGCATGTTCACGGCCAGTCCGGTGGCTCCGACCAGCGTGAAGCCCGCGAGCCTCATGGGGGCGCCTGCTACGCGCAGGCGGACCAGCTGGGTGAGGAACGTCAGGCCCTCTCCGACGGACGCCTTGCTCTCGCCCGCGTGTCGCTCGCCGAAGTCGAACTTCGTCTCCGTCACGCGGAGCTCCTTTGAGCGGACGACGATCTCGAGCAGAATCTTGAAACCTCGTGGCCGGAGCCGGTCGATCGGAACCGCCGCACGGCGAACGAGGAAGAACCCGCTCATCGGATCGCTCACCTCCCGCAGGCGACCGGGGAAGAGAGAGCGCGCCAGTCCGCCCGTCCCTTTCGAGACCAGTTTGCGTAGCGGGCTGAGTGTGTTGCGCGCCTCGCCGGAGCGCGAGTAACGGCTTGCGACGACGAGGTCGGCGTCCTTTCGCGCCGCCTGCTCGAGCATTTCCGGGACGATCTCCGGCGGGTGCTGCAGGTCGCCGTCCATGACGCAGACCCAGGGAGCACGGGCGATTCGCATACCCGCGAGGACGGCGCCGCCGAGGCCGCTGCCGCGCTCCTCGGGGGGCCGGTGGAGCAGCCGGATCCGATGGCGGCTCTTCGCGGCGGCCTGGACGACGGCGGTCGGCGTCTCGTCGTCGCTGTCGTCGGCGAAGATCACCTCGACCGCTCGGTCGCGAAGGATTTGGTCGAGCCGGCCGGCGAGCGCTGCGACATTTCCCGCCTCGTTCCGGGTGGGCACGATGATCGAAAGCTGCGGCACCCCGCTGTCGGCGTCGTCCGGCGCGGCAGCGTGAGGGTGCCCGTTCATCGCGTTGTCGGCGACGGCCCCGTTCTCGAGATGGAGCATCGCTGGTCCCGTTGGGGCGGCGCCGTTGGACACAGAGCGGGCGAGTGCGGCGCGGAGTCGTTCCGCGAACGCGCTGCCGAGCGCACCGTCGTCGCCCTCGGACCGGACGACGCGAAGCCGGTGCTCCGTGAACGACACCTCGATCAGGAGACACGAAGGGGCTTCCCGATCGAGGACGGCGAGCGGCGCGGCTAGCTCGTGGCTCTCGACGACGACCGCGTCGGGCTGGATGCGGCGGATCAGAGCTTCGAGCTCCATCTCTCCCCGCGCGGCCGGAATGACCTCAGCCGAGCCCTTGGCTGCTGCGACGACGGCGTCTGTTAGACCCCGCGTGTCCCAGAGCACCAGGACCCGGGGGGCTCGCCAGTCTGAGGACGGAATAGTCATGACTTCCTCCACTCGGGGGATCCGCAATGGAGCAGGCGCCGCTCCGCGTGGCTGTGGGACCGTCTCTGGCCGCGTGCGAACTGTGCACCGCTCTCCCTCATCTCAGGCCGCCTCCCTCTTCGGACACGACGGGGCGTGCGCAAGCGCCCGGGGAGATTCCAGGCATTCGCGCAGGCGTCGTGAACAACAGTTGTTGGACCGCAGCAGGTGACTCTCTCCCCTTGTGACCGCGGCTTGTCGAAACGCCCTCGCCGCGGGATGAACCGGTGTCTTCTCGGTTCTAGGTGCTGCGCCGGTTAGCGTCAATATGCCGATCGGCCTGTTCAGCCGCGGCCGACCTATACGATCGCGGAGCCGAAAGTCGAGGAGGCGGCAGCCGGAACCTAGCCTTCTTCGGGGTCAGGCTGACGGCTTCGATCGGGGTCCGGCGGTCCTGCGCGTGGGCTACGCCGTGGCCGGGAGGTACGGCGCCAAGTTTTCTTTGGCGAGGACAAGGTCCGCGAAGGGTGGTTGGAGGCGAGGCAGGCGGACACCTCCCGCTTGGCCTCCGGGAGGCATCCGCCTGCGCGGGCGGCGCCGGCCACCGCTCGACGAAGGCTTTGCGCCTTGCCTTCGCAGTCCGAGGCTAGCCTGTCCGACCGATCGGATCTACGCCCCGATCAGGCGGTTCGGGCTGGCGTCTACCTTGAATATGGAAGTGTGCGTGTCTTGGCCATTCAAATACGCATTGCGAGGGCCCCATCCACAGTCCAGCGAGCTTTTCAACAAGCCGGACCGCAGATTTCAGTAGGTTTTTCCACTAAGACGCCTTTTTTTCACCAGGACCCCTTTACAGGCAGGTTTCCATCCGTTAGAACAGGTGTTTCACTAGCGGCAGGGGGGAGAAAGGCGGCGCATCTCTTGGCCGGCTATATGCATCGAACGGCGGTTCTTCTGGACCCGCACCCATTGTGGCTCGATGCGCTCGAGTCGATCCTCGGATCGATCGACGTAACCGTGGTTGGGAGCACGACCTCCTCCGAGCAAGCGCTCGAGCTGGTCGAGCAAACCCAACCCGACATCCTGATCTGCGAGACCGAGACGTTGAACGGCGAGATGAGCGGCAGCGAGCTCATCCAGGCCTGCCGACAGCGGCTGAACACGCTGCGGATCATCGTTCTCGGCGCCTCGCGCGAACACGCCGACATCGACGCTGCATTCGATGCCGGCGCCTTGGCCTACGCCGTGAAGACCGCACATCCGGAAGACGTCGCGGCAACGGTCCGGCAGACGTTCGATCACACGATCTTCCTCGCAAACCCCGCCTCGACGAACGGGAGCACGCCCGGCTCCCTGGCGCCCGTCGCAGCCGGGAGCGAGGCAGACGAGGACGTCGCGCTGACGCGGCGGGAGCGGGAGATCCTCGCGCTCGTCGCCGAGGGCCACTCGAATCGTGAGCTTGCACGGATGCTCTGGGTCACCGAGCAGACCGTGAAGTTCCACCTTTCGAACATCTACAGGAAGCTGGACGTGGCGAACCGCACCGAGGCGAGCCGCTGGGCCCACAGGAACGGTCTCGTGGGCGCTGCGACCGTCGTGCCACTTCCGGTCTCCGCCTAGCACCGGGGGAAGGGGAGAGGGCGCCCGAACGGAGGGCGCCCTCCCGTCACCTAGAGCGGTTCCTCGACCCAGTCACGGGTCAAGTAGAGCCAGAACGCGAGCCCCGCGTAGTCGCGGTACGCGCGGAAGCGCCGCTCGATCGTCTTGTCGGACGCCTTTCGCCCGCGCAGGCGCGCGTACTTCGGGCGCGTCCACGAGTCGAGGATGAGGCGGGAGTAGCGGCCCAGGAGCATCATCATGTGCGCCGTCGCGTAGGGCCCGCAGCCGGGTAGCGCGAGCAGGCGTGCGGCGACTCCCTCGTCGGGTAGCTCGGGGTCGTTCAGCGCCTCGAGGTCGAGGGTGCCGCCCGCGACGTCGGTGGCGAGCGAGCGCAGGTAGGGGCCGCGGTAGCCGGCGCGGACGACGTCCTTGTAGAACCGCTCGTCGGCCTCGGCCATCGCCTGCGGCGTCGGGAACGTTCGACCGCCTTCCGGAGCCTCGATCCCGAGCTCCGACACCAGCGCGCCCGCCATCCGCACGGTCGCCGACCACGCGCAGTTCGTCGTGCAGATCGTCTTCACCACGTCCTCGAAGACCGTCGGGCTGCGGAGCATCCGACCGGCCCCGTCGGCTGCCCAGGAGAGCTCGGCGTCGGCGCGCGCGACCTCGTAGAAGGCGGAAAGGTCGGCGTCGAACCGGAGCATGTGCCGGACCGCGTCGGCGAGGACGACCGCGTCGCGGGCGCCGACGTTCTCGCCCTCGACGCGCGCGAAGCCCGGCCGGCCGGCCCCGACGCGAACCGTCCGGGCGCGTCCGCGCGGGAGCGGCAGCGTCGTCTGCAGCGTGCGCGACTCCTCGTCGAGCGCGTTGGGCTGGAGGTCCGCGACGCCGTGCGAGGAGAGCGTCCGCCAGAGATCGACGCGCTCGCCGCCTGCGCCGACGAGCTCGAGCTCGGCAGACCAGACCTTCCCCATCGTCAGGTTGAACGTGCCCTGTTCTGGCGCATTCCCGCCTCCAGATGCGAACATATGTTCGCACATGGACAAGGCGACGATTCTGCACGCGGACGTCGACGCCTTCTTCGCGGCGGTCGAGCAGCGGGACGATCCTCGCCTCCGCGGCCGGCCGGTGCTCGTCGGCGCCTGGGTCGTGCTCGCCGCGAGCTACGAGGCGAAGGCCCGCGGCGTCGACACCCCGATGGGCGTCGCGCGCGCCCTGCGGCTCTGCCCGAACGCGGTCGTGGTCGAGCCGCGCATGTCGGCGTACTCCGAGGCGAGCAAGGCCGTCTACGAGGTCTTCGACGACACGGCGCCGCTCGTCGAGGGGCTCTCGATCGACGAGGCCTTCCTCGACGTTCGCGGCGTGCGGCGCCTCTCCGGCACGCCGGTCGAGGTCGCCGTACAGCTGCGGCGGGACGTCCGCGACCGAGTCGGCCTCCCGATCACGGTCGGAATCGCCCGCACGAAGTTCCTCGCCAAGGTGGCCAGCGGGGTGGCGAAGCCTGACGGCCTGCTCGCCGTCCCACCGGAGCGCGAGCTCGCGTTCCTGCACCCGCTTCCGGTCGAGCGGCTCTGGGGCGTGGGGCGGGTGACGGCCGCGAAGCTCCACGCGCGCGGGATCCGGACGGTCGGCGAGGTCGCGCGGCTCGCCGAGCCGGAGCTCGTCTCGCTGCTCGGCCGCGCCTCGGGCCGCCAGCTGCATGCGCTCGCGCACAACCGGGATCCGAGGACTGTGCGGCCGAACCGGCGCCGCGGCTCGATCGGGGCGCAGCGCGCGCTGGGGCGCCGTCCGAAGACGCTTGCGGACATCGACGCAGCTCTCGTCGGGCTCGTCGACCGCGTCGCGCGGCGGATGCGCGCCGCCGGGCGCGTCGGGCGGACGGTCGTGCTCCGGCTCCGCTTCGACGACTTCTCGCGCGTGACCCGGTCGCACACGCTGCCGTACCCGACCTCGAGCACCCAGGCGATCCTGACTGCCGCGAGAGCGCTGCTCGCGACCGCTGCTCCGTTGATCGAGATCCGCGGGAGCACGCTCGTCGGCGTCGCGGTCGGCAACCTCGGCGACGGGCGTGCCGTGCAGCTGGCACTGCCCTTTGATCCGCACAGCAGCGACGCCCTCGACGCGGCGGTCGACGAGGTGCGCCAACGCTTCGGTGCGCCGGCGATCACGCGGGCCGTGCTGCTCGATCGCGGCCCCGGGCTCGCGATGCCGGTGCTGCCCGACGCTTGAAATACGAACATATGTTCGCTTTGATATGAGGAGTGCAGCTCGCGCTCGACGCCCTCGACCGGCTCGTGGACACGCTCGAGGAGCGCGGCGCGCTGACGACCGTCGAGGCGGCGCGGTCGCTGTTCGCGAGCTCGTCGATGCCGGCCGCGCTCGCCTCGTCGCTGATCGCGGACGTCGCGGCGGGCGACAGCCGCCTCGTCTGCAACGGCGCCACTGTCTCGCTGACGGACGGTCGGGCCGACCCGTCCCTGGACGAGGCCGGGTTCGTCGTCTTCGACCTGGAGACGACCGGGCTCTCGGCGGAGCGCAACCGGATTTGCGAGGTGGGAGCCGTGCGGGTCAGGGCGCTCGAGGTCGTCGACTCCTTCCAGTCGCTCGTGAATCCGGGCGTTCCGCTTCCCGAGCCGATCGCCCGCCTGACGGGCCTCCGCGAGCTGGACCTGCGAAGCGCGCCGCCGGTCGCCTCCGTCGTGCGCCGCTTTCTCGCCTTCGCAGGCGACGACCTGCTCGTGGCGCACAACGCGCGCTTCGACCAGCGCTTCCTGGAGCGGCAGCTCCAGCTCCTGCACGGGCGCCGCCTCTCCGAGCCGCCGCTTTGCACGGCCGCGCTCGCCCGCCGGCTGCTGGAAGGGCGGCTGCGCCGGGTCGGCCTGGCCTCGCTCGCTAACTTCTTCGGGGTCGGGACGCAGCCGTGCCACCGGGCGCTTCCCGACGCCGAGGCGACCGCTGAGGTGCTCGTGCGCCTGATCGGTCTCGCCCAGGAGCTCGGCGCGAGGCGGCTCTCCGAGCTGCGTGCGCTGGCGGCTCCGCGGAAACGGCGCGTCTACGACAAGCGCTCGCTCGCGCGCGGCGCGCCGACGAGCCCAGGCGTCTACCTCTTTCACGACCGGCACGGCCAGGTGCTGTACGTCGGCCGGGCGCGCGACCTTCGGGCCCGGCTGCGCTCGTACTTCCGCAGCGAGCGCCAGCGACCGTCGGTCGAGGCCGCGCTGCTCGCGCTCGACCGGATCGAATGGCGCGTGCTCGGCTCGGAGCTCGAGGCGGCGCTTGAGGAGCTGCGGCTGATCCGCAAGCTCAATCCACCCGCGAACTCGCGCAGCCGCAGGAAGGAGCGCGGCGTCTACCTGAAGCGGCGCGGCGAGGAATTCGTCGTGACGAAGACGCCGACCGAGCTCGGGCCGATCGGGAGCCGGCGGCGCGCCTCTCTCGCGGCCCGCGCGCTGTGCGCGGCCACTGAGGCCGAGCTCGAACGGCTCGTGCGCGGCGGGCCGCTGCCGCGGCTGCGGGCCAGGCTGGGGCGCCTCGCGGACGAGCTTCGCTACGAGGAAGCCGCCCGCCTGCGCGACCGCATCGAAGCGCTCGAGCACGTCGTCGAACGGCTGCGGCGGCTCGAGCGCCTGCGCGGGCTCGAGGCGTGCCTGGTCGCGCCCGGGCTCGAGCCCGGCTGGCGGAAGGCGTTCTTCGTCTGCGGAGGTGGAATCCAGGCAGTCCGCACCCTGCCGCCTGGGGGCGGCGCCAAGCTGGAGGTCGACGTGGCCCTGAGCATCTGCCGCGAGGCGAGGGGGACGAGTGGGCCGCTGACACCCGAGCAGGCCGAAGACCTCCTGCTCATCGACGGGTTCGTGAAGCGCCCGCCGCCCGAGCTGCTCGTCCTACCCCTGGAGGATCTCTCGTAGCGTCGCGGTGTCGAGGTTCCCGCCCGAGACGACGCACACGACCTTCCCGGTTCTGCTCAGCGCCGCCGCGACAGGCGCGGCGCCGGCGCCCTCGGCGACGATGCGATTCCGCTCGACGAGCAGCCGGATGGCGGCGGCGACAGCCTCTAGCCCGACGACGAGCGAGCCGTCGAGCAACTCGCGGGCGAGCGCGAACATCTCCGGGAAGACCCTCGGCCCGCCGATCCCGTCGACGAAGCTGGGTCTGTGCTCGATCTCGACCGGCTCACCGGCCGCGAGCGAGGCGGCGAGGGGCGCCGCGGTCTCGACCTCGCAGGCGTAGACCTCGCATCCCGGCGCACGCGCGCGCAGCGCGGAGGCGATCCCGCAGCTAAGGCCCCCGCCTCCGAACGGGACGAGGACGGCGTCGGGCTCCGGCAGGTCCTCGAGGATCTCGAGCCCGATCGTCCCGTTCCCCGCCATCACGGCCGGGTCGCTGAAAGGATGAACGAAGAGGCCCTCCATGCCCGGATAGGAGCGCGTGCGGAAGACCTCCAGCCAGGTCGCGACCGGCACCTTGACGACCTCCGCGCCGAGGCGGTCGATCGCCTCGAGCTTCGTCCTCGGCGCCGTGTCCGGAACGACGACGACACACGGCAGCGAGCGCAACCGCGCATGCCAGGCGACGGCCTGAGCCATGTTCCCGGCGCTGGCGGTCCAGATCCCGTCCCTGAGCAGCTCGGGGTCGGCGAGCTCGAGCGCGTTTCCGGCGCCGCGGAGCTTGAACGAGCCGATCGGCTGCAGGTTCTCGAGCTTCAGGTAGATCTCAGGGGAAGCGCCGCCGTCCTGAAAGCGCAGGAGCGGAGTCCGCACGACCGTCTCGGCGATGCGACCGCGCGCGGCCTCGATCTCCTCGAGCGTGACCGGCCCGCTAGTCGATCGCAACCTCGGCCTCGATCTCGACGGGAATGCCGAACGGCAGCTCGGCCATGCCGACCGCCGAACGAGCGTGCCTTCCGACCTCCGGCCCGTACAGCTCCAGGATCAAGTCGGAGAAGCCGTTGATCACGGAAGGCAGATCGGTGAAGCCCGGGGCGGCGTTGACCATCCCGAGCACCCGGAGCCACCCGGTCACTCGGTCGAGGTCTCTGAGCTCGCGCTTCAATGTTCCGAGGATCGAGAGCGCCGTCAGCCGTGCGGCCTCGTATCCCTCTGCTGGCGATACCTCGGCACCGACCTTCCCGCGCGGAGGCGCGATCGAGCCGTCGGGCGCCTGCGGTCCGTGCCCTGAGACGTAGACCCTCCGGCCCTCCGGACGTG
>Ga0137366_10003228_pt1 | contig 12696 bp, 9 predicted proteins | sample SagtaG_8_FD_104938 | JGI IMG/M metagenome (GOLD analysis project Ga0137366, IMG submission 104938) | Vadose zone soil microbial communities from Sagehorn Ranch, Mendocino, California, USA - Sage1_L_60_16 metaG | ecosystem: Environmental > Terrestrial > Soil > Vadose zone | place: USA: California... | reverse complement strand
TCGTTTTAAAATTTAAAAAATCGATCCATACTATTCATTACTATTTTGCTTTTTATCCCTTTCTCGGAGAATCTTGGCGCAGCCAAATTCATCTGCTCAACAAGGACTTTTTCAACAGGCTGGTCCGTTTTCTGGCACACATGGTCCGGTTTACGAGATGGCAGGTCAGGCTGGGAGCGCGAGGTGAGTACTCATTGTTGAGTTATCTCAAAACTCGTGTCAAAATCAACGTCTCATTTTTTCATGTGTGAGATGAGTAAGTGGAACAAAATGAAGAGATTATTTATGCCTATCGGTCATCGTCACTGCCAGGATGTGTAAACCATCCGTGGCGAGGTCTCCTACGTAGAGCAGTTGGGGAAGGTGTACTTTGTTCCTGTGGATAAAGTCGGTACAGCTAAGGCTATGTTGAGATTGACATCAACGAAGAACAAGCAGGAGAAAAATGTACGCTGGGCAAAAGATTACGAACTATAATTCGTTCAGTTGCTAAAAAGTCTTGACGGGAACAAGACAGTATGCTATTATCGTCTGCGTCGGGTGACTAGCTCAATGGCAGAGCAAGCGACTCTTAAGTGCGCCCAGAGAGGCACAGGCTCTTCTATCGTGCGCCGGCACGATCTCACTAAGGCAATGTGAGTAAAGGCAGCAACTTACTCTCTATCCGAAAGGTGAGAGAGGACAATAGCATGTTGTGAAAAAGTCTGTTCAGGTCAAAGTACTAGAGACTAAAACAGGCAGCCAGGTCGTACATGGTAAAGGCTGATTGCTTGAATCCTAGTCGTAGTGGATTGGTTTCCTCTGAGTATGGTACAGTAACTCAGATCCTGATGTTATCAATGAAAAATTAAGAGCGTTGATAAAGCCTTCATTCAGGAACAATATTCTTCAAAAGAAGGAAATACGACGTACGGGGTACCTAAATACGAACCGAAGATCCTATGTAACCTGGGGATCGCCTGAGTGCCGTAAGGTATATGGCGACGGAGCACTCATAGTACTCAAACGCTAAGGGCAACGCCTTAGACAGGGGGAAGGAGTGCAGGGTTATCTATTAAGCGTTCTCGACGCTAAAACGATAGCCTGGAGAGCCGGATGCGCTGAAAGGTGCAAGTCCGGTTCGGGAAGAGACAATGGGAAACACTCTCTATTTCTAGAGAGTGGCAGCTATCTACTTCACTCGCTAGGTTCAGGGTTCGACTCCCTGGTCACCCACTCTCATCTCCCTCCTGCGTTAGAGGGAGATTTTTTATATCTCATCTTAGCTCACGAAGTCCCGTACCCTTGACATCTCCCCCAAAAAGCCTTAAGATATAAACAGAAATTTATAAAACAAATCTTTATGTATAGCCCACGAGGACAGATGAACGACTGGCGCGAACTGAAACTCATGACCAGGGCACTGGGGGACGTAGCGCGTCTCACCATTGTCTACTATCTTGCCCGACATAACGATGTCACCGTCACGGACCTCACCGCTATGCTGAGCATCAGCCAGCCGCTCGTATCGTGGCACCTGCGCAAACTGAGACGCGCGGGCCTGGTCGAGACGCGGCGGGCTGGACGGCAGGTCTATTGCTCACTCAACCTCCAGCGTTTCCACCTGTGCCTGCAATGGCTAGAGAACCTGGGCAATCCTGCGATGATCGTAGAGGCGCCACTCTTCGGCCCCGCACTGATAGAGGCCGACGCCGCCCTGGAGGATTGAGCAGTTCCCATGCATGAGTATATCCCCATATCATAAGAATGGGCTATGATCCCATTTTATTACGCAATCTTGCTCGCATCAGTATTTATAGGAAGGTGGAGGGTATATTCGTTATTTAACGGAAGATTACAAAGCGTTAAGCCTGATCTTTAACACACCTATGATAAATTCAAAATGTGGAGTGGTTTCAAGTTAGTATACAGACAGATAAAATAGAGGTAGAGAAGGAGCTACATGTCAACAACCAGAAGCAATAACGTGATTGATGTCACGGAGGGCCCGTCTGCAGGAACGCAGCAGAAGCGCGGGCAGATGACGTCCCAACAGGCATTTCACGCTGGCAAACACGGGAAGGCCGATCTGCATATGCACAGTACGTATAGCGACGGCAGCGCAACCATCGAACAGATCCTTACGCATGTCCAGCAGAATACTAACCTGGACGTTATCGCGTTGACCGATCACGACGTAATCGAGGGTTCACTGCGCGCGCGCGATCTCTGGGCCAACGGCTCGTATCGTTTTGACTTCGTTGTAGGCGAAGAGGTCAGCACAAAAGAGGGACATCTGCTAGGACTGTTCATCGAGAAGCGTATTCCTCCCGGACTCAGCATCGAGCGCAGCATCGACCTGATCCATGAGCAGGGAGGACTGGCGGTCGTCGCGCATCCACTGCACAGATTGTTCCGTCACAGTTGTCAGCGCGAAGTGATGGACCGTATTCACACGAACAAGGATGTCTGGCTCGACGGTATAGAGACCTGGAATGCCAGTTTCTGCGGCATCTATGCCAACCATGTTGCCATGCGTGTCAACCGCGAAGTGTACGGTCTGGCGGAGCTTGGCAACAGCGATGCCCACACGGCGAACTCGATCGGTAGTGGAGTCACCTGGTTTGAAGGTACAGGTGCCGGAGACGTACGGCGCACCATCGAGCAGGGTCTGAGTGCGCCGGGTGGAAAACTGTGGGACGTGCAGGACTACGTACACTGGGTACGCTACCTCGTAAGCAAAGAGGGACGCCAGGCCAGGCGTGAGCGCGTTGCCGCCTGATCCGAGAGGAGTCAGGGAAGGGGAGATCTGAATAGGTGACGAGATATCTCATAATTTTTGCGATCATCTCCATCCCATGACTTTTGGGTCACGTCACTACGCAAGAGCTTCATCCACAGCAAGCACAAGACAAAAGGCACGTAAAAAGCATTCATACCGCTTCGCAGCATTCTTATCAAGTTCTCTAGCAACACTCTTTCAGAAAAGTGAGATAAGAATTATACATTTCTCACAAAAAGAGCTAGCCCTGTCGGGCCAGTTGTGATACAATAGAGGTATGTTTAGCAGACGCATACAGCAGCGAGCCAGGCACCTGGTTACATTGATTATGAAGCCATTATCTGGACTGGGTGTCACTCCGAATATGTTAACCGTTATAGGGCTGCTGCTCAGTATACTGACAGCAATAGTGATTGCTCAGGGTTACCTCTTTGTTGGGGGCCTGCTGGTGCTTTTTGCTGGCATCTTTGACATGTTTGATGGGGCGATGGCTCGTGTTCGTAACGCCGCCACGACCTTTGGCGCATTCTTAGACTCGACACTTGACCGCTATTCGGAAGGGATTATTCTGTTCGGGCTACTCTATTATGCATTGCAGCATCCTGGCCTTCAAGATCCACTCTGGCCGGTGCCACACGAGCAGACCTGGATGATTACCTTCACATTTATCGCAATGGTCGGTTCATTAATGGTTAGTTATACCAAAGCCCGCGCCGAGGGATTGGGGCTCGAATGCAAAACCGGACTGCTTGCCCGCCCTGAACGTGTCATCATACTGGCTATCGGACTCTTAACTAACACTGGTATCTGGGCACTTGCCCTGCTGGCAGTCTTTGCAAATGTGACCGCCGTGGAGCGCATTCTCTCTGTCTGGCGCACGACAACGCGCCTGGCTGCTGAAAAGCGAGAAGCCGCGACCATGAACAAACAGGATACCAGTACGAACAATCATCAACTGCCAAACACGGTAGGGATGAACGATATGAGAGAATCATCTGATGTTCGTCCCGTGCGCACCGTCGCTCCACCATTCGGCGGTAGTGTGCATCAAGAGTGAAGACAAACGATAAGATCGAACCGAGCAACATACATAGCGCAGCGAGCGTAAGAAGATTGCCAGAGATATGGTAGGGGCGAAGTCAAGTCAGCCCCGCTTTACGAAATATTCTTGTTCCGCCCATTTACTAGCGCGGATGGATTGGCATAAAGCTGGAAAAGGTTAGAGGACGGCCCCAACAATCTTCAGTTGAAGATACTCTAAAGTGACGCCCTGCGCTCCGGTTCGTACGACTGAGACTGGAGATCTTAGTGACAACACAGAATACTCATCACGAGCAGAGCGACGTGGATGCAACCGTCGTGGAGCATCCGCCTGTCCCCGAAAGCACGGTCGCTTCCTCTACATCTGAGACCGTTACGCCTGCCGGGGCAGAGGTTCAGGCCGAAGACTCCCCTTCCAACGAGCCTGCTACCCCTGCAGAGGTACAAGTGGAGGCGCCGCAGGCAACATCTGACACTCCTGAGGCCCCTTTCACTCAAACAGAGGAACAGCGTGCAGAGCAGGACGACCAGGTACAGGCGGAGGGTACGCCTGACCCTGCATTTGTCGCACCTACTACGACGCCCACAGAAGAGGGCGCGGAACCCACCTCTAGTGACTCCGCGCCACAAGCAGCCAGCGAAGAGGTTCGCTCTTTCACTGACTTTATCGAGGAATTTCGCCAGGCAGAGGAGGCTCGCCTGGCCGCTTCCCGGCAAGAAGTACAGACGGAGGCATTTCAACTGCTCACGCCCGAAACAGTCATTCCGACAGACGAGCAGCCCGGCCAATCCGACGAACAGCTTCCTTTCGGCACATTTCCTGGCGAGCCTGCCCCCGAAGCGGTAACCTCTGCGATAGAGACGGAGGTCTCGCCAGATCTTCCGGTGTTGATGCAGGAAGAGGTTGAGCCTATCTCTGAGCTGTCAACAGAGCAAACGATTGTTCCCACAACTCCGCAGGAACGGGCCGTATCACCATTGCTGCGCCCACCGACACGCCTGCGCATTCCGCGGCATGGCATCAATCGTCATAACCGTGAAGAAGCGTTCGCGAAGACTCCTACGACACCTGAGCCTGAGCAATCTGTGCAGGCCGCTTCCACCGAAGCAGCCGCAGAGTCAGAGCAGCCGCGCCCGGCACGCCGCTACCGTTTTGACCGTCCGGCCCCCAATGGCCCGACCGGGGCTATACCGCCGGTACAACCGGCCCAGCAGCGGACTGAGGAGAATCGGGACGTTCAGCAGCGCGGCCAATCGACACGGCCAGAGGTGACACAAATTGGCAGTGAGCCGCAAGCGGAACCATTCTCGATAAAACCGGCGGCGAGCAATACGCCCGCGCTAAAGCAGACCGCAGAGCAGCCCGGTCAGAAGCAAGCTGCAACTCAGGAGACACCCGCCGCCGAGGCTCCGACAACAGAGCATGGCCGGCGCCGCCAGGGACCGGAGCGTCACAAGGAGCAGCAGACAGCTGCGGCCAGTGATACTACTACGCCGGCGTCATCCGTTGCGGAGCCCGCAAACCAGACAGGTGAGATTGCGCCCGAGGATCTTCCGCCACTGGAATACTCTGAATTGCAAAAGGCCAGCACGCGAAGGCGGCGCAGGCATCGCACTGGCTCCAACAACGGCTCGTCGGCGTCCGCGACTGAGACGCCAGCCACACCGGCCGTTCCCACGCAACCGACGTCAATTACGCCAATTACGTCAATTACGCCAGCAGCTTCTACACCAACACGTCCCGCGGCGGCATCCGAAACGAACGGCAATCAGTACTCCATCGTTTCTGGCTATACCGTCAGTCAGATGAACCAGGGCAACGAAACGACCGGACCCTTCATGGGACCCGAGCCATCGCCCGCGCGCGGCAGTGTCGTGACGCGCGATGGGCGCACAACGCGGGCCGAGACGCAGCGTATTCCAGGCTACACGCCAGGGCGCACGCATGAGGGAGGAGCGTCTCCGGCATCACTGAATCACTTTGCCCACGTCATTTCGCAGGCGTTCCAGACGCAGACCGATCGTATGGTAGCCGAGCTGCGCCGCAGCAGCCAGTCGCCGGCCAACGTCTCCGTGACGCTGCCACCGTTCCCATCCACTGAACGCGTGGGCGTCTTCGTAGATGTCGCCAACCTGCTCTACTCGGCACGCACGCTGCGCATAGGGGTAGACTTCGGCAAACTGCTCGACTTCCTGCGTGGCAACCGCCGCCTGGTACGTGCCCATGCCTACTGCCCCACCAGTCCACAGGCCGGCGACGAGCAGATGTTCCTGCAAGCGGTCAAGGGCCTGGGCTATCGCATCACGACAAAGAACTACAAGACCTTCTCCAGCGGGGCCAAAAAGGCAGACCTGGACCTGGACCTGTGTATGGATGTAGTGCGCCTGGTAGATGGCAACGCCGTCGATTGCATCGTGCTGGTCAGCGGCGATAGCGACTTCATGCCGATGCTCGATTACTGCTCCGACCACGGTGTACGCGTCGAGGTAGCCGCTTTTGACGAAGCAATGTCGGCCACTTTGCGCCAGAGCTGCGACCTGTTCGTCAATCTCTCCTTGCTTGAAGAGATTCGCTCATAGAAAAATCTGGGTAGAAATGCCGGGCGCATTTCTACCCGCCTTATTTTTTCCCTTCCCAGGCAAGACCACACTCAGCAGAGATGGTGAGAAATAGCCCCGTTATTACGTATGTAATCTTATGAACAGCCTGCGCCCCTACCCATTCAGTCTAACGTCTGCGGTAAAGGGATTTTGCGCGGGCGATATCGTTTACACAATCACGGTCTTGTAGAAGAAATAGTGCTCGATCCCTCTCTCCGTCGTGGAGGCAGGCACGCGTTTCTTCTACTGTGACGGGTGCTAGTAGAAACAGGCGAGCACCGACCATCTCTGGCCTGGAGAAGAAAGGACTTTACATGCGAAGATATGGGAACCTGACCATTATCGCATCACTCATCACCATATTTACTATGCTGCTCACCGGTTGCGGCAGTAGTAGCACCACGAGCAGCGGAAGCGGTAGTAGCAGCGGAGGAACAACAAAAACGGCGAAGACGGTCGCCATCGTCACCGACACGGGCGGCATCAATGACCAGGGTTTTAACCAGCTCGCCTACGGGGGGTACACCACGGCCAGAAAAGAGTTCGGCTACACGGAAAAGTTGATCCAGACGCAATCGGCCAGCGACTACGTAGGCAATCTGACGCAGGCGGCGCAGAGCGCGGACCTCGTCATCGCCGTTGGCTTCCTCATGGACAGCGCGATAGACCAGGTAGCCAGGCAGTATCCCAACAAGGATTTCGCCATCGTTGACGGCTGTGCCACACCGCTGAACAGCAGCAACTGCGAGACGTTGGCCAACGTGGCGCCCCTCTCGTTCAAAGAGCAGGAGGCTGGCTGCCTGGTTGGAGCCATCGCCGGACAGATGGAGGTAGATGGAAAGAGCCAGATACCAAAGCTGCTCGGAAAGAACACTATTTCGGCTGTGGGAGGACTCTCTATCCCCCCCGTTAATCACTACATCGCCGGCTACAAGTACTGTGCGCAAAAGGTCGATCCCACCGTAAAAGTAATCATTAACTATTCGCAGTCCTTTAACGACACGGCAAAGTGCAAAGACATTGCGACCAGCCAGATTAACCAGTACCAGGCCGACATCGTATTTCAGGTTGCCGGCGGCTGCGGCATTGGCGCACTCGACGGGGCCGATCAAAAAGGCGTCTTTGGCATCGGCGTTGATAGCGATCAGCATGCCGTCCATACCAGCGTAATCACCAGCGCGATCAAGCGCGTGGATACGGCTGTGTACGATACGATCAAGGGCTTCGAAAACGGGAAGTACACCAACACTCCTGCCGCTTTCGATCTGAAGGTCGATGGCGTCGGCTATGCTCCTGTGAGCAAGGATGTTCCGGCCAATGCGAAGCAGAAGGCAGAAGGCTTCGCCACGCAGATCAAGAATGGGACACTGGTACCACCCGACACGATCCCCGCCTAAAACCTTCTCCTCGCTAAAGATATAAGTCATCCGAATTTTCGAACGCTGGTTCGAAAATTCGGATGATGGGGTAATTGTTCAGATCCGCGGTCTGCATAAAGTGCAAAGCAGTTTTCAGGCACCCGTAGTGACGATCAGGCCAGCGAGCAGAGCGGTACGAGGGGCAACGCTACTGGCTACCACGTATTCATCGGGGCTATGATCGAGGCCGCCGACGGGACCGAGACCATCGAGCGCGGGCAGTCCGAAGCCGAAGGCATAGTTTGCATCTGAGACGCCACCCGTGAGCGCGTGGTTTACGGAGAAGCCCAGCCAATGAGTTATCTCCTGTGCACAGAGCACCAGCTCAAGATTTCCTTGCGTGCACACCATAGGATCGCGAAAATCCTCCTGTGCCTCCAACTCCAGTCTCACCCCTGGAATGCGCTTCATCTGCATCATCTTGCGCCACAATTTTTCCGTTTCAACCTTATCAAAATTGTTTAGAAAACGCATATCGAAGCTTACCTCAGCATAATCAGGTATGACATTTATGGCTATGCCACCTGAAATCATTCCGGCGCTGATCGATAAGCCCTCGCGCCAGCCGTGGAGGCTCTGAAACTGTGCTATCTGGTGAGCAAGTTCTAGAATGGCATTGGCGCCCTTCTCTGGCTCAACGCCAGCATGAGCGGCGTGCCCATATGCCTTGAGCTTATACCAGGAACCGCCCTTACGAGCACTTACCAGGTCGCCATTGGCACGCGCCGCCTCCAGCACAAACATGGCATCACAGCCCTCGCTGGCCCGCTGGATCGTATCTTTGCTGTGACGCTCGCTGATCTCTTCGTCCGACACGCAGAGGAAGCGTATCTCGCCGAAGGAGCGATAGCTCATCGCCACCAGAGCCTCGACAGCGTACACGGCGGAGAGGACGCAGCCCTTCATATCGCAGACACCTGGCCCGTAAATGGTATCACCCTCGACGCGCACGGGGCGGCCGGCGGCGGTCCCGACGGGATAGACGGTATCGATATGGCCCAGAAGGAGGACCTTGCCCTTGCCCTCTCCTCGCATCACACCATAGAAATCATTGCCCCATTGTGCGTTCTCGATAATAGTTGCGTCCATACCCAATCCACGCATCCTGCTCAAAAGGTAGAGGGCCATCTCATCCAGGCCAGTTTTATGATAAGTGCCTGAGTCGATGGCGCAGAGATGGCTTAGCTCCTGGAGATACTGTGGCAGCCGCTGCTGTACATATGCTTCGATACTGGTGACTAGCGACTGCGTTAGCAATAACGATTGTGTTGATGCCGGCGATTGTACACTCATAAATGATAACTCCCTATGAAGATGAATACTGCACTTACCACCCCAGACATGGAATTAGTACAGCCGAACGATGACTGAGAATCATCTTACACAATGATGGCGAAGTTCCAGAAAACAACTCGCTTCATTGAGTTGTACAGACTGCTCAACCAGCGTTGGATGATCTATTCCAGGACAATCGAGCGCATCAACATCGATACTCCAGGACAACCCAGATAGGGCGAGAGAAGATGGCTGCACCATGTTTTGAACGATCGGGGCATTCCCAACACGCTTCACTGCATGAATGGAGAACCTATCACTACAGCAACCTGACCCTCCCATTTCTTGAACTGGAGCCAGTTCAAGAAAGCTGCATATTTCTACTACAGGACGCATTACCGGTTACTCCTTGATAAAAAAAGATAAGTATTTATAATAAAAAAAACGGAACGCCAATTTTACCGGCGCTCCGTTTTGAGTAATATGCTGCTCATCCACCGAAACGCGCTTCGGTACCTACAAAGCCAGGAAGCTCCAGCCAGTACTGGAGCTGTGTCATCAGAAAAATATAGAGAATGTCAGTGCGTCGTCGCTTCACGTGTCACCCAAATGTCAATGTTTTTTTACAACTTCATTACAATACGTTATACATGTAACATTTTTGTTTGTCAAGGATGGGGGACCTCTTCTTAAATTAATCCCCAAAAAAGGTATGCCACCAGTCCTGCCAGAAACCCGGCTTTTGCGCACTCTGATTGCTCGTCTGCACACGCGTCTGCTTGCTATCGTTCGGGTTCACGACGATGACGAGATGGTCGCCTGGTCGCACAAAACCGAGCTGCTGGCGCGCCTCGTTCTCGATGACGGCAGGATCTTTATAGTATTGAGCCGTCTGTACAAGGCGATCATGCCGGGCATGCTCCTGCTTCAGTTGCTGCTGCGCGAGCTGGACCTTCTGTTCCAACTGGCTATCCGACCAGGCCTGTACCAGAGATCCCAGCAGAAAGGCGACACAGACCAGTCCGGTAAACCACAAAATCGTCTGCGTAAATAATGAGTACTGCCTGGCACGAATGCGCCCGGCTGTCTCCTCCATCCCGACCGCTGATGTGATGTTCGCATTGCTTACTTCGGGACGTGAGGGAAATTGTTGACTCTTCGAGTTGCCCCCCACTGTAAAAGCCTTTCTCTCGTAACTCTCTATTATATGGTCTAAGTTTCTACAAGTACCACTTCTTCTATTCTACTACATCAGCCGAAGCCCTGAAATGATACCAACTGATCTCTTCTCCACACCCTATTGTATAGTATAAACGCTCATTATATAGAAAAAGTGACTGTTATCTATTTCACTTTTGACTCTTCGCCGCGACGCGGCTCGCCTTTGATCATGAGCTATCCCGGTAACTGGTTATAGGGAAGGGAGAGAGCGAGGGCGGAAAGGGAGGTAGCGAAGCTAAGAGACGATGAGCGGCGAATTCTCCGCTTCTCACTAATGCATGTGGAGGACCAGGACCCCCATGAGATCGAAGCCAGATAGCATAAACATCAGCGCGCAGCAGGCGAAGATCGTGATACGCTGCTGGATAGTTACGTGAAGAGACAGCTTTGTTGCCTGTCCTTGCTGTGCCCTGGACTCTAGCGCCTGTGTGTTCTCCTGCAGAACAGGCCTGGTGTCGCGTGGCAGGGTACCCGGCAGTGACTGGCTGATGCGGTCCAGGCGCATATGTAGCGCGATGAGACGATCGCTAATAGCCTCTTCAAACGATGTATACAGTTCTTCCTCGTTCGGTTGCTGGAAAGGCAGCTTTACGACAGCTGTAGGAACCGTTGCGTAAGCGCTTTCGATGTCTCTGATAACGTCCTGAACAAAATTTTCGTCGAAATCCGTAAAGTCCATATCGGCTGATCTACAAAGTGTATTGTTCATTCTCGCTACCTCCTTACCTATCTATTCTTTATACGAGAAAGGATACTGGAAATAAGACTGTTCCGCATGGGTCAAACAACCCATTTTGACTTCGATTTCATGTCCCTAAGAAGAATCTAATGCCCTCGCAAGTATAATTTAATACGTTGAGAAGGTTCTAAGATCTTTATCTCCAACAAGAGTAGCGCTACAAATAGTTGCTAAAAATGACTTTGTAAGGTCGCTTCGCTCTGGTCATTACTATCGGCAAGGTTTTCTCAAACTTAACACCATAAAACGACGTATTTTAAGTATGGAACTATATTTAAGTTTATCTATCCACTAAGAGAGCAGGTGGGGATATAAGCGAAGAAGTACCAACATGAGCGTTGGTGATTGACAACTGCCGCCACGAGTCCGTATGATATGCAGTGAGGTGACTGGAACATAGGGTTCCGGGTATGCACCCGAAGGGATGCTGAAATGGCTGAGGAGGGTCTTGTTGTTGAGGTTTTCAGGAACGCGGCGCAGATATGCAGTTTGATCTCTTGACATTAGCTTATGCCTGTGGTATATTCTTGCTAGCTCCGAAGATATGTACCACACCACCAGCTACTTCCACGGGGACATGATTGTATGAAGGTGGAGTATAGTGTCTTTGGTACTCTGACTGGCACCTCTTACATTCACCAGAACAACCTGTTGCCACAAGTCTTTCAAGCAGGGTGTTTTCCGAAACTACTCTATCTGTTTAATTTATATTCCCACCATACCATCTAGCTTCATCGCAGAAAGGAGATTGGGCGTTTTCCTCACATACGTGTTTCGCCCAACGCAACGTGAATATAGCTGAGTTAGAAACAAAAACCTTACCGGAGTTACGCGATCTTGCTCGCGACCTCGAACTCTCCGGTTACAGTGCCCTCAAAAAGCAAGACCTCGTCTTCAGACTTCTTCAGGCCAATACCGAACAGCAAGGAAATATCTTTAGCGCTGGCGTATTGGAGATCGTGGAGGATGGGTTTGGATTTTTGCGACAGGAGCGCTTCCTGCCCGGCAATATGGATGTCTACGTCTCGCAGTCGCAGATTCGCCGCTTTGGACTCCGCACGGGAGATATGGTCTCAGGGCAGGTACGTCCGCCTAAAGATAACGAAAAGTACTATGGCCTGCTTCGCGTCGAGGCGATCAATGGCGTAGATCCTGAAGTTGCTAAACGTCGTCCCCACTTCGATAACCTTATCCCCATCTTCCCACGCGAGATGTTCAATCTGGAAACTGGCGCCGCGAACATCTCTGGTCGCATCATCAACCTGGTCGCCCCCATTGGACGTGGGCAGCGTGGCCTGATCGTCTCCCCCCCGAAGGCTGGTAAGACGATGCTGCTCAAATCGATCGCTAACTCCATCACGGAGAACTACGACGATGTGCACCTGATGATCGCGCTGATTGGCGAGCGACCGGAAGAAGTCACCGATATGAAGCGCTCCGTGAAGGCAGAGGTGATCAGTTCGACCTTCGACGAGCCGACGGAGGCGCATACGCGTGTCGCCGAGATGGTGTTGGAGCGCGCCAAACGCCTGGTCGAGGGTGGACGCGACGTGGTGGTCCTGCTGGATAGTATCACCCGTCTGAGCCGCGCCTACAACCTGGCGGTGCAGCCGAGCGGTCGCACGCTCTCCGGCGGTCTT
>Ga0137366_10003218_pt1 | contig 12709 bp, 19 predicted proteins | sample SagtaG_8_FD_104938 | JGI IMG/M metagenome (GOLD analysis project Ga0137366, IMG submission 104938) | Vadose zone soil microbial communities from Sagehorn Ranch, Mendocino, California, USA - Sage1_L_60_16 metaG | ecosystem: Environmental > Terrestrial > Soil > Vadose zone | place: USA... | reverse complement strand
TCAAGATCTCCGACCGGGAGATCGCAGCCGTGCCGTCACAGCGCCACCACCGGCACAGCAGGGGAACTCCAGCGTGCTGCAATCGCCGCACCAGGAGCCAACCTTATTGCGCGGGGAGTCCTAAGCCTTCTTCTCTGGCGCGTGCTCTTTGCCCAGGGACTCCTCACTGGAGTGGTCCTCTCGCTCCTTGCAGGCATGCTGACTTTCTTGGTGCTGTGGAGCAGGTTCGCCCTCGAGCGGGCCTCGTGGCTGCGACTGTGGTTGCTGACCGGTCCTCCTCTGCTCAGCTTCCTGCCGTTTCTAGTTGCCGCACCGTTGCCCGTGACTGTTGCCCTGGTGGTTCTCTGCTGGCTCATGCTTGGCCTCTGGGGAGCTGTTCGCTTCTTTCCTCTCTCAGGCATAGACGCCAGACTCCACACCGCCCGGTTTGCACAGAGCGACGAACTGGCAGAGCTTCTCCAGGGCGAAGCGGGAACAGCGAGCGTGCTTCTCGGGACGCACAGCCGCCAGCTCGTGCAAGTCAGCCCACAACCAAAGCGGCGAGAGCTTGGCAACCTGTTGGTCGTTGGTCCAACCAGATCCGGGAAAGGACTCCTGGCAGTCACGCAACTTCTCACCTGGCCGACCAGCGTCATTGTCAATGACATCAAAGGCGAGCTCTTTGCCGCGACCGCAGGGGACCGTTCACGTCTTGGTCCGGTGTTTGTCATTGATCCAACCGGCATCGGCAATCAGTACGATCCCCTCACGGGCAAAACCAGCGAGGAGGACTTGTTTTCTGCTGCCTCGCAGCTGCTGATGAAGCCGGATGAAGGAGAGGGAACGATCTTTACAGAGCGGGCAACGTGGATGCTCACGCAACTCTTTGCTGCTGCCAGAGCTGAAGGAATCGCGCCACTGCCGTATGTCAGGCACCTGGTTCGCAAGGGGTTAGGAAGTGCGGTCGCACACCTCAACGCCGTTGACCCCTTACTTGCAACGCAGTTTCTTGACTGTGCGTTTGCAGAAGCGAATCTCTCAGACCGATTCCTTCTCTCCTCCTGGGGAACGCTTTCCGCCAGGATGCGTCCCTTACTGACGGAAAAGATAGTTCGCTGCTTCGGAAGATCAGACTTTGATGCGTCCGTTCTTCTGTCTTACAGGAAGCCAGTCAGCATCTATCTTCGCTGGCCAGAGCGAGATCTCCTTGCCCTCTCACCCTTGATCCGGCTCCTGTGGGGATCACTGATTGGCGAGTTAATTACAACCTACGACCACCACGAGGGCCGCAACTGTCAACCGGTACTCCTGCTTATTGATGAAGCCGGGAGAACAGCAATTCCCACCTTAGCAGAACACGCAACAACTATTGTCGGCCGCGGACTCACGCTGTGGATTGCGGTGCAGTCACTCTCCCAACTCGAAGCAGTCTACGGCAGGGCACGATCGCAGGTCCTCCGAGATAACATGGAGAGCCAAGTCTATTACCGGCCAACTGATCTGGCAACGGCACAGTACTTAGAACACCGGTTAGGACACGTTTCCGCCTTTGCCCATTCGCACACCCTCAAAGAGGGAGAGGAGACGAGCGAGGGACGATCAGAACGGCCCATTCCGCTCTTGACAGCGCAAGATATCTTGCAATTGAGAGATGAAGAGGTGCTTGCCTTTCACCGCAGCCTGCCACCGCTCAGACTCACCCGTGCTGACTGGCGGGAGCATCCGACCCTGGCCAAACGAGTAAATCTGCGAACGCCACAGCTTCCTGTCCTGCCACCGATTACGGCGCTGCCACGAATCAACGGTGACGGGAAGGCTGTTGTTGAGGGGTATATAGACCCGGACCGACGAGCCGTATAACAGCTGCGGTCTGCATGGCGGGAAATAGGGTCCACGGCATGGTCGCAGACCGCGACAAGAATAGTGGTTGCGGCAGTCAGATACTCACTCTGACCCTTTGGCTTAGTTGACAAACCTTCTTCTTAGTGCTATCTGAAGTCTCACTCGGAACTCGCGTTGAAGGAGGCAGAAGTGGCTAGGCAGGTAGTGATCCTGGATGATCTTGACGGATCGCCCGATGCTGAGGAGATTGAGTTTGCCTGGGGTGGGACGAATCTCACCATCGACCTATCTCAAAAGAACTACAAGAAACTGGAAGAACTCCTCCGTCCATACCTCGATGCAGCCCGGCCCCGGATGGCGGCAACCGATGCAGAGCGCCAGGCCCCTAAGCGCCAGCGGACGGCTAAGGCCGAGGGTGAGAAGATCGACTACGCAAGTTTGGAGCATGCAGGAGAGCCGCACCGCGGCCGTGTCTCACCGGAGGAGGCAAAGATCGTCCAGGAGAACTTTGACGAGGTGAACAAGCGACTCTCTGAGGCCGGGATGCGCATGATTGATCCCGCAGACGCCAAGATGAAGGAGCGCTACGGCCTCAGCGCGTAGCCAGCAGAACCGTTCTTCCCACCTTCCCCGCAAAGTCCAGTCTGACTGGGCAAAGACAGCTTTTCGGAGAGTTCCGGGGAGCTGTTTTTGTTGTCTCACGCCTTGCATTTCCGATGCTTGGTATGCTATAAACCTAAAGATATGATACAAAAGACAATCACGCTCACTGATGAACTGAATCAACAAATCCAACGCCGAGTAAAGCAAGGCAACAAGCCTGAAGACGAGGTTATTCGGGAACTGCCTGAGAGCGGCATTGAAGCGCGAAAACCACGAGGGACCGTCGGTGAAGGATTACTTCGCCTTGCGAAGCTTGGCATAACAGGGCCGAAGGATCTTTCTACCCGGCATGATGACTACCTCTATGGCGACGAAGAGTGACTCCTACATCATTCGCTGATTGACAACATTGTCCTCCTTTGTTATAACGGTATTACCAGTATGCAAAGTAATACGTCATATCAACAACACGAAGGAACGCTTACCCGAAAAGGGCAAGTGACTATCCCGGCTGAGATCCGTGAACAACTTGGCCTCAAACCCAAAGACAAGGTTCGCTTCACTGTTGAAGGTGACACAGTACGGTTGATGCCGGCACCCTCCAAGCTTCTGGCAGGATATGGTGCAGTAACACCACGGAAGAAGCCAGAAGATTACGGGCAGCGTCGGGAGGACTTTGAGAAAGGAGTTGCATCGGATGTGCAGTCCGAGTCGTAACCGACTGTATGACAGTCCGCTTCTTGGATACCAACATCCTGCTTCGCTACTTCACCCGAGATGATGAGAAAAAAGCAGCACAAACCCTGTCCCTTCTTACTCGCGTTGAGAGCGGCGCAGAGAAAGTTGTCACTTCGCCACTCGTGCTCTTTGAAGTTGTTTTCACCCTTGAGCGATCCTATGCCGTCCCTAAGGCTCGTGTTGCCGAGCTTGTATTTCCCATTCTTGGACTTCGTGGGCTGAAACTGCCGAATAAGACATTGTGGCGCATGGCGCTTCGGCTCTACGTTGAGCACTCACTTGATTTCGCCGATGCATATAACGCTTCGTACATGCACGCTCTTGGGATCTCAGAAATCTACTCCTGGGATACAGATTTTGATACCATTCCAGGTATTACGAGAAGACTTGAACCAGCACATGACACGCAAGAGGCAGCATGAGCAGCATTGAACGATTACCCCAGGAACCAGCCTGGTGGAGAGATCCGGGGGAGGAAGCAACCATCAAGAGGCGAGACGCACTCGTTGCCTTTCGTGTTGAAGAGCTTGAGGCTGCGACCTCGGAGCTTGCAGAGCTCGTGGAAACGGAGCCAACGGACACCCAGGCACTTGCAGAACTGATTGCCCAGCAGTGGTCAGTGTCCTACCTGACGATGCTGGGGAGGGGACAGAGCACGTACTTCCCAACCGGCGAGCAGACCAAACAAGCAGTTGCAGCCGGCCAACAAACCGCAGATGAAGCCTTGCGCTACGCCCGGAAACTTCCCAAGCAGGTCCTTCGGGCTGCGTTCAAGCTGGCCCATCAGGCAACGGCGCAAGACGAGTAGAAGCGCTCTGTTTCCGTGGAGAACCCTGGTGTCCTGCCTGGTTTTCCATCCTAGTGCCACCCCACCACCTGCAAGCCCGCTCCGTTCCTCCTTCGCTGCGCTCAGTCCGGTACTCACGTCCTTCGGACTCGCTACGCCCCGTCAAACGTGGCTGCGCTCGGGCTTTCCGGCCGCGGGGTCCCCGTCACTTCCTATGCCAGTACCAGGCAGGGGGAGATAGAGGGGGAGAACCTCATGGCGGCAGAGCTTCGCGACCTGTATACCGATCCGCTCCGCGCACGAGCTGCTGAGCAGGCTGCTGCGCTTTCCGAGCTCGTCAAGGACTGTCGGCGTGAAGGCCGTCCCGTTCCTGCGTCAGTCCTCACTGCGGTGGACGCACTGTGGCGTTGGGCTGCCTTTGAGCTCACCCCTCGGCCTCGTCGCAGTGGTTGTGGCCGGCTGAGTGGTGCCTACGCTGATACACCGCTTCCCCTGGAGCTCTCAGAGCCCGACGGGTAGGCATGAGGCGACCGCGAAACCCCACAGTCTGGAATATCGTGTCTGCCTACTGCACGAGCAGAGTCTCAACAGCCTCAAGCGTACTGTCCAATTCCTCAAGCGCAGTCGTGATACTCTCTCCGACTTCACCCCACGATTCGCCACGCTCTCGCTGCACGTCTGCGCGTTCCCCATCTCCCTCCACGGCACAGAGCCTATCGCTGAGCTGCTGCACCTCTTTTTGCAAGTACATCAATTCTTTCAGTGTGATCCGAAGACTTTTGGCGAGCTTCCGCTCGTCCCAGATGCCCACGACTCATATCCTCCTCTCTTCGACTGGCTCTGCCTCAGGAGCTTCTACCGGAGTCTACCAGAAAAGAAGCGATGCAAGGTGGCTCTGAGGCATAAGATAGTTGGATATATACCGTGAATAATATATACTACGGCGACCAGTACATGAATCCTGAGAAGATACGGTCTTATACCCCACGACCATATGAAAGCAGGACCCCAAGAACCCGAAACGTCAAACCGCTCTTAGAGCTCATCCGGCCACGAGAGCAGGGTACGTCTGGTGAGATTCTGAGTGGGCAGTGGCGTGAGAAAGCATTCTGCAACGGTCTGCCCGCTGAAGTCTTCTACGGCAACGGAGACTTCACGGAGATGACCCAGGCAGAAGTTCACCGGGCAAAAGCAATCTGCCAGAACTGTGTTGTGATGGAAGAATGCCGAGACTACGCTATCGCTGCTCGTGAGGGACTTGGTGTTTGGGGCGGGATGACATCAGACGAGAGACGGGTAGAGCTTGGACGGCGATTGGCAGAAGGCCGGCAACAGCAGGAGCAGTGAGCACCTCAGTTCGGTGGTCGAGTCTGAGACCGTTGCCGCAATTCCTCAACCCGCTTGTGCAACGCTGCCATTTCCTCACGTCGCTTTATGACTGTTTCCCTGACTCCTTCAAGCTCGACAAGGAGCGTCATGATTGCTGCTCTCAAGGGTTCTGGAAACGGTTCGTCTCTGCGCTCTTCTCTGTCGACACCCGACATGAAGCGAAGCTTAGGTCCAAGCGCGTGCAGGAGCTCCTCCTGCTCCTCTTCAGTAATGGCCGAAAAGAGATCGTGCGCGACTCGATTGCGGAGGCTGTTGAGCTTCAGGTAGGCAGTGACATACTCCTCTTGTAGCAAGCCAAGGCCAACTGCCAAGCTGACCTTCTGGGGAAAGCTCTGTCTGGCAAGATCCAGAGCTTTCGGATAAGGGAGCACTTCCTCGATGAGTCGAATCAGCGAAGATTCAATCCAGAGATGCCCTCTAATAATAATCTCCAAGGGAGACTGAGCATTGATATGCGCCATAAACTGGCGCTCACGTTCCTGTTCCCCACTGCCTGCCACCGTTTTCTAGTCCTTTGCCCGCAAGCTAGGTGTTTTTTGGTCGCTACGGCAGTCGTGGCAAGACAAGCTGATTCGCAGAAATCGTGATTACCTTCATTGTTGACTTGAGCTGCACCTCAGGAGCAAGTCTTGCATCGAAGAAGTGTTGAAACAACGGTGGCCGCTCAGAAAGGATGAGTGCTGGCGGGAAGAATCCTGGCCCTGTTCCAATCTCTTCCACCGTGGTTGCTTTGGTCACGAGCGCCGGCACTGACTGATCGCCTCGATTGCGAAGCAGCCACACCCGATGGTAGCCGTTCTTCAGAAAGTACCGACCTTCAAACTCAATGATCTGCACCCAGTTCCCACCAAGCGCGGCGAAGAAGGTGATGGCCAACGGCTGGCCTGGTGTTTGTGCCGCTTGCATACCGACAAGGTTAAGGTTACGACTGAGCGTCGTCAGGGTCGCAGTCCATGTCGGCTGGTCGAATGCAACTCTATAGTTTGCGTTAAAGTCCCTTGGAAGGCAGACCTTCATTTTGCTGAGCAGATCATGCTGTTCATCGAGCTCGCGTCCAGTGGTCTCAGTCGAAAACTGTGTGTCTATATATTGCTGGAACGCAACGATGTGCTGCAAATCCACCAGCGCGAAGCGGACTTCCTTTCCGGTAAAGTGCTGTTGAAACGCTGGTGCAGAGCGAATGGCCTCGATCTCTTCTGTGACCTCCTGAGGGAGCTCCTCGATCTTCGGTGCCTGAGGCTCGAAGACCGGAAGGTCCTCGTAGGCTGCCCGAGCAGCCTGCCACACCGGACGCAGCTCGTCCCAGGAAGCGGCGGTCTGGCTGCCAACAAATGCTGCAGCTTCCTCCTCTGACATGAAGCCGAGGAGGACCCGTCCCGAACGCAGGACGGAATCATCAGTCGGGTACTGCATGCGACACCACTCCTTCACCTGCAAGGACTGCAGTCCCAGGCAGGCTCGTACCCCGTGACAGTGCAGGAGGGGGGTGCCTCTGGAGAGGCTTCCTGCACAGCGCATGGTAGCAGCAGCGGGAGCACCGAAGTTACATCCATGTAACTTATTTTCCCTCAGATCCCTCGCACTCCTCAGGGCAGACACATCGCTTGTACGACCCTCTCGCCTGCATCTCTCCACCGCTATACTCAAGCTCCCTGAAATATGAACCATAAAGGAAGTGCTATAATCCGGCTATGAACAAGCGATTTGGTGCACAGGGCGAAATCGTGGGCTTCCCTTTCAGGGACCTGCAGGAAACCTTCTATAATCAAAACGGCATCGAACTAGAGATCAAAGATGGTGTTCTCTATGTTGGTGTTGAGGACAGAAGCAAGCTTGATGAAGCTAAAGAGCGAGGACAACTCCATCTTTCAGCATGGTCTGCGAGACATGACATAAAACTGTCGGTCACGTTCAATCACACCTGGGAGACCAACACGCAGGGAGGTCAGGACCACTCTCTTACTCTTGAGGATCGGGCACGAGCGATTGACCGAGTTCAGGTGCAGGTAACGACACATCAGATACAGCTCCCGATGAGCTACGTTGTGGTGCCCCAACAGACCCGCGATTCCGCCAGTTTCACCAATGACGAGGTGATGGTTCAAAAGGCTCTGAGGCACCCGGTACTGAAGAGTACGCTGCTCTACTACAGCCAAGAGGTTGTTGACGATGAGCGGCCGCTCTATGGCGTGTATAAAGCGCTTGAGGCAATGATTGAGAGCCTAAGTGGCCGGGACAGGCGAAGAGAGCTTGCGCGCTTGGCAGGAGAACCTCGCTCCTATGTCGATGATGTCATGCAGACTGCCCAAGTGAGAAGGCATCACAGTACGCCAGGAACCAGAAGACTCAGTGATGAGGAGTGCCGGCAAAGAGCAAAGGTACTGATTGAAGCCTTCGCCAACTCGGTCCCGTAAACTCGTTATAAGACGCCTCTGCTGTCTCTTGCCTGCAGGAAGAAATGAGCCTCTTTTTGGAAGTCTCAAGCATGACCTCGACCACTCTAGGACTCTCGGCAGCAGTTATACACTCGGTAGCCTCAGGAGTATGTCGCGAAAAGTATCATTGTGCGACATGGCTCAAGTGATGTCCTCCTCCCTATAGGACCAGTTCGCAACAACTCTGTACCGTACTTGACAGTGGTGGGGTAGTATCTCTCGTTTAGATAGCATCATAATATGCTATACTAAACGACGACTTATAAGAGGTACAGACGATGGCATCAACGAGTTCAGACAATGAAGCACTATATAGAGCGATCGACAAGACTGCAAAAGAGCTAATAGTCGATGCTCTATATTCGGGGAGAGGTCATCAGCAAGCAGGGGTCCGGTATTTTGACCTTAACAACTGGATTGGTGTTCCCGCGGCAGTTATCTCTGCACTTTCGTCCTCGGGTGCAGCCCTAACCGCTATCTTCGGTGCGAAGAGTGCCATTACTGCCTCGCTGGCCATTACTGCCACGATCTTCACGTCGCTTCGCGCATTCCTCCGAACGGATAAACTCTCAGAAGAGCATGCATCAAAGGGGCGACGCTATATCAGCCTACGGAATGATATACGTATGTTCAGAGAGATTACAATGAAGTCGGGAGCAACACCCCAAGATTTGCAAAAACAGATAGACACATTTCGTAAGCGCTATAACGATCTCAGCGAAGTACCCCCACTGCACATTCCTCGTAGGGACTATGAGGCAGCGAAGAAAAGCATTGCGGCAGGAGAGTCAGCTTATGAGGGCGATCCTGCATGGGAGGAACTATAACATGGCACGCACCGTTGAATCTGCGTTTAGTGAATTGTTGGACAGGCAACGACTGACTAGCACACAAGTTGAGGTCGCAAATACGCGAATAGCCGCATTACAGGAGTTCTTCTCCAATGATTTTACGATGGCTGAACGGGCTTTCAAAACTGGGTCATATGCACGGGGGACCATCTGCGCAGGACAGAAGGATGTCGATCTAATGGCCCCGCTTGACTATCCCACCTATAAAGATCGTTATGACCATGATTCGAGAGCATTTCTGTACTATGTCAGAGACCAGTTAAATGAGCGTTACTCAGCAACCAAGGTAAGCGCTCGGCAAGTAGCCGTTACCCTCGATTTTAGAAGTATTACCGCTGATGTGGTGCCATGCTTTCAGCGCGCCGGCCAAGGAGGCGGTTACTTCATGCCGGACGGTTCAGGTGGTTGGATAGACACGAATCCAAAATATCATGCACATCTCATTTCAACAGGTGATGCAGCACATAATGGGATGCTTAAGCCGCTGATCCGACTAATCAAAGCATGGAACCTTGCAAACGGGAACCATCTGCGCTCGTTTCATGTCGAGGTCTTGGTTTACAACATGTGGAATAACAACAATATTGGGATAATCTTGTCTCGAAGCGTGAGTTCTACGCTAAGCGTAATGGCCAGTTGGGTTGATAGTAGTTGTGAGGACCCTTGGGACTCGTCAGCCCGAATAGATGACTATCTATCCACCCAAGAGCGAGGAACAGTAGTGCGGATGCTTCAAGAAGATGCGGTCGCGGCAACAAGAGCGGAGGAATATCGTGTAGCGGGTAAAATCGAACACGCTTTTGAGCGGTGGAACAGTGTATATCGCCGCACCTTCCCCGCATTTGGCTAAGCTAGCGGGAGACAAACAACTGCTCTATCGTCAGCCGCAGCAGCGCAGTGTTGACAGCATCAGTGACGGTGCCCTCATCCAACTCTTTTCCCTCCCCTGCTCGTTGGTTGAGCTGTTGTAGGTCCGCTACAGCCATCCTCATAGGCTCTGAGAGTGTCTGCGGTTCTCGCTGCTGCAGTCGTTCACCCAGCTGTAGCACAGCCGGCAGCTCTATCCTCCCCTCCAGGTAGCTGAGGAGGCACTCAACAACGTTCATCCGCAATAGGTGTGCATCGACATCGTTTGTCATACTAAAGTGTCACTACTCTTAAGGTTCTGATAGCTCAGCACCTCCTCAGATCTTGTCCCCACAGACTAAACGAAAGTTATTAAAAAATGATTAACTACGTATCGCTCTTGCTAAAATAACGGCTGATGAGTCCGGCGATTATGTCCGACAACAGCAGTACCGTGACAATCATTTGGCATGTTACAAGAAACCTTGCTGGCTCAGAGTGCGGGACGATATCTCCAAAACCAGTGGTTGAGAGCGTGGTCATCGTGAAGTAGACCGCATCAAGCTTCGTCAGCGACCCGGCGGAGCCATTGATGAGAAATGCGCTGGTATCAGTAGCGCCGAGTTCCCAATACATTAGTGTGAAGATGAAAATCGTCATTTCTAGATAAAGCCATAGATTGGCAAGTATACCTGCTCCTTTACTACTCTTGGTATACAAGCTCCAGGTCAGTCCGAGAACCAGAACAACGCCAAGTATGCCCAGCACAAAAGCGTCGAGAACAACGGAGCCCGTGATTGCACCGAGCCTCGAAGAAGGCTTGACCATGATGAACGCGTAGCCAGCCAGCACAAGGAACACTGCCGGAAAGGCTCGGCGGAACACATCATCGATCTTGCCCAGCCACCGCTTGAACACCGCTCACTCCTCTCTCTCATCTCGTTTGCTGGAGTATAAGGGGTCTTGAGGATACCTTGAGATGTCTGGTGGAGGATTTCGTGGTTCTAGCCTCGGTAGTTTCGTACAATAAGGAGTTACATGAACGGCTCATGTCTGTTACCAACCTAATGTGCTATATTTGTCTTTATGCCAGCACGAACTAAGGTCAAACGCAAGGCACGATACCTGTGGAAGGCACTCCCGCTATCAGAGAGATACAAGCTTTATAAGCGAGGCATAGAGACTGGAGCTATCGCCAAACTTCCCGACCGGTGGCAAAAGGTTCTCCGGCTCCGGTTTGGTAAGGCGGATGTCACCCCAAGTTTTGTAGATCTGTCTGACCAGCTTGGAGCAAGCCCCACAAGTGTCCGCTACATCGAGCTCAGGGCTACAAGAGTGCTCCACATGCTTCTCAACCCTTCCAAGAAGAGATCGGCAGTGCCCAGGTCGAACGTGCGCTACCGCAAGGATCTAACGGCTGCTGCAATCCGTCGCAAGAAGTCCACTCGTAAGATGGATCTGTAGCTCAACAACTCTCTTACCTACAACCTAAACAGAAGCAACGTCGTAGGCTTTTCAACCTCAGAGGTTCGTACAATCAAGCATTGGACGTACTAGCTCTCTGGTGTAAACGGGGGACGTGCAACTCTATTCACTCCAATACAACCCCTTGCGAAAGATTAATCTTCGTGTTTACCTTAATCTGCATCTCTCCTCGTTGTAGTTTTTCCGCTAACCACTGTGCGAGGTCAACCCCTTCTGTGGCAACTTTTGCAAACACCGCGTCTATTGCCTTTTCCGGTGCATCACTCCCAAGGAGTACGTGATAGGTATCTGTCGGGCGAGTTTTCAGCCACGCAAGAAACGCTGGATTATCAAGGTCAAAATAAATTCGTTTCATATTACTTCAAAGATTTCCCACATACAACTGGCCGGAGTTCCTACAGGAACTTACTATATACGTTGTTCCAGTTCATTGCGTTATGCTGGCCCTAAGTTCGTCCCCTGGCCTGAGCTGTATGACGTATAGCTCTGGCATGCCTTTTCTCCTTACCCGCTTATACGGATACACACCGGCATGCTTTCGGAAGTCGAGATGCTGGTGTCGAAAGAAGCGCGTGCAGGCGATCGAGCCTCCCCCAGCTTCATACCGTGTGATCTTGATACTGTCTGCCTCTTTGACCGTCGTGAAGTGCATACCAATAGTTAATCGCTTGGGATCATAGTACAAGACGACGCCATAGTGCCGGGTCAGATGATGTGCTTCGAGGAACTTAGCAGGTAGGCCAATGGTTTCTGACCGGGTGATCGTGATCGCGTCCGGTGAAACCGTTCCCCTACCCCTTCCGGAGTATTGAACGAAGTGATACTTCTTTCGTCGTCCCATATTTAGCAACGCTATTATAGGAAGTCCGTCATACCAAAGCAAGCTTCTCTTTTCAGGCTCCAGGTTCGTACAATTACCCATTGCACGTACCACACCCGCCCGTTTGCCCTCGCTAGGGACGGATAATGGCGCAAGTGGTAATTGCATCTTCGTAGAATCTCTATTCCTCGAATGAGCTCTCGTCTCATGGCTACCACCCTAGCAACGTCGTAGAACCACCCGATTCTCCGTCTCTCCCGCCGCGCGCTACGGATCTGTCCGGTAAGGTGGGAAGAACCTCGGAGGTTCTACGACGTTTTGAGGGTTGTTTTTCCCCCTATTTCCCTTATAATAAGAGTGCTCTATGCCGCTTAAGAACTACGCCAGTGAAATGCCGATACACCGGATCTTTGACAACTTGACCAAGCAGTTGGTTTCGCATGGAGCCCGGCAAATCAGCTACGAGTATGGTGATGACGGCAAGGCAGTTGGTCTCACCTTCTCTATTCCGACACCGCGAGGATTGCACCATATCAAGCTGCCGGCACGTGTTGACAAGGTCCAGGCAATCATGACAGCTCAGAAGGCTGACGGTTACCGCAACCCTGAGCAGGTCTACCGGACAGCATGGAAGAACATCCACGATTGGGTTGCTGCGCAGATGGCCCTGCTTGAGACAGAGATGGTGAAACTCGAAGAAGTGTTTCTTCCCTACATGGTCAATCAGGATGGCCGCACGTTCTTTGAGGTAGCAGAGGAGCGAGGCTTCCTCCTCGGCTCTGGAGTTGAGCAGAAAGGAGGCCATGAGTAACAGAGACTTCTTATTGCTGGAAGACGCTGTTCCCCTCTACCTGGAGGAGTACCTTGCTGCCCGGAACAGTCCTCCCCTCACCCGAACTGCCTATCGCAGGGATCTGACTGAGGCTGTCCTCTT
>Ga0137366_10003216_pt1 | contig 12710 bp, 10 predicted proteins | sample SagtaG_8_FD_104938 | JGI IMG/M metagenome (GOLD analysis project Ga0137366, IMG submission 104938) | Vadose zone soil microbial communities from Sagehorn Ranch, Mendocino, California, USA - Sage1_L_60_16 metaG | ecosystem: Environmental > Terrestrial > Soil > Vadose zone | place: USA... | reverse complement strand
TTTTTCATCCGTTCGAAATTCTCACGTGACAGCACTACGTCCGAGGCGATTTCGATGACTTCTCCCCTCTCGATCAAGTATCGGAGAACCTGCGGCGCATTTCGATCCAACTCGATCTCTTTGCGCGCAGGCGGATCGAACGGTTTTGACGAGAGCGCTTCGCGAATTTTCATCGAAACCGGCTGCAGGTTGGGCGGTAAAGCCGGTCGATGAGAAATTCGCGCGATCGCTGATCCCCGTCGGACAAAGTCAGTTGCGCACAAATCGGAACGAAGCGCTGCGAAAACCTCTGAGGACTGATCGTGCAATGCGGTACGCAACTCGTTTAGATCGAGACCAACGCGCTCGGGATTTGTTTTGTGCGCGTCATCGATTAACTCGATCGTCCGGTTCCGCAATGTATGCCAGACCTGAGCGTCTGCCGCGATCTTTTCATGAACCACAATTTCATCACGGCGCTGCAACCGCTGAAGAGCTTCGCCTATCTCGTGAGCACTGAAGTGCGATTTGCGAAGAACGGCTTCTTTTGACATGAAACCGTTCGCGGAAATTTCGGAGCGAACGCAAAGACAGACATCGTCTAGCGCACCGGCGCGCGCAGCCAACAATTTGCGCTGCGTCGCGGTTCGACATTTGCCTCGATCGCCATCTGGATCGAGGACAACTCCGCCAGCGATGGTGTGCTGTTCGGACGCATCGCGAAGAACAAATCGATCGCCGATAAACGCAAATATGGGCAACTTCAGTTTTAGCTGCGCGATTGTTCGCTCACCGGGTCCAAGCGCGCGGTCTTCAAGCAGATAAATTTTCGCCGGAAATCGCGATGTGCCATGATGTAGATACGCGGAACTTCCGTTTTTGAGCGGTCGAGCGGCCACGTCTTTCCGACCAAGCCGGGAGGATTTTTCGAGAGTGACGACGAGACTGGCGCTCGATTTCCCAAGATCGACAGCGGTAATGACATCGCCGCGTTTGATCTGCCCTGGGCCATCGCCGATGACGAGGTCCGGGAGATTGATCGCTGTGCGCATCCCCGGCTGCGCGCACTCCAATTCGGAACCATGACTTTGGATCGAGCGGATGCGCGCTACGAAATCTTGTGGCTGAACGATGATGCTCTGGCCACGATGGAGTTGTCCGCCAATTAGTGTGCCGGTTACGACAGTACCGATTCCGTGCAGCGTAAAAGCGCGATCGATAAACAAGCGCGGTTTCCTGAGGTCGCGTTGTGCTTGGATGGTCGAACACTCGGACGCAAGAGCGTCCTTCAGATTTTCAATTCCTTCACCCGTTCGCACCGAAGTTGGAATAATCGGAGATCGCGCAAAGGCCGTATTTCGCAGTTGATTGCGGATTTCCTTTCCGGTCCTTTCAGCATCCCCCAGATCGCTTTTTGTCAGCGCGATCACGGCTTGTTTCACTCCGAGATATATCAGGATTTGCAGATGCTCTTCGGTTTGCCGCATCCAGCCGTCGTCTGCTGCGACAACGAAGAGCGCGAGATCGATTGAACCGACACCTGCGATCATGTTCCGGACGAAATCCTCGTGGCCCGGTACATCGACAATGCCGATGTGGAGCCGCTGCTCGTTAGGCCCATCAAGAATCAGTTGGGCAAAGCCGAGCTCAATTGTGATTTGTCGCGCTTTTTCTTCCGGCAAGCGATCGGGATCAGTTCCCGTGAGCGCCTTGACAAGCGCGCTCTTGCCGTGATCGACGTGACCGGCAGTCGCAATGATGAAATGCTTTTCGGTCATGTCTCCTTTTGAAACCACGAAGGACACGAAGAATACGAAGAATTACAGAACGAAGCGTTTGATGCCGTTTTGCAGTTTTGTGACGTTGAAATTCATCAATAGCCCAATGGGAATTCTGGCGAGACGCATGTAGGTAAGAATTTGCGCCTGATCGATCGGAAGGAGCGTTTCGACGCTCTTAATTTCGACGATTAGATCGCTACGTGCGAGCAAATCGATCCGATAGCCGCAATCGAGCAGGACATCTTTGTAGCGGACGGGCAGCGGTACCTCCATTTGAAATGGAACGCTCGCATGCCACGGCTCGCATGCGAGACATTGACGATATGTCGATTCGAGCAACCCCGGGCCTAGATTGCGATGAACCTCAATCGCACATCCTATCACTCTTCGCGACAACTCATCGAATTCCATCTTCGTGACCTTCGTGCTCTTCGTGGTCGTTAATGCTGTTTTGCGCACGCTGCGCGAATCGCGTCGACGACGGCGTCATCCTGTTGAGGAAAAATTGTGCGCAGATCCAGTTTGAACCGCCCATTCCCAATATAGCCGATGACCGGTGGACTTGAGTTGCGCAGACGACCAGCGAAATCGCTCAGCGAACAATTCTTCGGAACAATGTCGACGGCAATGGACGACATTGTGGACCTTGGCAAGGTTCCGCCGCCGGCTTTGACTGTGCCACGGCCAATCGCGATTCGCAGTGGCAAGCCCTCCAGCCGGCTGGCAATCGCTCCGGCTCGAGCGCGCAGTTCATCTTCGGAGATTTGCAAAAGGGCAATCGCAGGGATTCCGCCTGTCGATTGCTCGAGATGAAGATCGACAGTGGCTTGCAACGCAGCAAAAACCAATTTGTCGCAGCGCAACGCACGAAATAGCGGTTCGCGTTTCAACGCGGCGATGAACCGCTTCTTTCCCGCAATAATTCCCGCTTGTGGGCCCCCAAACAATTTATCTCCGCTGAAGCAAACAAGATCGGCGCCATCTTTTAACGATTCAGCAGGAGTCGGCTCGTGTTCCACGAGTCCCAGGCGCTCGGTCGCAAAGATCGCCCCGCTTCCCAAATCAGCGACAAAAGGAATGCGCTTTTTTCGCGCGAGCGGAGCGATAGCTGCCGACGATGGCGATTCTACAAAACCGCTCATGAAAAAATTGCTGCGATGAACTTTAAGAATGAGAGCCGTGTTTCGCCCAATTGCTTTCGCGTAATCATTGAGCGTCGTTTTATTTGTTGCGCCGACCTCCCGCAACTTCGCCCCGGCCGCCTCGATTATTTCGCCGATGCGAAAGCCGCCGCCGATCTGGACCATCTCGCCGCGTGAGATCACGACTTCCGATCGACGTTCAGCCTTCGATGCCTGCCGTGCCGTAGCCCGGCGAAGGCGGGTTCGGTGTTCCATGTTGCGTCCGCTAAAATGTCGAACGATCAGCACCAACGCGGCTGCGCAATTGTTGATGATCGTGGCGGATTCTGCTCCGCAGAGCAGAGCGAGCGCATGCTCGATATAGGCGCCGCGGCTTCCGCGTTCGCCGGTCCGGAGATCATATTCGAGATTGGAATAACCCAAACCAAGTTCGCCAAGCGCGCGGACCGCTTCCGCAGCAAGTGGGGCCCGCCCGAAATTCGTGTGAATGACGATTCCGGTTCCATTGACAACCGGCTGAAGACGGCTGGCGCGAATTTCCTCAATCGCTCGGCGGACAAGATTGAGAGTTGATCGCAATTCGGGAATCTTTCCCTTCGTCCGCATTTTCGAAAGCTCGCGCCGGACAAGATCGACAATCATCGAGCGCGGCAGGTCGTAATGGCCGAGCGCATCGAGAACTTTGTTCACGGCGGGAATTTCCCGGCGCGAGCGCGATTTTATCCGGTCATGCATATCAACGGACCACGCCGCCGGCCGGGGACAATTCTTCCGATAACGGCAGCGCAGGGTGTGTGCGCTTTTCGTAAGATGGTTAACACTTTCTCCAGTTTCGCTTCAGCGACACAAAGGAGTAATCCGCCGCTGGTCTGCGCATCAGTTAAAAGAATTCTGTGCGCCTCATCTGTGGTTCGCCAATCGACGAGGACCGTGGTGTCATTAAGATTTTGCCGGCTTCCTTCGGGGACACAGCCTTGTTCGATCAGATCGCCGATCTCATCACCAATCATCGGTACGGCGCTCGGATCGACATCGGCTGAGACGCCACTGGCGCGGCAAATTGAAACCAAATGGCCGATCAGGCCGTAGCCGGTGATGTCTGTGGCTGCGCGAACGAGATCACGCTCGGCGAGTTCGGCGCCTGCCGTGTTAATTTTCGACATCAGGGAAATGACCTTTTTCTCAAGTCCGCGCGAAGCCGCTTCGCGCTTGATCGCGGTAGTGGCGATGCCGGTGCCAAGCGGTTTCGTTAAGACAAGCAGATCGCCTGGACGCGCGTTTGCATTCGTAGTGACACGGCGAACATCAACAATTCCCGTTACGGCCAGACCATATATCGGTTCTGGATTACGAATGGAATGACCGCCGATGATCGCGCATCCGACCTCGGCGGCCTTGGCCAGGCCACCGCGCAAAATAGAAGAAATCACTCTGGGCGGAACGAGATCGGCCGGGAAACCGACGATGTTGAGCGCGGTCAATGGTCGCCCGCCCATTGCAAAGATGTCGGAAAGCGAGTTGGCCGCGGCGATTTGCCCGTAGGAAAACGGATCGTCCACAATGGGTGTGAAAAAATCAACGGTCTGCACGAGAGCACGATGTCGATCCAGGCGATAAACGCCCGCATCATCGAAAGTGTTCGAGTTCACGAGAACGTTACGGTCTAACGAAATGGGAAGCTGCGGCAAAACTTGCCGCAGGGCCTGTTGGCTCAATTTGGACGCTCACCCGGCGCACGATGAGAGCGAAGTCAGTTTGCGAATTTGCTCACGCGACATGGAGCTCACCCCCTTTCCCAAAATTTCGATTTTCGATTTTCGAATTTTTCGATTGAAAGAATGAAGCGCGCTTGGGGAAATCGAAAATCGCCAATCCAAAATCGAAAATAGATAGGCGGAGAGGATAGGAATCGAACCTACCCCGCCACTTGCGTGGCGACGACGGTTTTGAAGACCGCGAGGGCCACCAGGCACCCTTCACTCTCCGGATTGCGGAAAGAAAAGAAAACATCGAACATCGAACACCGAACTTCGAACGCCGAAGTGAAGACCAGGAGCGATGCGAGCGCTTATTTAAGTTTCTTAATCGCGCTGACGATGGTATCGAAATCCGGCCAGTCGCCAGAGTCGAGTTTGGAATGGAGGAGTTTGCCATTGGCGCGAATCTCGAAAGCACCGCCGCTCGATGGGATCAGCGTGAGCGACTTGATCCGCTCGCCGAGCTCAAGGATTTCGGTCGCCAAACTGACGGCCTTCGGCGTGTAGTTTCAAACTACGCAGTATTCGATCGATACCTCGGTTTTCACCAACGAGCTCCTTTCCGAGAACGAAAGTATCGATGCGATTAAACGAGGTCAAGAAATGTGCCTGGCGCCGTGCTGGCCGTGATGTCGATCTAAGAATGAACTGCTTGTCGATGGTACGCGAGCATTAACGACTGTCCATTCCAACTCCCAGAAGTGTAGCCGCAGCCCGCTCGTACCGGGCTGCGGCATGCTCCACTTCAGAAACCGCGGAAACAGCCGCGGCTTCCAGCCCTGAAGGTGTTTTTTAGAAGCGCTGGGCTACGGCGCCTCTTACCGTGATTGTCGATCTAGAAGGCGAAGTTGAGACCGCTGCGGATCATTCCGAAATTATTTTTCGGCCCGTCGATCACGCCGAAGGTCAAGTCGTTAGTCCAACCGATGTGCCGCGCAATCCGGAATTCGAGGCCGGCCCCGAAGTGGCCGAGCAATTTGGTTTCACTACCAAAGTGATGTGTCTGGGCATGGACAGCGAACGCGTCCGGCGGCCCCTGCGTGGTAAGGACATCCCTTTCGCCGCCGCCGAAAATCGCACCGACACCGGCCCAGGCGTAAGGCGCAAAACGTGTGCAAGGAATTGGGTAGCGCAGTGTGAATGTTCCTAATGCAGCGCCAATGGTATGATCATGATTGATTTTCCTGGTGGTAAAAACAGGGATCGTCGGGTCCTCGAAGATATCGAAGCCGTTTTTGCTGGCGTCCAGGGCAAATCCTTCAATGCCAACGCCGAAGTAGCGGTAGAAGAAATATTTTACGTCGCCACCTCCGCCCCAGGCGTGATCGCCACCAATGTAATAGTCGAAGGTGCCGAGCACTGGGTGGCCTTCACTGGTACTTTGTACGACATCCACCAGCCAAAGATTAGGATTGTACTCGGTGTTGGTGAAAGCATAGGTGCCCCAGAGATTCACATTCCATTCGTTGTCGCCATACCATTGGGGACACGGCGGCGGCGCGACCTGCTTAATTTCTTTTCCCGAATCTTTATCGGCGAGGCCAGCGCCGGAGTAGTAACGGAACCGCGTGGATACGGGCGCTTCGGCTTCGGCGCGTTCGCCGCCAAAGAGCCAGGAGAAGGCAACAAAGACATCAGCCACCGGCGAGTCGTCTGTGCATCCGAACAAGGGTGAAACGTCGATGCGCGTGCTTGGAGTCGGTTTCCATGCGACGCTTGGACCGATGACAAAAGTGTGTTGGGGATCGCCGCGTGTGTCTTTGACGGTGAAATTCTTATATTCCATTTCTACGCCGACTTTCAGACGCTCGTTGGGTAAGAGAATGGGAGTCATGGCGCTCTGGGAGAAGCCCCATTCGCGGCCGCGGTCTCCGGTATTCTCTTTTTCGAAGAACCAGTTCATGGCCCACTCAAAGCGCCCCCCGAATTCCTGGGCGAGAAGCAAACGAAATTCGTAGGCATCGGGAACTTTGGGCGGTCCGCCCTCTTCCTCTTCTTCCTCTCCAGGAAGCGGTGGTGGACCTTCTTCGTGTCGAATAGTACCGACACCGAATTTGTATTCGGCGAAGAGTGTAGGATTCAGCGGAATCTTGTTCCAATCAGCAAGAGCCCATCGTGCTTCCGGACTCACTGTCTCCGCGCCGCCACCGCCATTGAATCGTTCGAACTGCGCTTCCGCTGCGACGCCAAAACGATAGGGCAAACCCATTTCGATTTCTTGAGTGAAACGGTAATCGGGCGGGCCCATGGCGGAACCCCTGGCCCTCGAAAATCTCTCCGAAGAAAAATGCCCATGGCGGCAATACATAGGCCTGTGTTGTGTTGGAGAAACGGCTGCGCGAAAACCCCGGAGGCGCGCCATAAGCCGTGGGCACTTCTTCACCGGTTATGACTACTTCCTGCTCGGAAAGAGTTGCCTCCTGCGCGTGAGCCGAGCGAGATGAAGCGAGAAAAATTAAACATGCGCATCCGATAAGCGGAACAAGCTGTGGCGCAATTCCGCGGGAAAAATGTCTTTTAGTCATAATGCGCGCGATCATTACAGAATTGTAATTATTGCCAAGATAAAATTTTCACCGTAGCCGGGATCGGTGATCTTGCGGATGAAACGACAGCACGGGGCCTGCCGGGATCATCCGGCAGCTGCCCGGACTACAGCACGCTCTGATGGCTTCACTTCCACAGAACATGCTATTTGTGGCGAACCATTAAATCGCTCGTGAACGAATTTTGCCTGCGGTTGATGGTTTGTCTCTTTTGCCCCGAATCTGCATACGGAGATTTGCAGCTCCGCCGGGCGGACGCGCAGTCGGACAATCGGGATATGTGGATCCTTAAATTCCACCGCGGTGCATCGGACGCACCGGAGCATTCGAAGATACTCTCCAGTTTTTAGCCGGCGATAGCGCCCTTGCGTGAGCTTGCGATAAGCTTCCGCAACAGCGACTTGGCCGCCGGCTTCGCGTGCGAGATTCGCCAGATAAAGATCGAGCTTGCGCGTGGAATGGTCGATGCGCGCCGCTCCATGATGCTTTTCCGGCCAGCAAGGGATATTTTCATCAAGTGCCTTTATCAAACGCACCTGCGCTGTCGTCGATAATCGTAAGCTCCTGGGAGATTCACCTATCCATTGCTCCAGCAATGCCGGAGTCAGCGGACAGACCATCGACAAGCAACGCTGCTTCATCATTTCGAGAAGCCGGGGTATCCGTGGACCCCAGCTCTTCCTCAGGGTCTCAAGCGCTCTTGCAACGAGCTGTTGAACCCGCGCCCGTGTCAGCGCGTATCGCCGGCCGATTTCTTCGAAGGTCAGGCAAGGAAGATCTTCGTCTCCGATTCTGGCAAGAAGAAACTGATTTTCACGCGGAGACAGCTTCGCCATTCCCTGCTCGAGTAAGGTCAACAATTCCGCCGCTGCAGTGGACTCTTCGACCTGCGCCTCATCAAATTCTCCCGAAATTGCGCGCTCAATTAGTTGCTGAATCTCGCCAAGAGTGCGCCAGCCACAGGCCTTGTATTGAAGCAGTTCAAAAGTGCTGCGCCCTTTCAGATCGCCCAATGTCCGAGCGCCGATCGAGCGGACAACATTTGCCAAACGTGTCGTGATTGGCAATTCGTGGAACTGCAGCTGGCAAACTGATTCAGGAATGGCAAAGCCGGCTCCGTTCTGGAGGACACGCAGATTTCCGTTAGTGGGCGCCCCAGATTCTGCGCGGCGGGCAAGCGAATCCAGCTCGTGCAACGTCTTGACACCACAGTTTGTCTCCCACGCAAAATCGACCACCTTTCGCCCGTGAAGGTCGCCGAGCACGCGGATGCCTGACCGGCGCAACAATCCGTTCAGACGCGCTGATGGCTGCCACGCTTCCAATGGCTGGCGACGAAGACCCGCCGGAATGTCAATCGTCTTGGAAAAACAATGGAAGGCTAAGGCGGCCATGATATGTCGTTTCAGGCGATAGGCCGGATCATTACAAAATTGTAATGCTTGGCAAGATAAATTTTTCGGCTGTAGCCGGAATCGATGATTCCGGCTTGGAACGAAACGACAGCACGCTCCTGCCGGGATCATCCGGCAGCTGGCGGGCTACAGTTTCTTCGGGAAACTCAGCGTGACCGTGGTGCCGCGATTCACTTCGCTCTCGATTTTGGCCGACCCGCCGTGAAGATCGACAATCGATTTCACCAATGCCAGGCCCAGCCCGGCGCCTTCGGAGCTGCGCGATGAATCTGCACGATAAAAGCGATCAAATACGCGCGGCAAATGTTCTGGCGCTATTCCGCAGCCATTGTCACTGACTGTTACTTCGGAATGCGCGGCCTTTACTGTAATCGATATTTGAATTGTGCCGCCGTCCGGCGTGAAACGCAGTGCGTTATCAACGAGGTTGCTCACGGCACGACCGAACAAAACGGGGTCGCCATAGATCTCGCCTTCGCCAGTGCAATTGATGGCGACATGTCGATCTTCCGCGAGCGTGCGATAAAACGCTTCGATTTTTTCCACAGCGGCCCGGCCATTAAACTCTTTCCGCTCGACGGATTCGCGAGCCGCATCGACGCGCGCGACGAAGAGCAAATTATCGACGATTCCCGACAGCCGTTCGCACTCGGCAATCGTGGATTCGATGACTTCGCGATATTCCTCGGGACTGCGCTCGCGCGTTAAAGCGACCTGCGCTTCGCCGAGGATATTGGCAACTGGCGTACGCAGTTCGTGGGCGAGATCGGCGGAAAATTGAGAGAGCCGAGTAAAGGAATCCTCGAGCCGGGCAAGCATATCGTCGAAGGCGATCGCGAGCGGCTGAAGCTCGCGCGGCCAATCGGCCGGTGCCACACGTTCGCTGAGATGAGCCGGTCCGGTGCGTTCGAGCGAACGCGTCATTTCTCCCAGCGGACGCAAGCCGCGCCGTGCAACCGTAATTGCGATTAGAACTGAGGCGAGGATACTCCCCAAGAGCACCACGAAGAGCAAAATGCTGAACTCTCTTTCGACTTGCTCGTCACTCGACCGATCTTGCGCCATCTGGATTGTGTAAGTTTGGCCGCGGGTTTCTTCATTCACTGCGACCAACGAAAACAACTTCGCGCCGATGTGATAATCTTTCGGGCTGCGAATGGACGAAGTTGATCCTTGCGCGGTCGGAAAAACGGTGGGGGGAATCAAACGATCCATTCCTGGTGTCTCGGTTACGGTGCGGCCTCCCGAATCGAGTATCCTTATCCAATAAGGTGCGTGTTCGCCGGCGCGGCGGGGCTTCAATTCTTCGCCCAAAATCCGTGGACCGCCTTCTCTGAAGTCTGCGCGCAATCTGGAAATTTTGTCGCTCAGGACGGCATTGTCTTCGGCAAAGGCGTGCCGAACCATGATCCAATAAAACACACCGAGGCCGCAGGAAAGCAGCAGCGTCGCGGCCAGCGTAAAAAGCAGGACGAGCTGCGACGCGATCGAGCGCGGTTCAGTGCGCTTTGAGGACATAACCCACGCCGCGGATGGTATGGACCAGTTTGGTCTTGAACGGGTCGTCTACCTTAGCCCGCAAGCGGCGCACTACTACGTCCACGACATTGGTATCGGTTTTGAATCCGATGTCCCACACGTGTTCCGCGATTTCAGCGCGCGAGACCACTTCGCCCGCCGAGCGAACCAGATGAGTGAGCAGCAGAAATTCCTTCGGCGTAAGATTAAGTGGCACGCCGGAACGGACTGCCTTGTGATGTCGCATGTCGATTTCCAAATCGTCGATGCGCAATTGTTCGGTTTGTCCGCGGGGAGCGCGCCGCAATACTGAGCGTACCCGGGCGAGCAATTCCGAAAACGCGAACGGTTTTACCAGGTAATCGTCTGCGCCCAATTCGAGGCCTTTCACCCGGTCGCGCACACTGTCGCGGGCGGTAAGAAAAAGAATGGGCGTGCGAATCCCGTCGCGACGCAGTTCCGCGACCACCTGCCAGCCATCTTTGTTTGGCAGCATGACATCGACGATCAGAAGACCAAATTTGATCGCGCGCGCTCGCTCTAGGCCGGTCTCGCCATCGCGCGCAAGATCGACAACGTAGCCGGCTTCGCGCAGCCCTTTGGCCAGAAAAGCCGCTGTTTTCTTTTCGTCCTCGATCACCAGAATTCGCATAAGTCCTATGCGCCCTATAGGGCTTATGAGACGGATGCGTCCTTCGATGGCGGCAGGGCAATCACCAGCCCGGCAAGCAGAAATGTGATTGCCGCCGAGAACAAACAATAGCGGCAGTACGCGTGCAGCAGGAAGGCCTGCACATACAGCAGCCAGAGCGTGGCTAGAAACATCGCTCCCACTGTCAAAATGAGAAATGTTCGCGCGCGAACGTAGCCGAACGCAGCGAATGTAGCGAAGGTAAATACGCTGAAGTAAGCCAGCGTGCCGAACAGAGCCACTGGAATTCCGCCTACCCGCGCATATGAACTGCCCAATACTCGGAAACAATCTGGCGACCCTCCGCAGCCGAGCGTCTCACCAGTTAACGCCTGCACAGCCAGATACGTTGCATCCGCCAACCCGGCGAGCGAAACGATCGCGGCGACTGTATAAAGAATGGTCCGGAATCGCGACAGCGTCATTTGGTTGCAGCCTTTTCTTTTAGCGCCGCATCGACAATAGCCCGCAGGCCCTCTGGCGTTCTGTCATTTGGGCCCAACGAGCGATTATTGACAAAAACTGTCGGAGTCCTCTCCACCCCGACGGAATGACCCCGTTCCTGGTCGGAATCGACTCGTGCTTTGGCTTTTTCGCCGTCCATGTCTTTTCTGAACTGATCGATATTCAGTCCGATCATTCCCGCGTAGGATTCGAACGATTCGCGCACATTGCTGGCTTTGGTCCAGACCGCCTGCTCTCGGTACAACACGTCGTGCATCTCCCAAAAACGGCCTTGCAGCCCAGCGGCTTCCGCAGCCAAGGCGGCATCGCGCGCGTGCTGATGGTTCTTGAGCGGAAAATTGCGAAAGACAATGCGCAAATGCGGATCATATTCTTTCACGAGCGCGTCAGCAAAACCTGCGAAATTGCCGCAGGGCGGGCACTCAAAATCGCCGAACTCTTCCAGCGTCACCGGCGCATCCGGGTTGCCGCGAATGTGCATCGATTCGGCGTCGCTTTTTCCAGATAGCATCTTGTCTTCGGGAATAGTGAGGAGTTGTGGACGCTTTGTCCGATAGAGCATCGCTCCGCTGCCGAGCGTGGCCAATGCGATCACAGCAACAATAACAAAAGGCAGATAGCGTTTCATAGATTGGCGGGAGCGCGAGAAGTTTCGGCGCAACAAATCAGTCGTCAAGTTTTTCACCCGGCCTGGCTGGGACCGTTAAAGCGTTAAATGGGTTAAAGCGTTGAAGCGGTCACACTTTTTCTATTAGGTCATTCGAGCGAACCTCGACATGACAAATCGGGAGGGTTGGCCGGTCTTGCTGTTTTAGCCTGCGCAAAGGCTCAATGGATTTAACGCTTCCGCCGCGTGCGCAAAAATTTTGACCCGATGCGGAGCTGAGATTAGTAAGATTAATCAGGCAATGCAGTTTCGAACATTCCCGATCATTCTCGTGTTCCTAGTCATGACTGCATCTTTTTCTTCCGGGCAAACACAGTCCGGATCGGGAACAGGGATCGAAGGAGTGATTACGTTTGGCCCAACTCAGGGTGGGCCAATCCGGGCGGACGCTCCCGGTTCGAAACCGCTCGCGAGTGTCACTTTCGTCGTGGAGAACGAAAAGGGAGCGGAAGTCGCGTCGTTCACTACGGATGATCAGGGGCGATTTCGGGTTCCCGTGACGCCCGGACATTACACCGTCTCCAAGGAGGGAAAGAAACGCGGCGTCGGGCACTTGGCCCGTTCGATGTTGATGTTCTCGCGGGCCAGATGACCAGGGTCGAGTGGGAATGCGACACGGGGATACGGTGATTTATTGGTAGGGCGAGAATACGGAGTCGCGGGAGCGGCGCGCGTGGACGAGAAGCCCGATCTTGTTAGTCCTGTTGAGAAGGTATTAACCCCAAATGTCTTTGGATGACGCGGGTGAA
>Ga0137366_10003215_pt1 | contig 12710 bp, 10 predicted proteins | sample SagtaG_8_FD_104938 | JGI IMG/M metagenome (GOLD analysis project Ga0137366, IMG submission 104938) | Vadose zone soil microbial communities from Sagehorn Ranch, Mendocino, California, USA - Sage1_L_60_16 metaG | ecosystem: Environmental > Terrestrial > Soil > Vadose zone | place: USA... | reverse complement strand
CCTGTGCAATCCTGACTTTTATCGACCTGATAAGCAGTATTCGCATGACGGTAATTGGCACAGTCATCGCTCGTTTGTGCGTCAACAATATTTGCCAAAAACTGCTGAACCGTAACATTGCTTCCGGGACAAATTTGTATCGGGAAGCCCCAATGGCTCAATGCAAACTGTGTACCTGTCCTTGTAACAGTCCAGGTATAGGTTGTCTGGTTTGTTGCGGCATTGTATGTCTTAGTAGTTGTAATCGTAAACAATCCTTCACAACTGCCTTCATTCGTACCAGCATTAACAATGGGTGTGTTTCCTCTTCTGGTTATCTGCCCATTAAGCACCTGTGAAAAACCAACGACAGCAAGGAGTAAAAAAATATTCAAAGAAATTTTCCTGACGAAATTCACTCTACTACATTTTCCATAATTAAAAAAAGCCTGATTAACAGGCAATGCAACTGAAGTAATAAATCCCTTCATAAATTGAGGTTTAGGGTAAAAAAAGAAAAATTGTTTAATTTCTCTTTCATAAGGTAATGACCATAAAAAAATTCAATAGAGACAGGATGATGTTAATCGGGCAACACAACAAAATTTTCACGAGGGTAACGCGAATGCAAAAAAGCAAAAAATAAATCTATCGTAAGTCAGGAATAAGAATTGAAGGAGGATTTTAAAGTTTTCGGAAGGACGTTGGGTGGCACGGATGCGAATAGGAATGAAAAGGTAGAAACATTTTATTTATCAGCCAAAAATTAAAAAAAGTTTTTTTACAGCAAGGTGGAAAAAACGATTTTGTTTTCTAGAAAATGATTGCGGGAAGTTCAAGGAGGAATAAACCTTTGATACAGCACGTCAAAACCTGACGAATTATCTGTTTAGAATGGTCGCCCTATGGGAATTTTACGAGAGCATTCTAAAGAAACTACTCAATTTTCCAATTTATAAATCGCAAAAATTTGATTTAATTTTTTATCCGGTTAATTTTCTTACGTATTCTATGAACTAACCCAAATCCACTACCTTATGAAATATGCCTGTATTTTTTTGCCCGTGTATTTGTTGCTGCCTTTTTTTGTTTTTGCGCAAGGCTCATCCTGCGGCAGCCCATACACATTAATATTAGACAGCGTTTGCAGAACTTACGCAATTTCTCCATCAACCTCCAATAGCGCAATATGCAGTTATGGAAATTTACACGTTACCTATTTTTCGTTTACAACTAATTCATCGGCTGAATGCGTTTTGCTAAATATTACTGAACCAAACGGTCAGCCATGTGAGGCAGCATTGTATGCAGGAGGTTCGTGCGGTGGTGGTAATCTTGAGGCACCATCAAGCATATGTTTTCCCGATGGAAAAGGAATTTGGGCTCCCGCTCTTTATGTAGATGGAGTTATAGTTAGTCCTAAAGTGTTGCAACCAAGCACAACCTATATAGTACGTGTCCAGACCACATCGACTTCGGGAAACATTACTATTTGCGGGCAAGCTTATAGTCCACCAAATGACGATTGCAATGGATCAACATATATCGGAGCTACGCCGATGACGGATAATAATGCCTGTCACAATGCGGGTCCCGGTGTAGTTGCAATCGATCTTGCTGCGGGCACTTTGGAAAACACAGCTTTTTATAAATACACAATGTCTGCTAGTCCCAGTATTTTCACTGTTGATAATATTGATTGCGATAACGGCAATGAGAGTCCGGACGGGTCTTCAAATATTGGTTTGCAGGTTGGAATTTTCGTTGGTAATTGTTCTGCTCTTACAAGAATTGACCGATTTACCGCCAACAACTCTTCAGGCACAATGAATAGAATGATTACCTATCCGGCCGGCACAAATATATATGTGGCTATCGACGGAACTTCTGGTTCTAATTGCCAATACACGCTAAGCGCAACCAATTCAGTACCCTTACCGGTTTACATCAAATATTTTACAGGATGGAAAACATCCACCTCGAATATGCTTAAATGGGTAAGCCTCCAGGAGCTTGACAATGATCATTATGAAATACAGAGAAGTGAAGATGGCCAGAATTTTTTGACTATTGGAAAAATAAATGGAGAGAGATTTTCTCATTCTGAGAAAACATACAATTTTGAAGACAAGAATCCACCAATGAAATGTTATTACCGGCTGAAACAAGTGGATATAGACGAGCACGAAAGGATCTACAAAACTATCTCTATGATAAGAACTGATATTCCCTATATCGAGTTAGGTTTTCAAAATCCGATCACAGAGAATCTGTTATTAAGTTTTCAAACTAATTTCAAGGGTCCGGCAGACTTTAAAATAGTTTCCATGAATGGTGCCGTTTTCGTTCATAAGACAATTAACTGCGATAAAGGAGACAATACTCTCTTTACAAATCTTTCATCGCTGCCCGCGGGCAAGTATGCTCTTTCAATCGAGGGTGGAAATACAAGAGCTGCAAAGACGTTTGTCAAAACTCATTCGGTTATCTTTTAGATAATGAAGAATCAAAATTGAATTGACTGATCAACTTCATTTGGTTGATTCTTTTTTATCACTTCAACTTTTTTCTCAGTAGGCTTATGATAAATCTTTGACTTTACGATTTTCCATTTATTCAGTCTGTACAGGATGGAATTACCCAGCACTCCGAGTCCATATTTCATGCTTCGTCTGAAATTGATAGAAGAGGCTTCTTCAAAGTACTTGGCAGGGCAGGAAATTTCCCCGATTTCATATCCACAGTAAAAGATCTGAGTGAGCATCTGATTATCGAAAATAAAATCATCGGAATTGGCCTGGAAATTTATCTTTTCTAAAACCTCTTTTGAAAATGCGCGGTAGCCACTGTGATATTCTGATAATTTTTCCCAGATAATAAAGTTCTGGGACCAGGTAAGCATCCTATTAAAAACATATTTATAAACGGGCATCCCATTTATCATCGCCCTGTCGCCTAAAATTCTTGAACCCAGGACAGCATGAAACACTCCATGGGCAATGAGATAAGCCATTGAGGGAATCAGTTTCGGGTTATATTGATAATCGGGGTGAAGCATAATAACAATGTCGGCACCCATTGCCAATGCATGCTGGTAACATGTTTTTTGTTTACCTCAATACCCCCAATTACGCTCGTGTTTCAAAATATGGTTGATGCCAAGGGCTTTGGCCACTTCGATAGTATTATCCTTGCTGGCATCATCCACTAATATTACATCATCCACCACATTGAAATCAATCTCACGATACGTTTTTTCCAATGTTTTGGCTGCATTATAAGCGGGCAATACAACAACCACTTTTTTGCCGTGAATCATATAATAAATAATGATTTATTTGCCTTGTAAAATAGGAAAGGTTGGCTAAAATGGCAAATAAGTATTCAGGCTTTTAAAAAACATGTTATTTGAATATATTTAGGCTTAATATCAATACCTTAAGCTTCATTGTCCGTAATACCAATATATACTTATACCAAGAGTTTCCGATAAAGGAAAGTTTAGAATCATCTATTATGAAACAAAAATCGATTACAAATAAAAAAAAGAACAAACCCCAAACATCAAAGGCCATTCTAAAAAAAAAGAAAATTATTCCTGAGATTCTCCCAGGTATAAACAAATATTTTGACAACTATGGATTTTTAATTTTACTATCACTTTTAGGTATAATTAGCTTTTTTGTTTTCAAAGATTTTATTCTCCTTAATAAAATATATTTATATAAAGACATTGGCAGTGATTCCATAAATGCTACTTATCCTCATGCATACCAAGTTGCTTATTATTTACAACATGAAAGCTTTATTCCAAAATGGTCTTTCTACCAGGGAATGGGACAAAATATATTTCCATTTTCGATTCCTGATCCTTATTATTTGATTCTAGTGCTATTTGGTCCCAATAACCTGACCTATGGAATCGGATACATGGAAATAGCAAAAATATTCAGTGCAGGAATCTTTTTCTATTTATTTTTAAAAAAATTGCAATTTTCAGATTACGCTTCTGTTATTGGTAGCCTTTTATATTCTTTTTCAGGTTTTATTATTCTCGGAAGTTGCTGGACAATCTTTTCAACGGAGGCGGTTTTCATAGCATTATTACTCTATGCTTTCGAAAAGCTTTTCCAGGATAATAAAATAATTTTATTTCCTGTTGCAATTTGTCTTATTGCAATTCATCAACCATTCGATCTATTTCTCACTAGCTTATTTTTAATCGCTTATTTACTATTTAGGTATTTTGACGAAAACGCTTTCAGCTTCAAGAAATTATCAACATTTTTTTTAAAAGTTTTCGGTTTAGGTGTATTAGGTGTTTTAATGAGCGCTTTTTTTCTATTCCCAAATATTATTCAAATGCTGGAAAGTCCCCGTGTCGGAGGGGAATCTTCTTATTTTTCCACACTCATGTCCACACCTTTCTTTTCCTTTGAAGGAAAGCTACATTATGTTACAGCATTGATGCGATTTTTTTCAAATGATATGATGGGTACGGGAAGCAATTTTAAAGGCTGGCATAATTATCTTGAAGCCCCGATATTTTATTGTGGTTTAATTAATCTTCTATTGGTTCCGCAACTATTCCGCTTTTTAAATAGAAAAAGGAAATTGATCTTCTTTATTTTTATTGCGCTGTTTTTGTTACCGGTCATTTTCCCATTTTTCAGGTATACGTTCTGGGGTTTTACCGGCAATTATTACAGAATATTTTCTTTCTTCGTGTCTATCATTGTCTTACTCTACAGCATTACCGCCTTAAATCACCTTGACAGTAATTTTAAGGTTAGCCTAATCACTCTAGGAATATCAATTTTAGTTCTATTTTTTATTTTATTTCATAATTATTTCCCTGACCAGGAGGTCATTAATGAGAATGTAAGAAATAAAGCGGCTATTTTTTTAGGGGCTTATGCCATTCTTCTTTTTCTTTTAAATCTGCAAAGAATAAAAACTGTTATTAACATAACAATACTGCTGTTGATCTTAATTGAATTGATGAGTTTTTCAGACCCGACTGTTAACAACAGACCAGTTATAACAGGTGCAGAACTTAAACAAAAAGTTGGCTTTAATGATTATTCAATTGATGCCATAAATTACTTAAAGGCCCGCGACAAAGATTTTTTCCGGGTTACAAAAGATTATTCTTCTGGCCCTGCCGTGCACACTAGCCTTAACGATGCGCAAGTGCAGAATTTTTTTGGAACTCCTTCTTATACTTCTTTTAACCAAATTAATTATATAAAATTTCTACAGGGTGTAGACATAATCAAGGGTAATGCAGAAATTGAAACGAGGTGGGCTCTCGGCTTGTCGGAAACACCACTTTTACACCCTTTTGCCAGTATTAAATATGGTTTGTCAAAAGGACGCGGATCATTTTTCCGTGATTTCAAATATGATTCATTGACTACCATTGGCGACGTAAAAATTTTTAAAAATGAATTTGTTCTTCCCTTAGGGTTTACGTATTCGAAATTTATCAGTTTGAAAGATTTTAAACAATTGTCAAAAAATCAGAAACGATTCACTCTTTATAAAGCCTTTGTTCTTGATGACAGCCTTTATCCACATCTTAACTTTCCGAAATTTCATATCAGTGATACTACCCTAGCCTATAGCTGGGATGAATTTGGTAATGACATAAATCTTCTCAAAAAAGATGGTTTTAAAATCGATTTTTTTAATCAGAACCTTATAAAAGGTAAAATACATTCAGAACGGCGAGAGCTATTATTTTTTTCAATACCATTTGATAAAGGGTGGACAGCAAAAATTGACAACAAGGAGGTAAATCTATTGGTTGTGGATGTTGGATTTACAGGTATCTTATTAGATAAGGGAGAACACCAGGTTGAACTTTATTTTGTTCCTCGTTTTTATTATTTCGGAGCAATGATTTCAGGCATTGCTATTATTTTATTTGCCTTACTAATACTTGCAATATTTATTTTAGAAAGAAAACGAAAAAACAGACTTACTTAATTTTAAAATAATATGCCTCATATATCTGTTGTTAGCCCTGTTTATAAGGCAGAAGCAATTGTTCCTCTTTTGGTAGAGCAACTGATCAATTGTCTTGCACTAATAACCAGTGATTACGAAATTATACTGGTAGAGGATGGAAGCCCGGATAATTCATGGAATGAAATAGTAAAACAATGCACCACAAATAAAAAAGTAAAAGGAATAAAACTAAGCAGAAACTTTGGCCAGCATTATGCCATCACGGCAGGGATAGAACACACCAATGGAAACTGGGTAATAGTTATGGATTGCGATTTGCAAGACCGGCCTGAAGAAATAAAAAACCTTTATCAAAAAGCACACGAAGGTTACGATATTGTTTTAGCTAGGCGTATTGAAAGAAAGGATCATTTTTTTAAAAGAGTTTCCTCGAAATCATTCTATTTTATTCTTTCTTATCTAACAGGAACTTCACAAGATCCGAGGATTGCAAACTTTGGAATTTATCATCGTAAGGTAATCGCCTCCATCAATAAATTGAAAGAACCTATCCGTTATTTTCCAACTATGGTTAAATGGGTCGGATTTAATAAAACAATAATTAATGTTGAACACGGGAAAAGAGAATCAGGATCAACCACCTACAACTGGGCAAAGCTTTTCCGCCTCGCTTTGGATATTATATTGGCAAATTCTGACAAACCTATAAAACTGATTTTTAAGACTGGCTTTTTTATTGCTCTTTTTTCTCTTTTGTTTGGCATTTATATTTTGTACAACTATTTTATTCACAGGATCACCGTCGCAGGTTATACCAGCTTATTAATTTCTATTTGGTTCATCGGGGGAATGATTATGTTTATTCTTGGTTTAATTGGATTATATGTGGGAAAAACTTTTGAAGGCGTAAAAAATAGACCTATTTATCTGGCTGATATAAAAATGAATTTATGAAGCCTGAACAACTGGTCTGGGATAGTAATTTTTTTAACTGTAAGGTTGGGTGTCTGATTATTAAGCAGGGTGACTTAATTTCTGATGATATACTGACCGATTTTGATTTGGTTTATCTGATCATTGAAAATGAAATATCGCCTGCCCAAAAAAAATACTTCCAGGATAAAGCTTTTTTTGCAGATGAAAAACTTACTTATCAAAAAAAAATTAAAACTCTAATAAACTGCGGCAATAATATTTTCTCTTGGCCTGTGGATAAGGAAATAAATGATGAACTGCGGCAAATTGGTATGGCAAGCGGCGAATTTTCTAGGTTCAAAATCGATCCATCCATTCCAAAAGAAAAGTTCGTTGAATTATATACAACCTGGATTATTAATTCAGCGACCCGAACAATTGCAGAAGAACTTTATTTTTTTGAAGAGGATAATCAAATAGCAGGGTTGATAACGCTATGCATCAAAAATAATAAAGCCAACATTGGTATTCTATCGGTTCATGAAAAATTCAGGGGGAAGCACATCGCATCCCAATTGGTTAATACAGCCGAATATTGGGCAAAAAATCTCAAAGGCTTCGACCTAATACAGGTAGTAACGCAGGCGGCCAATTCAGCTGCATGCAGGTTTTATGAAAAATGCGGTTTTACGATTCAAAAGAGAGAATATGTATTTCACTGGTGGAAGAAGAACCAAGAACTATGATCAATATACCATTTAACAAGCCGTTTTTAACAGGTAAAGAGACAGAATATATTCAACAAGCAGTTGCTTTAGGAAAAATTTCCGGAGACGGATTGTTTACCCAAAAATGCAGTAGTTTTTTTGAGAGAAAATATGGATTTAAAAAAGCACTGCTCACAACTTCATGCACCGATGCCTTAGAAATGGCTGCCATATTAATTGATATTAAGCCTGGAGATGAGGTAATCATGCCTTCTTATACATTTGTGTCCACAGCAAATGCGTTTGTTTTACGCGGAGGAAAAATTGTATTTGCTGATTCCTCATCTGCTAACCCTAATATTGACGCTGATTCTTTAGAAGCATTAATTACGCCTCAAACAAAAGCAATTGTACCCGTACACTATGCCGGAATTGCCTGTGAAATGAACAAGATCATGGGAATTGCAGAAAAGCATGGCTTATTTGTAATAGAAGATGCTGCTCAGTCAATAGACAGTTATTATCATGAAAAGCCTTTAGGCAGCATCGGGCATTTAGCAGCATTTTCATTTCATGAAACAAAGAATATTATTTCTGGAGAAGGAGGAATGCTTGTAGTCAATGATGAGCGATTTATTAAAAGGGCAGAAATAATCCGGGAGAAAGGAACAAATCGTTCATCATTTTTCAGAGGGGAAGTAGATAAATATGGTTGGGTGGATATAGGTTCATCATTTCTGCCATCTGAAATTATTGCTGCATTTTTATTTGCTCAATTGGAAAATCTAGAACAGATACAACAACGAAGAATGGAAATCTGGAAAGCCTATTTTTCCGGCCTTCATTCCTTAGAACAAGACGGACTCTTGCAGTTGCCCAGCATACCGGATTATGCTTCTAACAATGCACATATGTTTTATCTCCTATGCAGAAATTTAAAGGAAAGATCGGATTTGATTAACCATCTCAAAAAAAAGAATGTGCTAACAGTATTTCATTATCTTTCCTTGCATAAATCACCTTTTTATTCAAATAAACATGATGGCAGGGAATTGAGAAATGCAGACCGGTATAGCGATGTTTTAGTCAGGCTTCCTTTTTTTTATGAGCTGACTAATGATAATATTATTTTCATAGTGAATGAAATAAAAAATTACTTTTTATGCCGAACTATGAAATAATTGAAAATATTAAATGCTACGCTCCGGCATTGGCATTTCAAAACAAGGATTTCCCTTCCGAAAGTTTTGAGAAGTTGTATGCGGTCGAAAGCAAAAATTTTTGGTTCGTTTCCCGAAACAAAATAATCAGATCATTGGTTAAAAAGCATTTCAGTAAAAAACAAGCTGAAAAAAATAATTTCCTGGAAATAGGCTGCGGAACAGCATTTGTATTAAAAGGTTTATCAGACCTTACATATTTGAAATTATCGGGTGCTGAAATATATCTGCAAGGACTAAAATATGCGAGGCAGAGATTACCAAATGTTAACTTTATCCAACTGGACGCCACTAATCTTCCATTTAAAAATGAGTTTGACGCAATTGGTGCATTTGATGTTTTAGAACATATCGAATCAGATGAACTGGTTATAAAAAATATTTATGATGCTCTCCGGGATAATGGTTATTTCTTTGTAAGTGTTCCACAATATATGTGGATGTGGAGCAAAACTGATGATTTTGCCTGCCATAAACGACGTTACTCAAGAAAAGAATTATTGACAAAGTTGGAGTCAAAGGGATTTAAGATAGAATATATCACCTCCTTTGTTTTTATACTTTTTCCATTCATGTTTTTTTCTCGAATTTTCTCAAAGAAGAAAAAAAATATTTTAGATAGCGATATTAATAATGCTCCTGAGCTAAGCTTAAATCCTTTGTTAAATTCAATTTTTAAATTAGCAATGAAACCAGACGAGTTATTAATAAAGTTAGGTTTGTCACTACCCTTTGGAGGAAGTTTAATTGTCGTAGCAAAAAAATAGAACAGTGCAAGGCCTTGTTTATTTTTTTCTAAACCAATCTATTTAATTTTGTTTTTATTTCCCTGGAATAAAAGTAATATAGAAGCTGAGCCAAATAAAACAATCATCAGTAGTTGAGAAGAATGCACCAGGGTGGCAAATGCAAGCCCGTCCTGTTTTGACAACCCATAAAGCATTAATCCCTGCGATACCAACAAATGATAAGCCCCGATTCCCCCCTGCACCGGTGCTGACATGCCAAGCCCTCCAGCTACAAGTAAAAATAAAGCGGCAGTTAAGCCTAGCCCGGTTGTTGAAGGCATTGACGAAAAACACAAATACATGCTCAAAAAATATAAAAACCAGATCAAAACAGAATGAAAAACAAATAACCAGGGGCGCTTTAAATTTGCAATTGATTTCACGCCGCTTACGAGTCCTCTTAAAAGATGAACAATTCTTGATTCCTCATTTTGGTTTATTGATTTATTTCTAAAATACCTTACCACAAAAAAACCGGCTATTAAAATTAAGATGACGCCAATTATTACAATCGGTGAAGTAGCGAACTGTTTCAATTTTTCAATTATGGGATTAATAATGGTCTGCATTAAAAAGTTTCCAAGCCTATTAAATTCAATTATGCCAGTCAGGATTAAACAAACTAATAAGGTAATGACGTCAATGGCCCGTTCTACTATAACCGTTCCCAAAAGCATGTTGAAAGGAATTGATTCTGCCTTATTCAATACACCGCAACGAGTGACTTCTCCTAACCGCGGAAAAGCAAGATTGGCAAAATAGCCAATGGAGACCGCATAAAATGTATTTTTCAATTTTGGATTATAACCCAGGGGTTCAATTAGCAAATTCCATCGATAAGCACGACTGATAAGAGCGAGGGCGGATGGAATTAACGAAGCCACTACCCAGAACATATTCGCCTGCAGCATTTCCTGCATAATTTTTCTTGTACTAATACCCCTGAATGCAAATACAAGCAACCCTAAAGCGACTGCCAAGAGAAAAATAAATTTAAAACCCATTGACAACTTTGAATTCATAATACAATAGTTGAATCACCCGGAATAAGTATCTTATTGGTTTTTTACACTTTTAATAGTAATATATGTGGGTAAAATATAAAAGGCTTGCCAAACCAACAAGGACGGGCTTTAAGAAATCGCCCTTTCTTTTAATCCAACTTATGTAAATCCAACTCCATTAATTAAATTCGGATTACGTTTATGCGGGCAAACTGAATCGCCATCTATGGGTAAAAAGTACAGACATAAACCAAAGAAAAATACGACCGCTCAAGCTTCCTCCATTCGAAAACCGGGTCGTACAAAAAGAAAATCTCTTTTGCCCTGGTTTGTATTGGTGGCTGTGATTAGTTTCCTGTGTTTATTCCCAATGCTGAACAATGGATTTACAAATTGGGATGATGAGTTTTATGTTCAAAATAATCCGCTTCTGAAAGGACCCGATTGGGGCGGTATTTTCACAAAGCCTGTCAACGACAATTACCATCCCCTTACCATATTATCATTGGCTATAAATTTTCAGCTTTCTGAACTTTCCCCATTTTCATACCTGATGCTTAACTTATTGCTGCATGCGGTAAATACAATGCTTGTTTTCTATTTTATCTGGTTTATCTCAGATAAAAGAGAATGGGTAGCTATGTTTGCAGCCGTTCTTTTTGGAATACACCCTATGCATGTTGAGTCTGTTGCATGGGTGTCTGAAAGAAAGGATGTGCTTTATACACTTTTTTTTCTTCTATCACTGATTGCATATTGGAAATACCTGCAGACGGGCAAATCATCTAAGCTTTGGAGTTGTTCTTTATTCTTTGTTTTATCATTATTATCAAAACCAGCGGCAATAATTCTTCCTTTTGTATTGCTTTTGCTGGACTATTGGAAAGGACGCCCGTACAATAAAAAACTTATCGTTGAAAAAATCCCTTTCTTTCTACTTTCCATACTGTTTGCTATAATCACTTTGCAGGTACAGTCAAAACAGGCAATTGTCGGCACTGAAGTATTTCCTGTTTGGGAACGTTTCTTTTTTGCCTCTTATGGAATCATGATTTATCTAATCCGGTTCTTTATCCCCTACCCCCTTTCTGCTTTTCAACCTTTTCCCCCGGCTGGAAGCGACCTTGGGTGGCAAATAACTATGTCTCCATTAATTGTCATTGGTTTAATTGTTTTTACATGGTTTCAAAGAAAGAATAAGTTGATCGTTTTCAGCATCCTGTTTTATATAATAAACCTATTGCTGGTTTTGCAACTTGTCTCAATTGGAAATGCCATTGTAGCTGAGCGTTACACTTATGTACCATATATAGGTTTGGCATTTTTAATCGGTACATGGTTAAATAATTATGCAATTAAATTTTTCAAACCCCTGCTATGGATAGCCCCGTCAGTTGTAATACTTGTATTTGGGATTATAAGTTTTCAAAGAACAAAGATTTGGAATAACAGTCTTTCTCTATGGAATGATGTTATTGATCATTTTCCAAACGCGGCTGTTGCCCGTACTAATCGCGCAAATTATTTTTATAAACTGGCCATTGATCCCGCCCATGCTTCCGGGGCCGACTCGTTTTATCAAAGCGCTTTGGAAGATTGCAACATTGCACTTAAAAAAGAACCCCGTCATCGGCCGGGTTATGAAATAAGAGGTTTAATATATCAAAATCTGAACATGTACAAGGAAGCTCTCGCAGATGGGCAGACGTTGATCCAACTTGAACCTGACAAACGAAATGGTTATTCAATCAGCAGTACGGCGAACATGCATCTCAACCGGATGGATGAAGCGCTAGCGGATTTGAACATGTGTATTAAGATCAAACCCGATGATGATATCTCATTTAGCAATCGCGGTAGCATTTTATATTATCAGAAAAAATACCAGGAAGCAAAACAGGATTTCAGCAAGGCGATCCTAATAAGTCCGAAAGGAAATTATTATTTAAACCGATCATTTTGTTATTTTGAATTAGGTGATTTCGCCAGCGCAAAATCTGATGCGCAAATGGCCTTGCAAAATGGGGTGCCTGTGGATAGCAGCTATCGTAAATCATTAAATTTATAGTTTCCAATTATAATTAGATGGGAAAAAAAGTCAAAGGCAAAACAAAGGATGTAACT
>Ga0137366_10003205_pt1 | contig 12722 bp, 20 predicted proteins | sample SagtaG_8_FD_104938 | JGI IMG/M metagenome (GOLD analysis project Ga0137366, IMG submission 104938) | Vadose zone soil microbial communities from Sagehorn Ranch, Mendocino, California, USA - Sage1_L_60_16 metaG | ecosystem: Environmental > Terrestrial > Soil > Vadose zone | place: USA... | reverse complement strand
GCCGGCGCGCTTTACCACTGTGCGCGGGGAACAGTTCCGAAGAGGTTGTTCTGGTCGCCTGTAGCCCGAGGCCGCTGGCGGATCAACTGGCCAACGACGAATCGTGGTGCATGAGTTTGAGACCGCGTGGGCCGGCTGCAACCAGCAATCTTACCTGTGCTCGATTCGCCGGAACGTCAGGTTGATCCGCGGTTGGTCGACCTCAGGTTCTTTTGGCACCTCATGCTTGAAGTTTTTCTGCGTCTTTCCCGCCATAATAAACAAGCCGCCGTGGGATAACCGTTCTGCAAAAGCAACATTTCCATTTTGCCCTTTGAAACGAAATAGACGTTCAGCTCCCAGGCTGATAGACGCGATCACCGGACCCATTTCCGGTTCCGCATCCGCATGCAATCCGACGCTGTCATTTCCGTTTCGGTAAAGATTGCAGGGTACGGCGTTATAGCCCAGCTTCGGCAAACTCAAATTGGCGTAAGCCGCTGCGGGAGTGGCCTCTTCGACGCGCGCCTTCAACGATAGCAATTCCGGAATCCAAGCGAGCGGCTTGTACTCGCGGCGCGAATATTTGTAGTTGGTTCCCGGGTCGCCGTAATAGGCCTCGTCGCGAGGCACAGGATATTTGAATGAAGATTTGCGTCGTTCCCAGGCGCACTTTGTCCGCAGCAAATTGAACAGGGTCGTCGCTTCCTCAGGTGAGAGGAAGTTCTTCTCGCAGTAAATTTCCGCTCCTGAAATGACAATCGTTTCCATATTCGCGCTACTCGAAAAGAGCCGGTTGTGCAGCAGTCTCTTCGGCTTCCAGAAAGTTGCTCAAACCGACGCCGACGAGCCGATAAGGAATCCCTAAATTCGGACTACTCGGGCTTTGTTGTCGGCCCGTTCAAAGCCACGAGGTAGTGGAGAGCCCCTATGTCGGTGGCCTAGGAACATCCCGCTTCGTCGCAAAGATGTACGCCCTTCAACTCTGGTGTTCCAGTTCCGGCGCATACGGTTCATGCTCGCTGATTTCCTCGATTTCGAATCCCACGGTCTCAAAAAAGCGCGGGATTTCAACAGGCTGGAAATAGAAGAAGTCCAGCGAAACTGGACGCTCCCACAGTTGGTAGAAGTGCGTTGCTGGGTTGTGAGCTTCTATGGTTTAGCGGCTGCGAGTATGTTTGTTTACCGGCGCCAAGTGCAGATCCTCTCGGATTAAGCCGTTTCCTCCGTCTGGAGTCTACCTTCAGCAGCTGGTTTGTTTTCCCTCCGAATAGCCCGTGACTCTCGTATCTGGTGCGAGTGTGGTGTTCGGGTCCGTTGATGGCTGGCGCGGGATGGCTGAGAATAGTCGACATGGGCTCAGCTAGCGATGCGGGGATCGTCCTTGTTACGGGAGCGTGCGGACATATTGGCCGCGAAGTATGTCGCGTCCTGGGAAATGAGGAGCGCAAAATTTTGCCGATTGATCTGGATCAAGACAAAACAAGAGACGTCCTAACGTGTGATCTCAGATCGAAGAGAGATGTATCGCAACTGTTCCAAACTTACCCGATTCGAACGGTCATTCATCTCGCCGGTATTCTGCCCAGCGCCTTCTGCACCGATCCTCTGATGGGGGCCGACGTTAATTTTGGCGGTTCTTGTGAGCTAATGCGGCAGTCAGCGGCCACGCACGTCAAGCGCTTCATATTTGCCAGCTCCATGAGTGTCTATGGATCTTCCCTCACGCGTCGCCCGGTGACCGAAAATCATCCGCCAACCCCCGATGACCCATACGGTGCCTCAAAACTGGCTGTTGAATTAGTTGGACAAACCCTCGCGAGGAAGAAGACTTTTGAGTTCGTTGCGCTACGCATCGCCAGGGTTGTCGGGCCCGGTGTTAAGAAGACTTCTTCTCCGTGGCGTTCTCAAATTTTCGAAGCGTGTCCGCACGGTTCGATCTGCATTCCATTCGCGCCCGAGGCGGTCCTTTCGCTGGTGCACGTCGAGGACGTCGCGCACATGCTTTTCACTTTGGCCGAAAGCGCTGAGATGAGCAGCTTTGTCTACAACACGCCGGTAGAGATTTGGGAAACGAGGCACCTAAAGGAAGCAATTGAACAACTTAGGGGCATTCGCGTTGAACTCGAACCAGAAGTGGCCCGCGCTGGGCCAATCTGCGACGGCAGACGCTTCGCGCGAGAATTTGGATTTCAGCTTAGGGGTCTTCGCGACCGCTTATCGATCTGGACCAGAAGCAATCCTGCTTCCTTCGCATAGGCCGCATCTTTTACTCCATAGTTGGCCAAGTGACCGCATGTGGTGACAGCTCGCTGGTGAACCAGGAACCGGCGTTTTTACGAATAGGGTTAAAGTATTCTGATGGCCACTCATTTCGAGGACCCATCAATACCCTCGACTAGTTGGCACACCATCGTGTGTGCAACTTCCACACACTGCCTTCACAATTTCTTCATGACCGGCTGCAAGAATCCTTCTTGAACGAACTAGGAGGAACACAATGGGCAACAGAACTGTATTTTGGCTGGCAATCGGGCTTCTGCTGATCGGAACCCTGGCAGGGGTTGGGTACTATGCATATAACGTGGGGGTAGCGCACGGCTTAGCAAGCGCACATGCGGCTGCAGGCGGAGCTCCCATGGTCGTATGGCCGAGGTGGGGCTTTGGATTCGGGTTCTTCCCCTTCTTCCCAATTTTCTTCTTCATCTTGGTTTGGGTGGTCCTGTTGCGCGGCTTATTCTGGCGGGGACGAGGTTGGGGAAGAGCATGCGGTTACGAATACGGCAGCGGAGTTCCGCCGCAGTTCGAAGAGTGGCATCGTCGCGCTCACGGCCAGTCCGGAACTACGCCAGCTTCAGGAACATCAAAGGCTTAAGGTGAAGCAGATCCTTGTCGTCGAAGATGAGTCGCGCATTGTACGGATAGTGCGCGACTATCTTGAGCGTGCTCGCTATCGCGTGGCAGTCGAAATGCAAACGGGGGGATGCGCTTGCGTTCGCTCGTGTGTTGCGCATAGGTTTACCGCAACATCCGAGCGAGCTCCCGTCGACATTCGTGAATCGGTGCGGTATTTTGGGCCGCCTTTGCAAGTGACATTGCACCTGAAAATGACGCCACTACAAACGTTGCCATCCGGTTTGGGTCGACACTTCGAACGGTGCCTGCCGCGATATCTTCACGAAGCCGCTGCGCGATCGTTTGTCTCCAAAGGTCGAACACTCTGAGCAGGGCCCGCTGGAAATCGCGGTCCGCAAGCGAGAGTTCCAGTACGAGATTGTTGAGCGGACATCCCGAAACGGGTCCGTCTCTCTCGACGCCGTTGGCCACCGCATCGAACACCGAAAGGATCCCTTTGGAAGCGGAAGACGCGTCGCGCACGGGATTAATCCAGGTCTTAGCGACGATATCGGCGACGCGTTCCTCAATCACTGCCAGCGCGAGGCTTTTTTTCGTAGGGAAGTAGTGATAGACGGAGCCGCCGGGAACGCCCGCAATCCGCATAAGGTCGTGCATGCTGGTGCCGTTGTAGCCACGCCTCTGAAACTCATCGGAGGCGGCATCGAGGATGCGTCCTCGAGTGGCAATCGGGTCGTACGGTCGCTTGCGACGCGAATTCGACTTCTTCTTTGTTTTCAATCGCGAACTCTCGTTTGACATAAATAGGACATTTATCCTATTCTTCGTCTTGGCGATTGAACCGGACGTCCGGTTTAATCATTGCCAGCTAGTATACCCGTGGGCCGGAACGCGAGCCTTTGATTGCGCATGCGAATCGGGAGAGCGAAGGGGTTCTGGGGGCCAGTCTAGTGACAAAGCGACGGATGACATGATGATCGACCTCCAGGAACACGACCCGTATGGCAGACCTACCGGACATATCGCAGTGAGGGGCAGGAAGCTGCAATGCGATTCCTGATGACAATTCTACTTCTTGTCGGTGCAAGCGTCGTCTCGACTGCTCAAGTACGCCAGATGCCAGCACAAACGACTCTTGAACACGACCCGCGATTGAATGATTTTCGAGCCATTGAATTCCGCCGTTATGTCGTGAAGGACGGAGAACGTAAACATTTTGCTCAGTACTTCGATACGTATTTTCCGGAAGCGTTTCAACAATTGGGAGCGATTGCGGCGGGCTCATTCTTCGAGCGCAAGAACCCGAGTGTCTTTACTTGGATTCGCGCGTTTCACACGATTGATGATCGTGCGGTCGTCAACGCAGAGTTTTACTACGGCTCGGTGTGGAACGAGCACAGGGATACGCTGAACGATCTGATGACCGACTCCGACAACGTTATGTTGCTTCGCCCGCTGAGTCCTGATCGGGGCCTGGCAATAGTGCCCGCCGTCGATCCTGTGAAGGAACCCGGTGGCGCTAACGGCATCGTGGTGGCGCAACTGTTCGCCGTAAAGAAGGATGCGATGGAGGCGCTCGCCAAAGACGCAGAACCGGCGTTTGCTCAGTATCGAGCCGCCGGAGCCCAGGAAGCGGGTGTGTTGGTCACGCTCGACGTGAACAACAACTTTCCCCAGCTTCCGGTGCGTACCGACGGCCCTTATCTCGTGTGGCTGGGCATAGTTAGGGATGATCAGACTCTAGAAAAGCAACTCATGCCGCTCACGGAGCGACTCGCTGCGACACTTGCCGGAACTGGATTACTGCGACAAATGCCAGAGCTGATAGTCCTTGACCCTACACCGCGGTCGCGTATGCGCTGGCTCGCTTCATGGAAATGACCGCTGGGCAAAACCAACTCTGGGAGAATCCAGCTTAGTTTCGTCGGCGAACGGGGCAGTTCAGTGGTTCGGACCTGCCATGAGGAGATTCATGATGAAGCTCGCGCGGATCTGTCTTGTCGTGGCACTCGGCACATTCGAACTTTCTCTGTCAGGGCAAACGCAAACGCCGGGCTCTGCGGCGAAGATGGCTATGCAGTCCACGATCGCAGCACATGACGGCCAGCATGACTTCGACTTTTTGTTCGGTCGATGGAAGGTCCATTGCCGGCGGCTGTTACATCCGCTGACAGCATCGAAGGACTGGATTGAGTTCGACGGAACCAATGTCGTTCACAAAGTCTGGAATGGACGCGCGAACATGGACGAATTCGAAGCTGACACGCCTTCCGGACACGTCGAGGGAATGACGATCCGCACATACGAAGCAAAATCGCACCAGTGGAGCATCTACTGGTCAGCACAGAAGAACGGAACGATTGATTTTCCACCGATGGTCGGCGGATTCAAGAACGGCCGTGGTGAATTCTACGATGCGGAAACATACAACGGCCGCGCGATTTTCGTTCGCTTCATCTGGACGGTCAACTCGCCGGATTCCTGTCACTGGGAGCAGGCATTCTCGGCAGACGGCGGCAAGACTTGGGAAACGAACTTCGTCTGGGACCTCACGCGGGAATACGGACCCGATCGGTGAATAGAGTCATGGTTTTCAATGGCGATGGTGGTAGTTAAACATGGGAATTCGTTTTCTAAACACCGGGACCTGAACTGCGTTCAAGAACCCGTTTCTCATGAGCTAGGTCACTGTGCCTCGTCCACACAGGTTCTTCAAATTGCCTTCACAATTTCTTCATCACTCATTGCAAAAATCCTGGTTGAACAAATTTAGGAGGATCGTAATGGGTAACAGAACTGTACTTTGGGTCGCGATAGGGCTTCTCCTGGTTGCGACCATGATTGGAGTTGGATACTACGCGTATAGCGCGGGAGTTGCTCAGGGAATCGCACAAAGCGCACACACGACCACGGGCGGAACGGCTCCCGTTGTGTGGCCGCATTGGGGATTCGGTTTCGGATTCTTCCCCTTCTTCCCCATTCTTTTTTTCATTCTGCTGTGGGTTGTGCTGTTGCGCGGTCTGTTCTGGCGCGGAAGAGGTTGGGGTCGGGGATGCGGTTACAGATACGGTAGCGAGGTTCCGCCGTTCGAGGAGTGGCACCGGCGCGCTCACCGACAGGCCGGAACTTCGACGGCCTCGAGATCATCAAACGCATAACGTGAAGCAGATCCTCGTTGTCGAAGATGAGTCGCGGATCGCACGTATTGTCCGAGACTACCTCGAGCGCGCCGGATACAGCGTCGCCCTTGCAGGGAACGGGACTGACGCCCTGGCGTTCGCCCGGAGTCGCCGCCCAGATCTGATCGTGCTTGATCTAGGCCTCCCACAAATGGACGGACTGGAAGTCACCAGGGCTTTGCGTAAGCACTCCAACGTCCCGATCATCATGGTGACCGCCCGTGTTGAGGAAAGCGACAAGGTGATCGGACTGGAACTTGGGGCTGACGATTACATCAGCAAGCCGTTCAGCCCCAAAGAGCTGGTCGCACGCGTTCGCGCGCTATTTCGACGGACTGATCCGATGCCCGATCCAGCCGCCATCGTTCGCGCCGGCGATGTAGAGTTGGACCGGCTGCGGATGCAAGTCACTGTGCAGGGCCACCGTGTCGATGTGACTCCGACAGAATTTGAATTATTGGCAACACTGGCCCTTCAGCCCGGCCGCGTGTTCACAAGAGCACAGCTACTGGATGCCATCCGCGGACTGGAGGCAGAATCGTTCGACCGCGCCGTCGATGTACACGTCAAGAACCTGCGCCGTAAGGTCGAACCTGATCCGCGGAACCCGCGTTACGTACTCACGGTTTACGGCGTCGGGTATAAATTTGCCGAATGATGCCACGCTCAGAATGCGAGTGGACAAGCGGTCGTCCTTCTTCTCACAAACACGAGTGGCGCAAGAACGGTCGCGCCGCTCGTATCCGCTTCTTCCGGCGGCTGGCGGGGCTTGCTCTGATCCTTCTCTTCTTCGGAGTTGGGGGCGTAGTTTCACTTGGCTGGCTCATCGTCAGACGAGTCTTCGGCCTCTCATCGACTGCAGGCGCCATGTTGATCTCAATTGGGACGATACTAATTGCGCTTCTTGCTGCAGTTGCATTTCTTCGAATGGTGCGGCGTGTAGGTATGCCGTTCCGGGATGTAATGGACGCCGCCGAGCGGGTGGCAGACGGCGACTATACAGTGCTAGTTGCCGAGACCGGACCGCCTCCGATTCGCAGTCTGGCTCGATCCTTCAATACCATGACGGCCCGCCTTGCAAGCCATGAACAAGCGAGGCGCAACCTAATGGCCGATGTTGCCCACGAGTTGCGGACACCCCTCACCATCATGCAAGGGAAGCTGGAAGGATTACTGGATGGTGTCTACCCACGAGAAGACGTGCAGTTGACTGAAATACTCGAGGAAGCAAACGTATTGTCGCGTTTGATTGAGGATCTGCGCACTTTGGCCTTATCCGAAACTGGAGCTTTGACACTGGAAAAGGAATCAACGGATATAGGCGAGCTCGCACACGAGGTGGTTCGTGCCTTCGCAACCCAAGCATCAGAGCAACAAATCGCGTTTGATGTTGATGTGCCCGTGAATCTGCCAGCGGCGGTGATCGATGCAGTTCGCATCCGTCAGGTTTTGAACAATTTAGTGTCGAATGCACTGCAGCACACACCACCGGGCGGATCCATTCAAATACGGCTGGCGATAGCAAATGAAGCTGGGATTCTGGTCGAGATACAAGATACAGGGAGTGGAATGAGCGAAGAGGACCTGAAGCGTGCATTTGAACGCTTCCAAAAAGGCTCCGGATCGCGGGGATCTGGACTGGGCTTAACTATCGCCCGGAATCTCGTGCTAGCACATGGCGGAGACATGCAGGCAGCGAGCCAGCCAGGCTCAGGTACGACGATGAGGTTCACACTTCCATCTCAATCAGGCCGAAAACAAACCTAGGGCCGGCCTATCTTTGTTGCTCGTTGGCCTTCGACCCCAGTGCAGTAAACGAAATAACGTGTGCCGAGTTGTTGCTATTGCACACGCAAATTCATGTCTGACTCGGGATTTTGGTCGGATAGAACTTAAGGGATTCAGGGGATTCGTCAAGCAGAAGTTCCGTTCGTTTCAATCCCTCCTTAGTGGCACGAATGGCTTCGATGACTTCAGCAAGGGTTTTCTCGGAGCTTTCTGCTTTTCTCTCGTTCGTGGTTTCGTTTCTAGAGCTCTGGTTGCGCGGAAAAGCAAATATTTCGAACTCATAGGACCCTTCCGTAAAGTTCCAATCTCGGCGAACTCGTATCGATCGGAGTAGACCTATCACCATACGGCATATCCATTGCCTCTGCAGCATGCAAGTCCGAAAATGGCCAGTCGAGCATCTTGGCATCCACTATCCTCGCTCTTGCAAGAATTCGAGCGCGTGCCTTTAATTTGTAAGTGCGAACTGGTTTAGCCGAGGAGAAAACATGCACAAAATCAGGGTGTCTACTAATATCCGCGCTCCTAAAGAGACGGTTTGGAGGGTTATGCTCGATGACGCAACGTACCGACGTTGGTCGAGCGTTTTTCACGAAGGTTCATATGCGGTCACCGATTGGAAAGAGGGCAGTAAGGCTCTGTTCTTGACTCCTGAGCGCAATGGCATGCTCAGCAAAATCGTAGTGAATCGGCCTAAGGAGTTTCTTTCGATCATGCACCAGGGAATCGTCAAGAACGGTGAGGAGTTGAGGGAGACCGACGAGGCGAAGCAGTGGGCTGGCGCGCTCGAGAACTACACGTTACGCGACACTGGCGGTGACTCAATCCTAACGATCGAGATGGAGGTAACGGACGAATACAAGAAGTACTTTGAAGAAACGTGGCCCAAAGCGTTGCAGAAATTGAAAGAAATCGCGGAAGCCGCGTCATCTAGAAATCGGACTCGGCTGAGCGCATGAGCAAGACCGATAACGACGAACAAAGGAGCCTGGAAGTTGATGCCTATTCGAATCTACTTGGTCTCATTCAGTGTTCTGATTCTTCTAAGCTGCCACGGAATCCTAGCACAAAACAGGGCAGAAGCCGGGCCCATTGGAGCTCAGATCGCAACTCCGGGGCGAGATAGGAAGTTTGATTTCCTTTCGCAGCCCTCGGGGGAGAAGTCAGTTGAATCGGCTCCGCCAGGCTACTCGACCGCTCGCACGGGCGGTTTGCGTGACTTTGATTATTTCGTTGGCGGGTGGACGACACGGCAGCGTCGTCTGAAGATCCGCGGCGTGGGAAGCAACGATTGGGAAGAGTTTCCCGGTACTTTATGCATGTCGCTTTATCTTGACGGCATGGCGACCGTAGATGAACTTTATTTTCCCACAAAGGGTTCGGCTGGACTGACCCTTAGGATCTTTGACCCCAAGATGCACCAGTGGTCCATCTATTGGGTTAGTAGCGTTACAGGCAAGTTGGAACCGATACCGGTGATTGGTGGCTTCGACGGAGATCGCGGCGAGTTCTATGCGGAAGACCACGATAATGGTCGGCCCGTAAAGGTTCGATACATGTGGAATAAGCTCGACCATGATCATGCCCGGTGGGAGCAGGCATTTTCGTACGACAATCGCACATGGGAGACAAACTGGACTGCTGATTTCAGCCGAGCTGACGCTGCGGTTGTCTGCCGAAATGGCCGCCCAAAACGCTAGCGAGCAACAACGATTGGTTACTCGACGTCTCACACATACGATAGGAGACGAATTGCGATCGAACAGTATGGCCGAAGAAGCGGAGATTCGTCAGCGAATAGAGAGTTGGGCAGAGGCACTACGTACGAAGAATGTAGACGTTCTTATGTCCCATTATGCACCGGAGATCGTAATCTACGACCTCGCACCTCCGCTGCAATATAAAGGAGCAGTCGCGTACAGAAAGAATTGGGAGGATTGGTTTCCTACATTCCAAGGTCCAGTTGGATATGAGATTCGTGACCTGAATGTAACTACGAGCGGCGATGTAGCCTTCTGCCGCAGCCTTAATCGGATCACTGGAACAAGGACAAGCGGAGAAGACGCTAATGTCTGGGTGCGCGCGACCGTCGGTTTTCGCAAGATCGCCGGAATTTGGATGATCATCCACGAACATTTTTCGGTGCCTATCGACATGAAGACCTTCGAAGGGCTCCTGGGTCTCAAACCGTAAGAGGTTGAGCCCAGCTTCAGCGACGAGAGTACTTTCACAAAACTCTTCATCAGTCCGGTCGCGATTTTCTAGTTCGGCGGCACAGTTGAGTTCGTTGTGCCTTGCATGCGGGATCATCAGGCGAATTTGAGGCTTCATGGTGGTGATTAGGCTTTCTCGGCACGGATTGTGACATGCATCACGTACCAGGATGACCATAATCACATTCTTCAAGCCTGCGGTCTGGGAGATTCAAACGATACTTCATGTCAACCGCACAGGGCCACTCTTCCTTCGCACAGCGAGTTGTTTTGTGTATTGATGACGACCAGGATGTTCTGGGAGTTCTGAGGGATTTTCTTACGACTTTTGGCTATCGCATTGTGACCGCCACCGATCCCGAAGAGGTATTCAAACTGCTTCTCAATACCCATATTGACGCCGTGATCACGGATTACCACATCGGCCAGGCGACGTCGGAAGAGGTGGTTCTCTCCCTCCGAACTCTAACGCCCAACATCCCGATCGTTATTTTTTCGGGCACAGACGGTCTTCCGGAAGTATTGCTGTCACGTGCGGATGCTGCGGTTCGCAAGACCGAAATCTCAATGTTACTGCCCGAATTGGCAAGGCTGCTGAAAGATCGCTCAGAATGATAATGAAGCGCTGAGATGATCCCAAAATGAGGTCGTGGGTTCAGGCTTCCTGAGAACCTGCGAGGAATATCATGCTTCACAACATCCAAGGGAACGGGTCGTAGCCAAGTTGCTCAACGCCTGTAACGAACTCGAAGATGCTTTGAACTTTTCCGTTCGTGTCGCAAGAGATGACGCGGTCATCATTCCTGAGGCGCTGCGCAACGAACTGTCGGTGATAGTGGACGACCTTAGGTGTATGCTTCGCAATCTTGAGGATATTCCATGAACGATGGCCCGCCTGTTCACCCAGGTATGCGGCTGAAGCAGTGGCAGGTGCTGAATCGCCGCTTTCCCAAATTGCCCATCGACACACGTTTTGTCTAATGAGGAGAAAGCAACGTCATGCACGAAATATCGTCTATTGGGTTAGTACCGGTCTTTTAGCCGCATTGTCACTGTTCGCAGGCTTTTCGTACCTTTCGGGTAATGTTCAGGCGGTCCAGGGATTGTCGCAGGTGGGATACCCGCAACAACTGTGGGTGATTCTCGAGATTGCGAAACCACTTGGCACTCTTGTTCTGCTCGTTCCGGGGTTGCGGATACTCAAAGAATGGGCTTAAGCAGGGTTTACTTTCGCTTGGATCTGCGCGTTTGTGGCTCATTATCTCGCCAAGGAGCGAGGCGAAGCATTCGTAGCCTTGTTACTGCTCGTGCTTCTGGTGATCTCTTACGTGACGAGGCCAGCAAGTCGTCGAATAGTTAATGGGCAATTAAGTAAATAGAAAGAGACATGACTCGTTGCTTATAACAGAAGACACAGCAACGTCCGATTCGCAGACCCCAGAAAAAGTTTGCACGTGTTGACCTATGTTACGGCTGGCCGAAGGGCTGCGACAGCTCCTGCGCGTTCACTGCTTGCCACTTTCCAGTCCGGAAAGCAAACACATCCGTGAACAGGGTTCTGTGAGTTTTGCCATCAGCGGCTGTTGCAACCACAACGCCAATGACCACCGCTGCTGAGTCGAAGACACGCACACGTAATTCTTCAAAATGCTTGGGCCTTCGCTGGGCAGGCGGATGGCTGCGCAAGTAGTCGAGTTGCTCCTTCTTGCTCACAAATCCCACAGGCAGAACGTGGACGAAGTCATCAGCAAGGATCGATTCTAGGACGGTTGGATCGTCTTCTGCGGCAAGCCACTTTTTCTCGAGCTGAAGCAGTTGCTCTTCGGGATTGTCAGCAACCTCGGCTCTCAGGGAGAGCCGCCGCGCGTCGGAAGGAGACAACAAGACTGTAATCAGAACCGTAATTGAGATTAGCAGACGACCAGTCATAAGGACCTTCATCAATCAACCGCAACGATGTGATTTAGGGCGACAACTGATATGGCCTTTTCTCTGCATCAGTTGTACTGCGCCAGATGTGCATGGCGGCATAACCTCGCCAAGGACGCCAAGCATTAGCGCGTTCCTCAAGGGTACGTGCCGTTAATGGAGTACCGTTCATCCCGGCTGCACGCCTCAGGACCAAGTCTGACGCGGGGAACGCGTCGGGCTCATAAAGCGCCCTTAATGCAACATACTCTGATGTCCACTTGCCAATTCCCGGTAGGGCTGCCAGGGCTTCAGCAGTTTCGCTTGCGGATCTGTTGAAGGTCAGCTCGCCGCGGGCGGTCGCCAGGGCGAGCGCCTGCAACGCGTGGGCACGCGCTTTAGGTATCCCGACCATACCGAGGTTCACGTGCGCGAGATCGGCCGGTCTCGGGAACAAATGAGTGAGGGCTTCGTGAGGTGGCGAAATCCGTCGGCCGAACCGCATCACGAGGCGACGCACCAGTGTACTACCCACGGAGACACTCCCCTGCTGCCCCAAGATTGCACGGACAGCGCACTCGAACCCGTCCCATGCTCCCGGAATGCGCAAGCCTGGCCGATTCTTGACAAGCTGTCCAATTAACGGGTCAGATCCAAGGGCAACCGTGATCTTTGCTGGGTCGGCCGCAAGATCGAACATCCGCCGAACCGACGAAGTAACTTGCAACAGTGCTGAGGCTGTTGCATTCCGCACTCGGAGCTCAAGAGCATCTTCGCCCGCCATCGGGCGTACAGAGAT
>Ga0137366_10003202_pt1 | contig 12729 bp, 12 predicted proteins | sample SagtaG_8_FD_104938 | JGI IMG/M metagenome (GOLD analysis project Ga0137366, IMG submission 104938) | Vadose zone soil microbial communities from Sagehorn Ranch, Mendocino, California, USA - Sage1_L_60_16 metaG | ecosystem: Environmental > Terrestrial > Soil > Vadose zone | place: USA... | reverse complement strand
GGTCATTTTGGTCGGATACAAGTTCTACGTATGGACCGTCTTTTGGCAGTTATCTGGCGCACAACGAACCGAGGAAGATGACCGGTTCATCCGCCGCCTTGGCACTTTTCTGAACTTTGTCCGCCGCCTCGTGGGACTCGTTCTTTCTGTTCCTCAGCTCCTGCGAAGATCTGTTGGTAAGAAACGCGAAAGCTAGTAAAACTAATGCACTGGCGAAGAAGCGTAATTCGCTGTATCTAAAAACAGCACCTCCTATACGATTTGTGTAGGAGGTGCTTTCTTTTTATGCAGCCACGGCTTTCGATCTGGCACAGTGTGTTTATTTGCCATGGTGCTCAAGAAGATGATAGAAAAATGAGAAAATATTTCAGACCAACTTTGTTACCTTTTGCCATTTCTGCCGTCACGTTATTAAATTCCAAGGTCCAATAAATCGATCAAATAGCCTGACCTTGAGCTGAAGTTTGCTCGGCATATTTTTATTAGTTTGAGGTCAAATGCTTAACTGGTATGTATTTCAGAGCAAAGCTCGAAAAGAGCAGTTCCTTTGTGATCAGCTCCATCTACGACACATTGAAACTTTTTTTCCCTCCATCCGTGCGAAGTCTGCGAAATCCCCTCATCAGAAATTACAACCTTATTTTCCGGGCTATGTATTTGGGCGTGTCGATATAGAAGCCGCGGGTAGATCGACTCTTGATTGGCTCCCTGGCGCCGTTCGAATTGTGAGTTTTGGAGGAGAACCTGTTTCTGTCCAAGACTACTTAATCCAGGTGCTCCGAGAACATATGGATGCTATCAATCGCTTGACCCCTGAAGTATCCAACAAATTTCAACCAGGTGATGTGGTTATGATTCAACGAGGTCCCTTTGCTGGATATGAAGCTATTTTCAATGCTCATCTCCCTGGACGTGACCGTGCCGAGGTATTGTTAAAGATGCTGGAAGGTTTTCAACTGCGGGTTGAATTAGCTATTGAAAATATCATTCCGCAAAAAAGTAGTGGCTTGCTTGGAAATAGATTTTGATAAGACCAATTGTTACGCAGCCTCTTCATCTGCAACCAGCAATAGACCTTACTTCAATATCTCCGTAAAACGCGATTAGTTGAAATCTGTTGCTCAATTTTGAAGTTATCGATCTGGTTTACAGTGTTGTAAACCAGATCGATGTTTTAAAGGGGAAAAGGGATTCATCCACAGACATAGCGATGAAGTTCTCAACAAATTCGTCACGTAAAGGATTATTTTAGACTAATTCCAAAATTCAAATTAAAGGTTACTCTAAATTTCTTATTCAGAATTTAGATAAAGCATAGTACGCGTCATACACTTACAGATGCGTAAGCGATTTTAGTACCCTACTCCCATTTGATCTCAACATAAATTGCATAAGATTGGGCTTTGTTGTCCGGGTCATCGTTCTTGTTCGAGTCGAACAGCAATTAAGTCACATTATGAATTTATAGCAACCCGCAATCATTTTTAGATGATTGTCAAAGGAGAAACGATGAAGAACAAAACGATCTACCACATTGCAAGTCTGGTCATGGCGCTAGTCATGATCCTGGGGAACACAATCCATACGAAGGCTATAGGTCCGTCAATTTACTGGGGAGCATTGGTCGACGGGAAAGTGCCCTCGAGTACCAATATGCAGGGTGTGTTTAGTGCCTTTGAGACACGCTCGGGGAAAGGAATGTCGATTATTCACTGGGGGCAGCCATGGAAGATGGGAGATGGAAGTTGGGGTGAATTTCAAACCAGTTACTTCAATAATGTCCGCAGTCATGGCTCTATTCCCATGATCAATTGGTCATCGCAGAAGCTTGGTGCAGGTATCAATCAGGCTGACTTCCAGTTGCGTGATATTTATAACGGCAACTATGATGCTTACATCACACGCTGGGCAACCGATGCCAAGAATTGGGGGCATCCACTCTTCATGCGGTTCGATCACGAGATGAACGGCTGGTGGTATCCATGGGGCGAGGGTAAAACATCGGCCGGCACCATCGTGAACGGCAATAGTGCCGGAGATTTTGTCCAAGCCTGGCGGTACATCCATGATATCTTCACCTCGGTCGGTGCAAGAAATGTCACTTGGGTTTGGGCGCCCAATCAAATTGGGAATAACAGTAAATATCCCACTTTATCCACCCTGTATCCAGGCGATGCTTATGTCGATTGGACGGCGTTGGATGTGTACAACAAATATAATACCTGGGTTGGTCTAAATCCGCTCTTGACAGCCAGTGGAGGTATCACATGGTTGAAGAACAGCTATAACATTGTGCTCAATATTGCTCCAAACAAGCCAATGATGTTGGCAGAATTCGCCTCGGTCGAAGCAGGAGACGGCGGTACAAAAAAGGCAGCCTGGATCAGAGACGCCCTCACGACTCAGATCCCGACCAACTTCCCGAAGATCAAAGCTGTGGTTTGGATGAACTGGGATATCAATGCGGGAAGGACCTATCCCATTGAAAGCTCGCAGGCGGCAACGAACGCCTGGGCAAATGGCATTGGGTCGGCGATTTATGCCGCGAACCAGTACAGCGGATTGAACACCTCCCCAATTCCGCCCTTGCCATAAAAGTTCATAAAGAATAAACGACACCCCTCTCATGAGGGGTGTTTTCATCTGCTCGTATATGATCAGATCGCCCTATTGATTCTTGGAAGCTTAGCTGTTCTTTTATTCCCACTCAAGATGAGTTTATAATGACCATTACAATCTCGATGGGTGAGGGATGCTTTCTATGGAAGATGTTCAAAAATTCGTGACCCCAATGATCCAAAATGTCGAACAGGTGATTGTCGGCAAGCGTTCGGCGATTGAATTTATTCTGGTGGCATTGCTGTGCGAGGGACATGTCCTTTTGGAAGATGTGCCCGGCTCTGGCAAGACGATGCTGGCACGGTCGGTCGCAACCAGCCTGGGCATCAGCTTTAAGCGCGTCCAGTGCACGCCTGATCTGTTGCCAAACGATATCACCGGTGTGTCGATCTTCAATCAAAAGAGCGGCGAGTTTGAATTTCGACGCGGTCCGATTTTTGTCAATATCCTTCTGGCAGATGAGATCAACCGCGCTACGCCGCGTACACAGGCAGCTTTGTTGGAAGCGATGCAGGAGCAGCAAGTCACCATTGATGGGATAACGCACGATCTGCCGCGCCCGTTCCTGGTTTTGGCAACCCAGAACCCGATCGAATATGAGGGCACCTTTCCACTGCCGGAGGCGCAACTGGATCGTTTTCTGATGCGGCTCTCGCTTGGATATCCTGCGCGCATGGAGGAGCGCCAGATTCTGACCAATCTTTGGCGTGAACATCCCATTACCAAAATTGGCAAAGTTGTCGATGGTCATGAATTGTTTTCTCTGCAAAAACACATCTGGGATGTCAATGTGGATGGCACACTGCAAGACTATATTGTTGGGTTGGCAGAAGCTACGCGTAATCATCCTGATCTCTCCCTGGGAGTCAGCCCGCGAGGGACTCTGGCATTGCTAAAGGCTGCACAGGCGTTCGCCGCGATCCGCGGGCGCGACTATGTAATTCCCGAGGACATCAAAACCCTGGTTCCGTTGACATTAGCTCATCGTCTCATTCTCAAACCAGAGGCAGAACTACGCGGGCGTTCCGCGCAAACCATTCTTGAAGATATATTGGAAAAGACTCCGCTGGATCTTGGTTCTTTGAACTCCTGATGTCTGGCACGTTTCTCCCGCTGCTTGTTGTGCTGTTACTGATCGCTTTGTTCATGCGCGGCGATTTTGCGCTGACATTGATCTATCTGGTCATTGGCGCACTGGCGGCTGGATTACGGTGGTCGATCGGCGCATTGGCACAGGTGCAGACAGAACGACATTTCCAAACGCATGCATTTCTGGGGGAAAAAATTAACGTTAACCTGCATCTGAAAAATAATGGCTGGTTACCTGTTCCCTGGCTGGAATTACGCGAGACGCTGCCAGTTGCGCTGGTTGGACCAAATAACTTTCAATCTGTAATTCATCTCGGTCCGCGCGGCGAGGCGAATTTTGAATATTCTGTCCAAGCCCGAAAACGCGGCTATTACCCGATCGGGCCTCTTTCCCTCTCCACAGGAGATATTCTTGGGCTACGAGATTCGCTGCAGAGAGTCGCGGAAGCCGATCACCTGGTAGTGTATCCGGAGATCGTTCCTTTCACCTCTTTGAAAATTCCATCCTATTCACCGCAAGGGACATTGCGTCATACGTTGCCCATATTTGAAGACCCGACACGCGTCATCGGCAAGCGTGGATATGTTTCCGGCGATTCTTTGCGCAGGATCGATTGGAAATCTTCTGCCGTCTCAGGACAATTGCAGGTCAAAGTTTTTGAGCCATCCATCGCTCTCGAAACCTGCATCGTTTTGAATCTCAACGCCGATGATTTTTATTACCGCAATCGAATTGATTCCGCGGAGCTGGCGATTGTGATCGCCGCTTCCATTGCGAATTGGATCATAGAAAATAAGCAACTAGTGGGAATCATGGTAAACGGCCGCGATCCGCTTGCGGCAGATGGCAGACCGCAGACGATCCCGCCGCGCAAAGGGAAACCTCACCTGATCCGCTTGCTGGAAACGCTGGCGCGGGTGGAAATGACAGACCAGTCAGTACTTGTTCCACTCATCCAGCAGCAACGTTATCAGTTAGGCTGGGGCACGACTCTGATCGTAATCACAGGCAAGGCGAGCGAGGAATTAATTGATGAACTCTACCACGCACAGCGTAGTGGGCAAAATGCGTTCCTGATTCTGGTCGGCATGGACGCTTCGGAAGAAGCCAGCCGCCAGCGCGCACAGACATTCGGTATTCGCGTGTTTTCCATCGCCTCCGAGCGCGACCTGAACATCTGGACGCAGAAATCGAAACAGGTATGAATTTAAAACCTAGCGCAATTGATGTGGAGAAGAAGTTTCATTTATTCAGCTACACATTGGTGTTCCTGATGATGGCTTGCGTTGCGATGACGTTTAGTATTTTGATTCATAGTGTGATGCCAGGCTGGCACTCGAGCATTATCGCCGGCATTCTATTGTTCATTGTGATCGACCGGCTCTACACCTATCAGGGTTTGAAATCCATCACTGCGTTGAGTTCGGAATGGTTCATCGCCTATGGAGCGCAATGGGTTGTCATCATTTTGCTCAGTCGGTTTTTACTTTCGTATGCCAATGGACCCGATGCACTTATACGAGACTTGACGCTTCTTGCTCGTGGATCGTTTGCCGATTTAGTTACATTGGAATTCTTTGTCACGTTCTTTCTTGAACTGGCGATCTGGTTCCTGTCGGCGCAGTTTTTAGAATTGCTCGACGAAATTGGGCTAGATATGAAATTCGTATTGAGCGAAGAGGCATCTCAATTTCGGAGCGAGGCGGAGCCGGCTCACCAGCGATTAGTGAACTTAATCTTTAGCGTAGGAATTGGTCTGGTGATTTTAGCGGCCATGACGCGCATCGATTGGAGTCCAATTGTTTCCAATATCACCGGGTTCCCCCTGCTGCAAATCAATCGATTCTCCGGCGGTGAGGCAGGCGCGTTACTCTATTTTGTTTTTGGACTGGCGTTGCTAAGTTTGAGCCGATTGATGTCCCTGCAAACTCATTGGAATCGACTGCGCATTCCAGTTTCATCCACTAATCTCGTGCGACAATGGGCCGTGTATAGCCTGCTATTCCTTTTGACCTTGATGATCGTGGTCAGCCTGTTACCTGCAGGGGATAGCCTTGGTTTTTTTGCGGTGCTGGGAACTTTATTGAGCTTCTTGTTGGGTGTGATGGTCTTTCTTTCGCAGTTGATCCTTGCAATAATTTTATTGGTATTTAGTCTGCCGTTCCTGTTATTCGGCAAATCCCCGCCGCTGCTTAATCAATCCGCACCACCACCGCTGCCAATAATGCCTGCAACTTCGATCCCACCAGTGTCGAATAGTCCATTTTTGGAGTTGATGCGCTCGGTCCTTTTGTGGGTAGGGTTGGCTGCCATTATCACCTTTGCTTTTATTCAATTCCTGCGACAACACGATAGCGCTTTCGCAACACTACGAAAATCGCGGATTACCAATTGGCTTGTCCTTGCCTGGCAATGGTTATACAGCAAAGTGGATAAAACGCGCAGACTCTGGACGCAAGCCCTTGTAGATGGATGGCAAGGCATTGTCTCACGGCTGGAGGGGAAGCGCATCTTGCCTCGGCCCGCTTTTCTCAACATTCGATCGCTCGATCCACGCCGACGCGTTTACTTCTTCTATCTTGCCATGATCCGTCGCGGCAGTGAGCAGGGCTGGAAGCGCGAGCCATCACAAACTCCCTCCGAATATGCAGCCCAATTAGAAAAGGCTTTGCCATCTTCAACGGAAGATATCGATTCGATTACTAAAGCTTTTGTCCAGGCGCGTTATAGTCTCCATAATGTGAATCCCGAGGATGCAAATATCGTCAAAGCCATCTGGGAACGGATTCGGCGCGCATTACAACAGAAAGCAAAAGATAAAACTGCTCCAGATCGATAGACAAGAGGATAAAAATGAAAAAGACTGTGTTACTTCAATCTGATCTATCGTATGTGATTGCAACAATGGGACACATGGACACGCTGGTGATTGCAGATGCTGGCTTGCCAATTCCATCTGAAACTGTGAGAATTGATCTGGCATTAACAAAAGGCGTGCCAGGCGCAACGCAAACGCTGAGAGTGATTTTAGAGGAACTCAAAGTGGAAAAAGTCATTCTCGCCGAGGAAGTGAAAGAGCATAATCCGAAATTCTGGGTGGATGTGCAGGAACTATTGAACTATTACCTAATGTTCCTGTTGAGTTTATGTCACATGCCGATTTCAAAGCCCGCACAGCATTCGCCCGCGCGGTTGTCCGCACAGGCGAATTTGCTCCTTATGCCAATGTCATTTTGGTATCGGGCGTTGTGTTTTAGGTGAGGCTTAGTGCCAGCATTTATCGCTCATAATCATCGGTTCTTGCTGCAACCAGGAGGATTTGATCGGCTGCGAAATCTGCTGCGTCTGGGGTGAGACCGTGTTCGAGGATCAGCCGACGGGCGATATCCGTGTGATCCATTTCGACTACTTCTTCCGGTTTCCATCCTTTGGCGTAGGTGGCGTAGATCTCGTCGGCAGTCAGATCATAAAAAACGGTTTCAATCTGAGAATCGCGATGGACGTCTCTCTGTGCAAGTTTTTCTCGTGACTCACGAATCTGCCTTTCAAGAGAATCGAGCGCATCCCTAAGTGCTACCATTGGATTTGCATCCTGTTTTGACACCACGATATCCTGTGGACGCTTATATACCAAAATACGCACACGACATAAATCATAGGACTGTGTGTCCACTGTTCTTTCCAAAGCGACAGCCGCGCCGATCATATCGGCATGATCTCTAGCAAGTTCCCCTAGTCGTTGTTCCGTCTCACGTTTGAATTCTTCTCCCACATCAGATACCTCAATATTGTAATCAACATAAAAATCTGAGCTTCCCATAGGATCTCCTTTCACAGCTATTTTGACTTGGTTTTCAAGTTGCTTAGGAAAGTAATGATACAAATAATCGCCTGAAGATGCAATTAGGGATTCCCAGAAGCTAGCTAAGTCTCACATTAAACATCTTTAATTCATCGTGTTATACGTTGGGCAACAGATGTGGTTGATATACCGATTCTAGACGATCCATTTCTTCAGAAGTGAATATGATATCCAGAGCGGTAATTGCTTCTTCAAGATGCTTAATTTTAGTCGCGCCAATAATGGGCGCGGTTACAAAGGGTTTCTGAAGCATCCACGCCAGCGCCACCTGTGCTGGAGAAATGTTGCGTTCCCTGCCGAGCTGAATTACGCAATCCAGTACGTCGAAGTCGTTGTCAGCAAAATAGAGTTGTTTAGCAAATGCGTCACTTTGGGAGCGTATGGTCTCGCCTGTTTTATCCCGTGTGCGGTTGCCCGCGAGAAAACCGCGTGCCAGCGGACTCCAAGGAATGATACCGATTCCTTCCGCGATACAGAGTGGAATCATTTCGCGTTCTTCTTCTCGGAAAACAAGATTATAGTGATTCTGCATAGAAACAAAGCGCGTCCAACCATGTTGATCAGCGATGTAAAGCGCCCTCACGAATTGCCATGCATACATGCTGGAGGCACCAATGTACAGCGCCTTGCCTGCTTTAACCACATCATGAAGCGCTTCCAATATCTCTTCAATGGGCGTCTCTTCATCCCAACGGTGGATTTGGTAAAGGTCAACATATTCTGTTCCGAGGCGTCGAAGAGACGCGTCAATGGCACTCATAATATGCTTGCGTGAAAGTCCACGTTGTGTTGGTTTATCTCCCATGGGGAAGAAAACTTTAGTGGCAATCACCACTTCATCACGCCGAGTGAAATCACGAATAGCACGCCCGAGTATCTCTTCGCTTAAGCCTTCTGAGTACATGTCTGCCGTATCAAAGAAGTTGATGCCCGCCTCTAACGCGCGCTGAATAAATGGGCGACTCGCCTCTTCGTTCAACATCCAGGCGCGTTCTGTTGGCGTACCATAGCTCATACAGCCAAGGCAGAGCCGGGACACCTTAAGTCCGCTCTTGCCGAGATTTACATATTTCATAAAGTTGCCTCTTTTGCTGACTTTTTAAGTATCTGTCGGTTGATGAACAGCGACGCCGCCCATAATCAGTAGAATGCCAAGGATTTCAATTGCAGTGGGGAACTGTTTCAAGATCACCGCACCAATGACTGTGGCAATCGCTGGGAGCAATGAAAGCATGAGCGCGAACGATGCGCGTGGTAAGCGCGCCATCGCCAACTGATCAGTAATATAAGGGATAACTGAGGAACAAATGCCTACACCGATTCCTGCCAGGAGCAGTTTTATACTTAGAAAAGCACGTGTGGCTTCTTTGAATCCGATGGGAGAAATAATCAAGAATGCAATGAGCATGGATGTTGCAAGCCGATCAATTCCAGCGTTGCCACCATCTTGGGCAATGCGATGTCCAAGCATGATATACAACATAAAAAAGACACAGTTCGCAAACGCAAAGGCAAGTCCGAGAATCTTTCCTTGCATCTGAAGGTTTGAAAGAAGTCCACCGCCTGCTATCGCAAAACCAAGTGCCAATAAGTTGCGAGAATTGCGGATGCCAATCGCTGCTAATAAGATTTGGCCCACGAATTCAATGGCTCCCACCGTACTCAATGGCAAACGCGAAATGGCAATATAGAAACTTGCGTTCATCAATGCTAATACTGTGCCCAAAGCGAATAGGAGCCTGCGCTGTTCCCAGTCACTATGAAGAAATAGATTCCAAGGCTTTCTCCAAAAGGCAAAAATGATTGCGGCACTTGCAATTCGCAACCAGGCAACACCGAGGACTTCGACATGAGCAAAAAGCAATACAGCAAATGCTGGTCCAAGGTAATGGAAGATGGCACTGACCAGGAAATATGCAACAGGTGGAATTTGACTATGAATGGGTCGGGAAATGACCATAAGATATCTTTCGCATGAAATAGGCGGTGACCTTATGGTACAATGAAAATTGCTCCTTGTACATCAGAAAGTAAAGGAAAAGGTGCGAAAATGTCTCATGATTTAAGGGAAAAATCGTTATTTGCTTATAGGGCGGATCATAAGCTTCTTGACGTTGTGAACGTGAACTTGCTAAAGGAACTTCAGCAAGAACCTCGCTTAACGATGTCTGAACTAGGCCGGCGAGTAGGCATGTCATCGCCTGCTGTGACTGAACGTGTCCGGCGCATGGAAGAAGCCGGCATTATTTTGGGCTATCACCTTGATATTAATCCAACTGCACTTGGGTTACCGATTACTGTTTATATTCGTATCCGCCCGAGCCCTGGACAACTCCCAAAGGTCGCCGAGCTTGCCAAGCAAATCCCAGAAGTGGTGGAGTGTTATCGGATCACTGGTGAAGATTGTTTTATTCTCAAAGCACACATTCCAGCGATGGATCAACTGGATCGCATTCTAGATGCCTTCCTGATTTATGGCTCAACAACGACATCTATTGTGCAATCTTCTCCTGTACCTTTACGCACTCCGCCTCTACCAGATTTTATTGATCAATAAGTCAGTTAACAAAAAAACTTTTGTAAAGTACTAATTTCAATGTGTGAGGCGACCTTCTAGAAGTAAATCAAGCATGGCGCGGTCAACGTTATAACCACGCTTCCATTCCAATTTGGCATCCGAGCGACCGTGCTCGATAATTCCAAACCCTCCCTGAAAATTCCACAGGGCATAGCCCCAGCCAAATTCTTTGTAAATATCGAGAATATCCGCCAACCAACGGATAGCGATGCCATTCGGCGTGCGATTGAAACAACCGAATTCCCCGATGTGAATCTGTGTACCAGATTTTTCGACGTCGCGCCAAGGACGATACGAACTGCGTAGGGCAGCGCGATTCCAAAAGCGACCATTCCACAGCAATCCGGGATATTTCGGCTTGGGAGCTTTTGCATGATTCGCCCACCAGCTCGCCTGATGATGAGTAACAGGCATTGGTTGGTAGCCGCGTCCACTATGGATCACGCGCAGGTCGGCCAGTTCTGGCATGGAGTAATAACCGCCGCCCAAACCGTCAATGACGATTTCGCGCTGCGGGTCGATTGCCCGGATGGCGGCGACGGTGCGCCGAATCAGGGCAGCGTGGTTTTGGCGCGTCATCCCATATTCCCCGGGACTGGGCGGTTCGTTAACAAGATCAAAACTTAAGAATTGACTCGATACATTTTGATATCGACAAGCAAATGTTTCCCACAAAAATACAAATGCATTTTGTGCGACCTCATCCTGCCAAAGATTATGTTGCTCAAGATCATTGCGATTGATGCAAAACCCTGGAGCACGATGCAAATTCAAACATAAGTGAATCCCACGCGATTTACACGCTTGCAGATATTGATCGAGGGTACAGAAGATACTTTCATCAGGATGAAAGTAATCGAAGTTATTTGTCCAAAAGCGATAATCAACTGGAACACGGACAAAGTTAAACCCGAACTCTGCTAAAAAGTCCAGCGCTTTTTCGTCAGGAGGTTCGGGTTTTTGATCGGGCATCCAGGAGTACATCCACTGGAAGTTGAAGCCGTAATGTTTTTTGTTAAGCAAGGATATACTGCCTTTTGCATCTTGCAATTTCTCAGATGAATTCTTTATTTGTTTCTTGAAATGTTCATGCACAACAGCTCAAGCATTTAAATTATAAGCGATTCGGGTAGCGAAAGAAATTAGTGGTATTGCCAGCGGGGCCGGTCCGGTTGGTGTTGGGGTAATTTTTGAGAGTGGCTAATGTCGTGGGCTCAGCCATACCGTTCGTGCCGCGAGCACGACGGTGCGAGACGGCAGAGAGCTCTGAGTTTTTTTCCACCTGCCCCGAGTGCAGGTGCGGGGTCAAAGGACTCAGTGAACGCTGTCGAAGCGCGTTCCACCGGTCACTAAAACTGTCTCGATCATGGAGACTGCCTTTCTTAACGTTGCCTGCCAATTTCCAGCGGAGATGAGTGCAGTTTATCCCTTTGTTATCCCCCGGCAACTTTAGCAGTTGCCGCCGAGCGCGTATGGACATTCAATTTTTCAAAGATTGCTTTCAAATGTCTCTTTACAGTGTTTGTGGTAATGACTAACTTTTCAGCAATTTCCTTATTGGTCAATCCTTGGGCGAGTAAATCCAATACTTCATGTTCACGGTCCGTCAGTGTACTGAGCTCACTTTGCGATTGATGAGTCTGCTTGGTTTCTGCAACGATGCGTCGGAAGGCGGCGCGGTCAAAGGCGCGTTTTTCGATGAAGGCAGAGACAGAATATTCTGAATACACTCGTTCAATCTCTTCAGTTTCGGTGATCCCGCTGACAACAATCGTGGGGATACCAGTTTCTCGCGCCGCAGCAAGTAATTGATAACCTTCCAAATCTGAATCGGGCGAATCGGAAGTGATGGAACCGCTGACCACGCCTTGTAGCGACAAATCAATCACGGCTAGCGAGAATTTTTCGCGGCGAAAATAACCGAGTGCATCGCCAAAACTCGCGCATGTTCGGACGTGAAATCCCGCGTCACTTAAGAGTTCTTCGAGAATGCTTCGCCAACCGGCATCGTCTTCCACGACCAATACCTTTTCATTGGACAGCTTGACTGGCGCAGGCTGGCCTTTTATCGGGGAGGAAGAAGCTGTGGATTGGGAAGCTGGAATCGGCGTAGTTAGAAGCGGAGGACTGACCAAAATCCGATACACAATATCGCGGAACTGGCTGCGATGGAAACTCTCTTTCCGCAGAAATGTGAATGCGCCATAATCGGTAAGAGCGGTGACTGCCAGTTCCACGGTCGCAAATCCGGTTAATAGAATTGCGCGACAGTTCGGATCGAGCCGGCGGACGGAATCCAAAACTCGCAGACCATCAATGTTGTTGTGATCGTTGGGAGAAAGAGAAAGATCGACAACGGCAACACGATGCGGTTTGGTCTTCAACGCCAAGACTGCTTCATCAAGGCTCGTGGCAATATCTACTTCCAAGCCGCAGTCGATCAGGATTTCACTGATGATCTGCTGCCACGAGCGATCATCTTCGATCACAAGAGCGCGTTGAACCTGTGCCATTAGGATTGCTCCGCAACCGGCAAGCGTAATCGGAATGTTGTACCTTGCCTGCCATCACTTTCCACAG
>Ga0137366_10003194_pt1 | contig 12737 bp, 14 predicted proteins | sample SagtaG_8_FD_104938 | JGI IMG/M metagenome (GOLD analysis project Ga0137366, IMG submission 104938) | Vadose zone soil microbial communities from Sagehorn Ranch, Mendocino, California, USA - Sage1_L_60_16 metaG | ecosystem: Environmental > Terrestrial > Soil > Vadose zone | place: USA... | reverse complement strand
CTCAATCCCGTAGGATGGCGCATCAATTGGTCTCGTCATTGCAGAATGAATAAGAGAGACAAAATGAAAGAGCACTACTTCGATGATTTGAAAATTGGTGACCGTTTTAGATCCGAGCCGCTAGATGTCACGGAGAAGGAGGTCGTCGAGTTCGCGCACAAGTTCGATCCGCAAATGTTTCATCTGAACCAGAAGGCTGCAGAGCGAATACTTTTCAAAGGATTGATCGCGAGTGGATGGCATACGGCTGCGATGACAATGCGGCTCTTTGTGCAGACACTAAATTTCGCGGAGGGTGCCATCGGCTTAGGGGTCGATGAATTGCGTTGGCCTAACGCGGTGCGACCGGGCGACGTGCTCACAGTTGAAACGGAAATTCTCGATCTAAGATCGTCTCGCTCCAAGCCGGGCTACGGGATCATTAGGTTGCGTAACGTGACTACGAACCAACAGGGCGAGATCGTGCAGACAATGCTGGCGAACGCAATGGTGCCCAGGCGGGCGACATAGAGCAAAGAGCTAAGCGCTAAGGGATGTGCCGCATGCAGAACGCTGGAGATGGACAACAGGCTTATGAGAAACAACAAAAGAGATAGCAGCAAGGAGCAAAGAGTGAAGGGCGAGGGGATGGGTCATCGGCAGAGGCGGCGACCACACTGGCGTTTTGAGGATCTAGAGATTTGGAACAAAGCGCTGGACCTCGCGGTTAAATTCCATCTGATCGCTGAACGCCTTGATAAGCGTCGGCTGTACCGCTATGCGGAGCAGCTGCGCGCAGCAGGGCTGTCGATTTCCAACAACATCGCGGAAGGATCGGGCAGCACACACAAACAGGAATTCATCCAATTTCTAAATATTACCCGACGCTCGTTGTTTGAAGACGCATCCATGCTTCTTGTATTCGAACGGCTCGGATTACTGGAAAGTTCAGAGGTTGACGATCTGCTATGGGATTGCGACGAGGAGAGCCGCAAAATCACCAACTTCTCTCGCACCCTCTGAGGGGGCATTGCCCTTTGCGCTTCGCGCTTTGCGCGTTGCCCTCTCACCGATTGACCATCTGCATCGCCCAATCGGGATAACGCGCGCCGGCGACGGCTTCGTGAGGAGCGATTTCACCGATACGCGCCAGATCTTGACTGGTAAGAGCGATATCAAGCGCAGCGACATTTTCCTGCAAATATCTGCGACGTTTGGTTCCGGGAATCGGAACAATGTCGTCCCCCTGCGCGAGCACCCAGGCAAGGGCGAGCTGGGCCGGGGTACATTTTTTCTCGCGAGCGATTTCTTCGACTCGCTTCACAAGCGCAAAATTACGCTGGAAATTTTCTCCCTGGAATCGGGGCGAGATTCGCCGGTAGTCATCTTCGGCCAGATCTTCAAAGCGCTTGATTTGTCCGGTCAAAAACCCGCGGCCTAGCGGACTGTACGGCACAAAACCGATACCCAGTTCGCGGCATACACCAAGAACTTCCTTCTCCGGGTCGCGCGTCCAGAGCGAGTACTCTGATTGCAATGCCGTGATCGGATGAACGGTATGCGCGCGGCGGATCGTTTCCGCGCCTGCTTCTGACAGACCGAGAAAGCGCACCTTGCCCTTCCGCACAAGCTCTGCCATGGCGTCAACGGTCTCTTCGATTGGCGTGTCCGGATCGACACGATGCTGATAATAAACATCGATCACATCAACGCCCAGTCTGCGCAAACTTCCTTCGCAAGCTTTGCGGACATAATCCGGCTTACCGCTAATCTCCCGAAAGTCCGGCCGGGCGGGATCACGCAAGATCCCAAACTTCGTAGCAATGATGGCCTGGTTACGATGGCCGCGTAGTGCGCGTCCGAGTAATTGCTCGTTTGTGTGTGGTCCATACATATCGGCCGTATCGAAGAACGTGATACCGAGATCCAGCGCACGATGGATCGTGGCGATGGACTCCTCGTCGTCGCGACCGCTGTAAAAATCCGACATCCCCATGCAACCAAGACCGATCGCGGAGACAATCGGACCGCCGCGTCCAAGCTTTCGCTGTTTCATGATGGAAGCACTGCAGTCTATCTAAAACTCTGCCGTCGTTCTTGTCATGTCGAGCGGAGTCGAGACATCGCTAATTTTTTCTTCAAGAGATTTGATTCGCTCACTTCCCGTTCGCTTACCTCCGGTCTTCTCGTCTATGTCACGGCTTCCCCAGCCGTTCCATTCTCGACTTCGCTGCGCTTCGCTCGAAATGAGAAGAACCTTCATGCTTGTTAAGATTCGATTGTCAGTTTTATCGCGGCTGCGAAATCGTCGGGCAATGGCGCTTCAAAGCTTTTCCATTCCTCAGTGCGCGGATGGTGAAATCCAAGCTTCCAAGCATGCAACATTTGTCGCGGAAACTCCTTTGCGAGACGCGGTGCGTAGACATTATCGCCGAGCACCGGGTGACCGAGATGATGAAGATGCACGCGAATCTGATGGGTCCGTCCGCTGTGCAGCCGACATTCGATCAAACTGGCGCGCTCGCTCGACTGAACGACTCGATACTCGGTTTTGGCCGTGCGTCCGCGCAAAGCAGACGCGCTCATTCGTTGCCTGTGGACTGGATGTCGTCCGATTTTTTCTTCGATTATTCCCGCCGGCTTGCGCAATCTTCCAGACACCAGCGCAAGATAGATCTTCTCCACCGCACGGTCAGCGAACTGCTTGGATAGTCCGCGATGGGCTACGTCGTTTTTGGCCACGACAAGACAGCCGCTCGTCTCTTTGTCGAGACGATGAACAATTCCGGGGCGCTCTTTTCCGCCGATTCCCGACAACATCGAGCAGTGGTTGAGGAGCGCGTTGACCAGAGTGTGTTCACGATGACCGGCACCCGGATGAACGACAAGCCCCGCCGGCTTGTTGATCACGACGAGATCATTGTCTTCAAAGAGAATCTCAAGGGGAATCTGCTCCGGCAGGGTCTCGATCTTTTCCAGCGGCGGCTCGGTGAGTTGAATCTTATCGCCGCCTCGAACGATTTGGCGTGACCGGCTGGTTGCGTTGTTGAGTCGAACAAACCATCGCGGATCAAATGCTGGAGTCGTGACCGGGAGAATTCTGGAAGTCGCTTCGCCAGAAATTGGTCGAGTCGAAGCCTTGCTTCGTTTGTTGATACGACAAGCTCGATCCGAGTCGACTTTTCGGCTGAAAGTTGCCTCATAGATAGATGAATGCGTGCCGCGGCTTTTTAATCTCGCATGGCGAACAATTGAACGGACAATAGCAGTTTGTGAGTTGGCAGGCGAGACGTCCGCAAACGCGGCAGCAAGCGTGCCAGTGCTACTCTTTGCTCTGCAGGGTGTGAATATGTTACAATTGCTGCCCAATGGCGAGTGAGCCCACCGCCCAAACATGCTCCGGTTGCGGAACGACAATCGATACGACCGCGGCGGAACCATTGGCGCGCATCGCCTGTCCTACGTGTGGCAAGAAAATACGCGTGGAGAGAACCTTCGATCATTTCGCCGTGGTCGAGACACTTGGTGTTGGCGGGATGGGCACCGTTTATAAGGCGCGCGATATGCAACTGGATCGGTTCGTGGCGCTGAAACTGTTGCGAAGAGATCTCGGCGCCGAAGAAGATCATAAGGATCGATTGCAGCAGGAAGCGCGCATTGCTGCCGCCGTGAACCATCCTTACGTGATACAGGTCTTCGATTCGGGAACAGATCACGGTCAGTTCTACGTGGTAATGGAGTTGGTCGATCATGGAAGCCTCGACGATCTGATGGCCTTGCAACCGCAGTTACCGGAAAAACGGGTCCTCGAGATTGGCATTCAAGTTGCAAAGGGACTGCGTGCCGCGCACCGGCGAGGTCTGATTCACCGCGATGTGAAGCCGGCTAATATTTTGTTTGTCGACGAACACGCGGCAAAAATCGGCGACTTCGGTCTTGCCAGCACCGGGACGCAACGTTGGGGAATTGGGGGTGTCGTTTGGGGAACCCCCGAATATGTCTCGCCGGAAAGACTGAACAACGACCCGGAGGACTTCCGCAGTGACATTTACAGTTTGGGCGCAACACTCTTTCATGCGATTGCGGGCAAACCGCCAATCGAAGCCAGCACAAATTCCGCGACCGCATTGCTCGAATCAAAACAACGGCCTCTCGATTTGCAGGTGACCGCGCCGAACGTTTCTGCAGCGACTGCAGAGGTTTTACAGCGAATGATCGCGGCTGATCCGGCGCAGCGTTTCTCCTCGTATGACGATCTGGTGGCGGAGCTTGAGCGAGCATGGCGCGCGCTGGCATTGGAGGATGCAATCAGGGGCGATGAGACGCGGCGACGACGACGCTGGCTCTCGGCCTTGTCTGGCTTTACCCGTCGCAGCTTGGAAGGGCTAAGAGGGGTTTTACGCTGGGTCAGCGGCCTGCCACTTCTTATTCGCCTGGCTTTACCGGCCATAGTGGCCGCTGGGATTTTATTCGTTATCGCGCGCAGTTTTTTGCCCTCGTGGACGGAACTGACGGCGTTTGCGACGAGCTGGTTTGATCGCGGTCCGTGGAATAAAGCACTTGCCAGTTATAAAGAGCAGGTCGCCCTTTATCAATTTGCTCAAGCGGCAGAGGAGATCAGAAATGTGAAACTGATCGGCGGATACTATAAGCCCGCAGAAGACGTTGCCGAGAAGAGGGCCCGACTCATGTTCGATTGGAAGAACACTTTGATGGACGATCTCAATCGTGCCCATTTCTCGGGTACGCTCACAGATAGCTCCGGCGCCCAATATACAGGCATAGTGAGCGCCACGGATGAAGGACTCACCATGAAACTTCCGTATGGGATTGCATGGATCACGTGGGACAAGCTCTCGCCAAAGGAAATACTGGCCGTATCCAAATCGTTCATCGATCCAGGAGCGCTTGGTGCCGCGGATCGACAGTGGCGTTGCGCGGTGTTTGCTAGTGAAACCGGGCAGACCGAAGCGGCGAGGGAATTAGCTGAAGCCGCTGCGAGAGCCAACCCTGAATACAAAGAACAGACTTCTCTTCTCTCGCCGGATATATCCCGGGCGGCTCAGGCAACGCGTTGAGGACAACGCGTTCAACCTTCGCGTTTTTGCTCACACTCCGAAGGCGCACATGGAGGATGAACGAATTCCCCGCCCTGAGAGTCAGATTCTAGACGAATCATTGCCATTATTGGTTTTTGACGCGACGTTTTCCTGATCGCGATATGGAGCAAAACCCACCACCGCAGTTTCCTTCGCCGGAAGAATTGAAGACCAAGATCACGGAGTTCATGAAACAGAACTTCGGCGACCGGGTCTCAGTAGCGACTTTTGCCGAGCCGGAGCCTGCGCCGGCAGAAGAGGAAGAAAAACCGGAGAAGACCGATCATAAGGAATTCGAATTCAATCTTCTGCCGCGCGACATTAAAGCGCATCTCGACCGTTTCGTGATCAAGCAGGATGAAGCCAAGAAGGTGCTGGCGATCGCCGTTTGCGATCATTACAACCACGCCAATTATCTGCGCCGTCTCGAAAAGGAAGATGCCACGCGTGCGCAGGAGATTGAATACATCAAGCAAAACGTGATTTTGGTGGGACCGACCGGGGTCGGCAAAACCTATCTCATCAAACACATTGCCGACCTGATCAAGGTGCCGTTTGTGAAAGCGGACGCCACGAAGTTCAGCGAGACGGGATATGTCGGCGGCGATGTGGAAGATTTGGTGCGCGAGCTCGTACACAAGGCGAACGGCGACGTAAACCTGGCGCAGTTCGGGATCATTTATATCGATGAGATCGACAAGATCGCTGCGGCCGGAAATTTAATCGGCCGGGACGTCAGCGGGCGGGGCGTGCAGACCACGCTTCTGAAGTTAATGGAGGAAACAGAAGTTCCCGTGCGCAGCATGAACGATTTGCAGGCCCAATTGCAGGCGGCTTTCGAGTTTCAACGGCGCGGCAAGGCAAAACGAGAAACGATCAATACCCGGCACATTCTCTTCGTGGTCAGCGGCGCATTTGAGAAATTAAAGGAACAGGTTGCGCGACGTGTTCGTCAGGGTCAGATCGGATTTAGCGCCGAACCGATTCAGGTGATGGACAATGAATTGTTCCGGCACGTGACGACCCAGGATTTTATCGAATACGGGTTTGAGCCGGAATTCATTGGCCGACTACCAGTGCGCGTGGTGTGTGAAGACCTGGATGCTGATGATCTTTTCAGCATCATGAAGTATTCCGAAGGTAGCTTGCTCCGGCAATATGAGCGCGCCTTTCGCGCTTACGGCATTGAGATCAGTTTCGAGGACGAAGCGCTGCGGCTACTGTCGGAAGCTGCCGCCAGGGAAAAAACCGGCGCGCGTGGATTGCTGACGGTATTCGAAAAATTGTTCCGCGATTACAAATACTACCTGGCAGGCTCAGGCCTGAGCCAGTTGCGTGTTACCGCTGCGCTCGTGCGCGAGCCACAGCGTGTGCTCAACCGATTGATGGCGGAGGGGCACAAACTCGAGGCGCAAATGCTCGAAGCCGGCGCGCGTCAATTTGCAGAGAAATTCAACAGTGAGCATGGATTGGAAATTGTTTTGGAGGAAGCAGCGGTGCGGCGCCTGGTGGAGCGCGCGCAAGCTGAGCGGATGACCATGAGCGATCTTTGCGCCCACTTATTCAAGGATTACCAGTTCGGATTAAGTCTGATCAAAAAGAACACCGGCCAGACAAAATTTGTCATTAACGCCGGAGCGGTCGATGCGCCGGACAAATTCTTAAGTGAACTGGTGGTGCAATCCTATTATCCGGGGGCAGCTGCTCAAAAAGCCTGATTGTTCATGAAGCGCTCGTTGATCACAACGCTCGTAATTGGAGTTGCTGTCGCCATCGTTGTGGGAGTCTTGCATGCAACGAAGGTGTTAGCGGGTTTTGAGACTGGTGTTGCGCACCTTGTTTCCGATTATGCCGGCGCGACTAGGGTCGTGGGTGAAAAGTGGCAGTACGTTTTTGTTTTGCTGATAGCTGCCGGTGTTACCTGGCTCAGTCTGAGAAATCCCCCGGCCGCGGGACGGTCGCGAAACTATCTATTGTTCGGCGTTTTGTTGGTTGAACTTCTTGTGCTTTCGTGGGTCTGCTCGCTTTACCGGATCTTTTTCCAGCCGGTTCCGTGCATTTTGGCAGTCGCACTAGCGGCGGCCTTCGTGGAAGGCTGGACGGTCTTTTTGCGGAGGGACCGTTCGCATTTAGTGCGCACAATTTTTGCCGATCGCCTCTCGAGAAAAGAATTTCGTCGTGTCAGCGATGGTCCGTTCGATGGGCAGGCTAAAGCGTACCAAGCGAGTGTGGTCGTCTGCGACATTGCCAATCGACATGGAGTCATCAATTCATCTGATCCCGCCGGTTTCGCTGAAACCATGGCAAAATTTATTCGTGAGACTACCGATGACCTGATCGAGAGGGGAGCTTATCTGCAGGCTGCCGATGGCGAGGGCGTCGTTGCGATCTTTGGATTTCCGAATGCCGAAGTTCAACATGCAGAGGATGCGGTGCGTGCTGTTCTCGAGCTGGCAAAGAAGTTTCGCGAGCAACGACAGCAAAACGAGGAAATTTTTGGCGACTGGGACATGCAAGCTGGGATCAGTTCAGGCGCGATCGTTGCCGGCGTGCTGAAGGACAGCGTACATCCGGCGCTTTTAGCCAGCGGCGAACCGATTGAACTCGCGCGCAGATTCTGTGCCCTGACTCACCGGTATGGATCAAGGATCCTGATTGATACGCCTACTTTCGATAGCGTGAGCGAGACGATCGTTGCGCGTCCAATTGATTTTGTCAGCGGAACGAACTCGCATGATCGACTTGAAATCTACGAGCCGCTCTGGCTTACCGCAGAAGCCAAACCAGAGCATGTCGCCCGAAGAGATTCTTTCTGGAGCGGCGTGGTTCTGTATCGGGAAAAACGCTGGGCGGAAGCCTATTCCGAATTTCAGAAAGCACGCGGTCCGGAGGGAGAAGACGATCCTGCATTGGAATTCTATTTTCGCCGGCTCGAGCCGCTCGTCCTTCAGTTAACAGAGTCGTCGTTGGAAGAAAGCTGAGCGAGCGTTGAGAAGGACGGAATATCCGGTCGCAATCCGGAATTTGGTTGCGCAACTGCGACAAATGCCGGGAATCGGTCCTCGCTCCGCGGAACGGATCGCACTCTGGATGGTGCGGGCACGGGACGATAAGCCGGAGCAAATAGCGCGTGCGATCACGGACACGCGGCAGTCAATTCGTTCCTGCAAGCTTTGTGGATTTTTTGCTGCCGGCGAAATCTGCGACATATGCGCCGATTCCTCACGCTCGACAGAGCTGCTCTGCGTCGTAGAGCAACCGACCGACATTCTTCCTCTGGAAAAAACCAATGCTTTTCGGGGGCGATACCATTCTCTTGGAGGGAAGATCTCTCCACTTGATCATATTGGCCCCGACGATTTGCGCATTAAGGAACTCCTGGAACGCGTCGATCAGGAGAAGATCACCGAAATCATTTTCGCACTGCCTGCCGATGTCGAAGGCGAATCGACCACTAATTACATTGTCGATCTCTTGAAGAACAAGCCGGTCAATCTCACGCGCCTTGCCCGCGGCATTCCGGCCGGCGGCGGCCTCGAATCGGCGGATGAGTTAACGCTTTCAGCCGCGCTTTCCGGACGGACAAACCTTTAGCGCGTGGTCATCCCGAGTCGCGAAGACGACGAGGGACCTCACAGTCTTGAGTCACGTTATACAAGTGTTGATATACCTTACGCCGCGAATGTGAGGTCCCTCACTTTCGTTCGGGATGACACCCTTTGCTAAAGCGTTGAGCGTCCTGTCCCTACGTTTTAACTTTTGTAACGTTTTTAACGTTGTAACTTTGTTCCATGTCGTGCGCAAAGATTGATCCAGCATTACACCAGGGGCAAAAGCCGCCTTGGATCAAAGTGCGGTTGCCGTCTAATCCGGTTTTCTTTTCAACCAAGGCGCTCATTTCCGATCTGCGGTTGCATACAGTTTGCGAGAGCGCGCAATGCCCAAACCGATGGGAATGTTGGAGCCAGGGCACAGCCACCTTTATGATCGCTGGCGATCGTTGCACACGTGCATGCGGATTCTGCGCCGTGACAACAGCTAAACCGTTCGCGCTTGAAGAAGACGAACCCCAGCGCGTAGCCGAGGCGGTGCGCCGCATGAAATTGAAACATGTCGTGATCACGGCCGTCGCGCGCGACGATCTCAAGGACGGCGGCGCCGATCATTTCGCCCATACGATTACAGCAATCCGAGAGATGGATCCTTCGATAATTGTCGAAGTGCTCGTTCCCGATTTTCGCGCCGAGGACTGGTGCATCCAAATTGTCCTCGACGCCGGCCCTGATGTCTACAACCACAACTTGGAAACGGTAGAACGTCTCACACCGCTGGTGCGATCACGCGCAAAGTATCACACCTCGCTGGAAGTTTTACGCCGTGCAAAGGAACTTTCGCCAGAAATCGTGACCAAGAGCGGTGTCATGCTTGGCCTTGGCGAGAAGGAGACCGAACTGTTTCAGACAATGGACGATTTGCGCGAGGTCGGCTGTGAAGTCCTCACCATGGGCCAATATTTGCGTCCGACTCCGAAACATTTGCCCGTGGTCGAATACATCACGCCGGAGCAGTTCAATTACTACGGCGACATCGCACGCAGAAAGGGTTTTCTGTATGTCGCCTCCGGTCCGCTGGTTCGCAGCTCTTATCACGCGGCCGACTTTCACCCGGTCGTTCGGCGATGACAAAGATCGAGCGCGATCCGCTCGCTCAGATTCGCTCGCAAACCGCCGCGGTCATTCCTGCGTATCAGGATGAGAAACATATCGGCGACATCGTTCGCCGAACCCGCGAGCGACTCTATCACGTTCTTGTTGTGGATGACGGTTCGAGCGATCACACGGCGCAACGCGCGCGCGACGCCGGTGCCGAGGTGATTGTTCACGATCAAAACCGCGGCAAAGGCGAAGCGATTAAGACAGGACTAGGGTACTGGATGGATCGAGAAGTCATGTGGGTCAGCCTGCTCGATTCCGATGGCCAACATCTTCCCGAAGAAATTGATCGGTTCCTTACAGCAGCAGGCGCGACGCAACTCACGTTTTTCATCGGGAACCGCATGAACAATCTCACCGGAATGCCATTTATCCGGCGCGTGGTGAATCGTTACATGAGCAGGCAGATTAGCCGTGTTTGCGGACAAGAAATTCCCGATACGCAGTGCGGTTTCCGCATGTTACATCGCCAGTTGATTCCACAGTTGCTTGGTGGCGGAGACAGATTCGATTACGACACTGAAGTACTAATCATCGCCAGCCGCAAAAGCTACCGGATCACATCAGTCCCGATCACGACTGTCTATTCCGATCAAGTCAGCAAGATCCGTCCACTGCGCGATGCGATTCGCTTTTTGAAATTGATGTGGCGCTATCGAAAAGTGTAGCGGCGGGATTGCTTGCCACGCCGAATAGAAAAGCGGATCGCCCGCAAAGAAACAGTTGTAGGCGCTACGCAATGTTCTACAGCCGCGCATATGATGACGTCATCTGCGTTTACGGATGAAGCTGACAATGTGATTGAGACGCACGAAAACGCGGGCGATTCAAAGGGCCGTAGGGATCACGCTTTGTGATTTCGAGCAAACAAAAGCCGCCACGCGGTGAAACGTGGCGGCTTGTGGATGAGTAATTAATTCGAATCTCCGGTGCGCGGTTACGGACACTGCGGGAAGAAGTTCGCCGCAAAGGTTCCAGGAGAGGGTATGCAATCGCCCGCCCCCGGTGCTGACACCGAAACGTTCGTGTAACTGACCGAAACCAGTACCAGCGTTTGGCCCCCAGGGCACCTTAAAGTAGCGGGCGGCGGATCTACTGAGAGAGAAGCTCTAATCGAGCCGTTCTTGCCGGACGTGAACGTGCCAGTCGCGCTGACGTCGCTTTGCACCTCCTGTTTATTGGCTGCATTGGGGCATTGTTGCCCATGGTTCAGGCAGCCGTAGATAGCGTCAGCATGGGCCGTAGCCGTTACGGTAAGCGTTTGGTTATCACCGAGTCCCGCTATCGTGAAAGACACGTCCAGGCTGCCATCAGGGTTAACGCCGCTTGCGGCGCATCTGAGGAAGTGGGGGCTGGTTGCCCACAGGGTTGTGGCCATGAAACCTACGAGGGCTACCATGGAAAGGGTGAGAATACTTAATTTTTTCATAGATTACTTCTGTTATTTTTTGTTGATTGAGGTTGGTTCCCACCCATTAAAAAGATGAGCGAGATTAATTTATATGCGGGACTTTCCGGGTCACACTGTGACTTTCCGGGTCACAACTCGGAAAAAGGTAGAAAAAATCAGAACTTCCAGGCGACTGGGCGATCCGGGTGCGGATTATAGGAGCAGAAGTATCCAGTTTTGATCCTGGCGGCCAAGTGGTAACCCAGCGATGGGATTGCCTTGCCGATTTCTCGGACGGCTTTCTTAATACATTTGGTCACGGCAGAACGCGCTCGTTCGGTGTCTGAGCAAGTCTTGCGGTATCTGCCCCCGAGTCCAACGGCGGAGGCCAGATATTCTGCAATCGCCCGTAATTCGTTCTGAACCTCGGTCTTCCGCTGAAGGTCGTTGAATCGTTTTACTTGGTCCAATTCTTGCCGCAGCTCGTTGACTCGGCATTTGTATTCTGCTTTGGCCTGTGCGTCCAACACTGCGACGCCGGGATAGAGTCCGTCCCTGACACCTCCATTCGCGATCACTACTGCGACCGGAGTTGATGCGTCTATCGGGCAGGCGACCAATTCCGTGACATGGAACTCACGTCCCGGATCGCGAAGCAAGACGGCGAGATAGTCGATGCCGCGCGTGGATTTAAACAATGCAGCGTGACCGTGATACCGAATCGTCCAGTAATCGTTCTGCCGCAGGAACAAGGATTCTTCGTGTGTCGGGCTCGGCCAATCCACCATTTGTTTTCGCTGTCTTTGAGCGCACGGTTGGCCAGCGTGACGCTCGGGCTTTTTCATGCTGACCTCTGAGACATTCTACGGAAACTGGACGACGAAGTTCCCAAATAATTGTTTTGCCGTAAAAACAAGGACTCTTCGTATGTCGCAAGGCTTGACCTATCCGCAAGAGATTCCCGAATCCGTTAGACTTTTTGGTCGGCTCTCAAGAAAGGCTCCCTTACGTGAGCGCTGTGTGCGCCGCTCGTTTTCGTTTTCGCCGTTTTCCAGTCAGCCGATGGCCAGTAAGCTGTTCGCGTTGTTTCCGAATGTAATACGCGTACCAGTAATGGGCAGCGCGCCATTCGCGCTGCTTCCGAGTGTAATACGCGCGCCAGTACGCGGCCGAGCGTATCCGGGGACGCCCACGCTTTTTCATGCCGGCATTTACAAAGTTCTACGGGAACTAGAAAGAGAAGTTCCAAAAACTTTGCGCGAATGAGCTGTTAGCTCTCGTTAGATGGTAAATGCCTGCGCACCAATGCCAGCCCGATCATGCTCGGAACCGCGCATCCTTTGACTCCGGCGATAATCGGATAGGTCACGAAAAACGAATCGTTTCGCGCAGCCCAACCCTACTTGATGGTGAAGAGGACGCTGGCAGTTTTGCCTTCGCTGACGACGCTCATAATGTAATTTCCGGCAGACAGCTTTTTTCCGTCCATTGTCTTGTCGATGGTCGTTTTGGTCTTGCCCTGGAGCAAAATCACTGCAGGCGGTGAGCCTGGGACCG
>Ga0137366_10003186_pt1 | contig 12747 bp, 10 predicted proteins | sample SagtaG_8_FD_104938 | JGI IMG/M metagenome (GOLD analysis project Ga0137366, IMG submission 104938) | Vadose zone soil microbial communities from Sagehorn Ranch, Mendocino, California, USA - Sage1_L_60_16 metaG | ecosystem: Environmental > Terrestrial > Soil > Vadose zone | place: USA... | reverse complement strand
GAAGTCGTGATCATGGGCAAGGTCACCGGCAACGTTGAGTGCAGCGACCGCGTGGACATCCGCAGCGAAGGTTCGCTGACCGGCGACGTGATCAGCCAGCGCATCAGCGTGGAAGATGGCGCCATGCTTCGCGGCAGCGTGCAGTTGACGCCATCCGAGCAGAAGCAGGATAAGCGCGAAGCTAAAGCAATGGGCGCGGCTGCGGGAAAGAACTAGTTGCTAGTGGCTAGTGCTTAGTGGCTAGTAAAACGAACACTAACTCGCCACGCTCTATTGCGGCATTCCCAAAACGGGAGCCCAATCACGTTTCTGCCGTCTTCTGTCTCCGCATGCAGCTCTCGAGGAGCATACTTGAGAGCTGCCGGAGGCGTCGCATGCCAGTGCGAACATATCAAGAGCTAATCGGTTGGAAGAAGAGTATGGTGCTGGTTTCTGAAATTTATCGCCACACTCAACACTTTCCCAAAGAAGAAGTTTACGGCCTGACTGGCCAGCTCCGTCGCGCCGCTGTTTCGATACCCAGCAACGTTGCGGAAGGCCAGGGCCGTCTCACGCAGGGAGAGTTCAAACAATTCCTAGGTCATGCACGAGGTTTTGTGTTCGAAGTGGAGACTCAACTCCTGATCGCGCGAGATCTCGGTTATTTGCGCGACGAGTCAGCCCAGCAATTGGTGGAGCGCGTCCGAGAAGTGGGCCGAATTCTTAGCGGCTTGTTGGCTTCTCTCGACCACAAACGTGCTAGCCACTAGCCACTAATCACTAGCTACTTCTTCTCTTCCGGCTTCAACTCCAACGAAGCCGAATTCATGCAGTAGCGCATACCTGTGGGCCGCGGGCCGTCCGGAAAAACGTGGCCCAGGTGCGCTTCGCATTTCGAGCAACGCACCTCTGTCCGCCGCATGCCGTGGGTAACGTCGCTGTGCTCTTCCACCGCTCCCTCGTCCACGGGCTTATAAAAACTGGGCCAGCCCGAACCGGATTCATACTTCGTTTCGGAGCTGAACAGCGGCTGTCCGCAACCGGCACAGACGTACATCCCAGGGTCTTTCGTCTTGTAGTACTTGCCGGTGAATGCCGGTTCGGTGCCGGCCTTGCGCATTACTTGAAACTGCTCTGGCGTGAGTTCCTTCTGCCACTCGGAATCGGGTTTTTGGATTTTGTTCATAAGAAGCTGTTAGCTTTTAGCTCTTAGCCGAAGATCCGATTCGGCTAAAAGCTAAGAGATAATAGCTAACGGCGCCTTCCATCAGATTCACACGTCACGCTAACCGTTACATTATTTCAAACCCCACCGCCTGCACAACCTCTTGACTTCGCCTTATATTCGCCTACAATGGGCGCATGGCCATCACGAAACGTCAGCGCCAGGTGTACGACTTCATTGCCGAGTTCGTGCAGAAGAATCAGTATTCGCCATCGTTTGAAGAAATCGGCCAGGGGCTTGGCTTGAGTTCGCTCGCGACCGTGCACAAGCACGTCACGAATCTGGAGAAGAAGGGCCTGCTCAGCCGCGACTACAACCGCAGCCGTTCGATCGATCTGCTGCCTCCCAAGGGGCGCCTGAAACAAGCGATGTCGGTGAACACCGGCATGGTGCTGCCGCTGCTGGGCCGGATCGCTGCGGGCCAGCCGATCGAAGCAATCGAGCGCCCAGAGACGATTTCACTCTCCGACTGGGTTCGCTCCAAGGAAGTGTTCGTCCTCGAGGTAAGTGGTGAGTCCATGCAGGATGAGCACATTGTGAACGGCGATTACGTTCTGGTCGAGAAATCGAAGACCGCGCACAACGGAGACATCGTGGTTGCACTGGTCGAAGGCACCGACGCGACCCTCAAGCGCTTCTACCGCGAAGGCGACAGCATCCGCCTGCAGCCCTCGAACGCGAAGATGAAACCGATCATCGTCGCCGCACGAGACGTGGAAATTCAGGGACGGGTGATTGGGGTGCTGAGGAAGTACTGAAGCTCTTGGCTGTTGGCTCTTGGCTCTCGCTCGGCAGCTGTCAGTAGACCACTACTTTGCCATTCCGAGGGCCTAGGGACCGAGGAATCTGCAGTTACTTGCCGCAAACCTTGGGATACGATGTTGCCGCAGGACGAGGTGGATCACACAGTGAGATACATTGCCATTATCTTCTGCTTCGCAATACTTACATCTCTATCATTCGCCGAAAACAAGGCCGAACAGGCCGCCGCGCTTATCGCGCATGCAAAACAAGTTTCCGACATCCGCGCCGAGGGTTCACCGGCGTTTGTCTTGAGAGCAGAGTTCAAGATTTTGCGAGACTCTGCCCATCCGATTACTGGTTCGTACACGGAGAACTGGGCCTCTCGGGCTTTGTCGCGTACTGAGATATCGGCTGGGGAGTTTAAAAAGACCGAAGTCATCAACGACCGGAAGCGCTGGGAACTGACCAGCGGTTCAGAGATGCCGAAGGACGTCAGCACAGCGGCGAATCGCGTTGCGTACCGGCTGGACCGCTTACCGTTAGACTCCCGGGGACCAGCGAAAGTCACCGAACGCACCAACGCCTCGTGGACACTGCGTTGCATTGTTGGTCACGATGACGCCCTTGGCGGCCGGCAGGAGTTGTGCTTTGAAAAATCGAGCGGCCAATTCGTGGCAGAGTCCACCCCTTTTGCCTCTCAGGGTGGCGAATTGGTCAGCAGGTGTGCTTTTGTCAATTTCCAGAAATTTGGCGATAAGCGTTTTCCGAAATCGATTCAGTGTTTCGAAGGCGAAAAACCTGTATTTGAAGCTGAGATCGTACAACTCACGTTCGCAGAGCCGATTGATAAATCGGTTTACTCGTCGCTTCCGGGGGCAAAGGAGTTCCCAAATTGCCCAGTGGAACTTAAGCACCCGGAGGCAATCGACAGGCCTGATCCCAGTTATCGAGGTTCAGCGGGGCCAACCGTCGTTTCGCTAGTTGTTGGGACTGACGGAAAAGCGAAGGACATGAAAATCGTTACCTCCGCAGGGCCGGGATTGGACAGCTCGGCGCTTGAGGCGTTGCGCCATTGGCGATTCAAACCCGCTAGTTGTGCTGGTGAACCGATGGAGACCTCTATCAATGTTGAATTCGTGGTGCGCAGTAATTAGGGATCCATCCTTGCGGGTGCATCACCTGGGGATACTTCGCTTGGGGGAACTGAGACATTTGCTCCCCGTCCTCGACCTTACTACACCAAACAAAACGCTCGCGACGGTCGCTTTCGGTAAGATTCCCTCTCACTATCTTTACTCTTGATCGTCAATCTTGCAGAGGGAACCACATGTTTCGCGCCATTGCCTTTGCCCTTGCTTGCCTTAGTTGCTTATCTCCGGCATTCGCTCAAACACAACCCTCCGTTGACTGGCCACGGACCTCGGCCGCGGAGAGCGGGATAGACCTTACCCCGCTTCAGAAAATGGAAACCGATGTTCGTTCCGGCCGATTCCAGAAGATTGGCAGCGTGCTGATTGCGAGGCACGGAATACTGGCTTACGAGGTTTACTTCGACGGCGATTCGAGCACGCTCCGCGACACCCGTTCGGCAACCAAAAGCATTACTGACATCCTCGTTGGCATTGCAAGTCGAGAAAGAAAGCTAAACGGAGTTGATGATCGCGTGCTCAGCCTCTTACCAGATCACGCCAGCAGGCTTGCAAATCCCGATCCCCGCAAGGCGAAGATTACGATTGAAGACTTCCTCACCATGAGCTCTTCTCTTGAATGCGATGACTGGAATGATGCGTCGCGCGGCAACGAAGAGCGCATGTATTTGGTGGAGGACTGGGCCCAATTCATCCTGGATTTGCCGATTCGTGGGCGAATGCATGTAGGCGAGGACGTAGTTCCCCCTAAATATGGCCGCGATTTCAGCTATTGCACAGGCGGGGTCTTCACCCTGAGCGAGGTGCTCGCCAAGGCCACACGCATGCGCACCGACCGCTATGCGCGGGGCAAACTCTTTGGCCCGCTAGGAATTAGCCACGCGGACTGGGTGTACTCGCCACTTAATGTTCCGCAAACCGGAGGCGGGTTGCGGTTGCGCAGCCGTGACTTGCTGAAATTTTCCCAGTTGTATCTGAATGGCGGCGTTTGGGGCCAGACTCGCATTGTGGACGAATCGTGGGTGAAGGCATCGACCGAACCCCACGCCCAGATTGATGAGAATACGGAATACGGCTATCTGTGGTTGCTGAAGACCTTCAAGTCAGGAGGAAAGTCGTATCCTGCGTTTTTCATGTCCGGAAACGGAGGCAACAAAGTGCTGGCGGTGCCCTCGCTGGACGCGGCCATCGTGATCACGAGCACTAACTACAATACCCGCGGCATGCACGAGCAAACCGAAAAGCTCCTGACCGACTACATATTTCCCGCAGTACAGCAGTAAGCAGGAATCGACAAAACGACGCCCGGGGGCATTGCCCCTGGGCATCTCTTTCACGGGCGCTGTCTGCAAGGTGGCGCGAACGCCTTGAGCTCTGGCCAGGGAAAGCAGGTCCCTCGACTACGACGCCGGACGCTCGCAAACGCTCGCGCTCCGGCTTCGCTCGGGATGACAGGGTTGGTGGGTGAAGGAAACGGGGTGGCGGAGGGGCGATAAGCAATCAACCTGGCAAATGACACCGTCGAAGCACTGTGTGGTCTTTGTGCGGGACAGCAAAACTCCCGACAGACCCAGGGACGAAAAGCTGATGACTGAAAGCTGAGAGCTAGAGGCTAGGAGCTAATAGCTAGAAGCTTCCTCACCCAATATGCTTATCCAGCGCCTTCTGGATCTGCTCTTTGGCAACGTAGCCGACGATCTGCTCTTTCACCTGGCCGCCTTTGAACACGAGCAGAGTAGGGATGCCGCGGACACCGTATCGCATGGGAGTGGCGTTGTTGCGGTCCACATCCATCTTGCCGATCTTTACTTTGCCGGCGTACTCGCCGGCGAGCTCTTCCACAATGGGAGCAATAGCGCGGCACGGACCGCACCAAGCCGCCCAAAAGTCCACCAGTACTGGTGTCTCCGCTTTCAGGACATCCTGGTCAAAGTTCTGGTCCGTAACTTCTACAATTCCGTTTGCCGCCATGTTTCCTCCAAAAGGGTTTGTGCAACTCAGTATCGTAACACCAACTATTTGATGCTGGAGGGTGGCGAAAGTCGCAGGGCTGCAGTGGTCAGTGGGTGGTGGCCAGTACTTTGGAAAGTCGCAGGAAATGCAAACTGGCCACTGCCCACTGGCCACTAGCCACTAGCCACTAGCCACTGCTCCAATATAAAAAGCGTCCTGAACCCTGTTCAGGACGCCTCGGCAGCCCTCCCCCAGAACTGCCAAACTGCAATTCGGATACTAAGGGGAGACTGGACAGGTGTAAATGTCACTTTAGTAATACGATTTGGTGCCAAACGGGGGATGGGGCGCGGGTTTCACCCCAGAAGCGCAGAACACAACATTTGCCCCAAATACTAACCAGCAGGCGTTCGAGGGTCATTTTCAGTGACTCGCCTGTGCCTCTGTGTCCCTGTGGTGGAAAGGCCCCCTATTTCCGCTGCCAGGTTCGGCCGGCGTCAGAGGTCGTCCACGTCTGTCCGTTGGAGGTGCTGACAATTCCGTTTTGCAGGTCGGAGAAGTCAACGCGCGTAATGTCGGCGACCAGCTTCTCTCCGTTTGTCTGCGGAACGATTCGCTCCCAATGCTGGCCCGAGTCGGGCGAGTGGTACAAAGAGCCCGACTTTCCACCCACCCAAATATCTCTGCCGACGGCCGAGAGGGTTCGAAACGCCGTTTGATCAGCCCCTGCTGGATCAGCCGAAAGAGATTGCCAGCTCTTCCCGCCATCCAGGGAGCGTTGAACCACGCCCTCCGGAGAAAGTGTCCAGCGAAATACCGGTGCTCCTGGATCCGAACCTGCGCCCGCTCCCACGCCTACCAGTCCGCCGATTACGCCTTGTGAAGCCGTCGCTACCTTCTTCCGGCTGAGCTGTGCTCCTTTAGACTTTTCGTTCGCAACGACTTCGGTGTCTGCTGTCGTGGCGATTGCTGCGCTTAAGTTCTTGTCGGCTTCCAGCTTCGCCGCATCTCCGCGATCCGTCGCCACGACCGGCGCTCCTGCGGTGACTTCGACCATTTCACTCGTAGCGCCCACATTGAGTTTGACTCGAACATCCGACGGCTTCCCGGCCAGCACTGCCAGCTGGTTGAGTTCGGTTGTTCGGAATCCAGGGGCTGCGGCTTGGAGAGCGTAACTTCCCGCAGGCAGCTGATCGAACGAGAACTTCCCATTCACATCAGAGGTCACAGTTTTCGTTCCCGCCGGGCCCACGGTCGTAACCTTCGCATTCGCAACCATGGCGCCGGAGAGGTCGACAACTGTGCCGGTCAAACTTCCGCCAACAGCGGCCTGCTTCGCAAAATCGAAGGCGTTTGCGGTGGAATATGAGTATGAGCGCTGATTCGCAGCTGCGGATTGGCCTACAACGTTCCGCAACGGCTCCGGGGATTTCGTTGGTGTGGCAACGACCAGTTCGCTCGCATCGCGGCCTTTAATCGGCAAATCTTTGATACGCGACTCCACGGTGCGCGATTCCGCAGTAAGATCCGATCTCGGCGTCGCCGGTTCGACCACGACCTGACCTGAGTCTTTGAAATCGAAGGCAACGCTGGGCTTCGCTGTGATGTGCTTGGCCTCTGGAAGTGCCTTGGGAGCAGCCGCTGCAGACTTACGCGCGGGTTGCGCTTCGCGAATCGCGTCTACTTCGGCGGGGACCTTGTTCATCGCCACGGTTGGCGGCTCCACGTTGCCAGGCGCACTTTCCGTTGCAGGTGCGACCTTCTGCGCAGCCGGACCGACGCGTGTGAGTTCGTGCTTGCCGACGAACACCGCTGCCACGATCAGAATGCTCGCCGTCAGTCCCGCCCAGCGGATCGCGAAGCGCGGGCGAGGTTTCGGAATCACGAGCACCTTCTGGGTGTCGGTAGCGTCAGGCAGCGAGAGGAAGAGAACTTCCCTGCAGGCGGCGCATGCGCTCAGGTGCTCCAGAACGCCTTCACGCTCCTTGGGCGACAGCGCATTCTCCGCGAGGGCGGAAAGCACCTCGGCATCGGGATGAGTCTGGCCCGGAGCCTGCGACTTAAGGCTGGTTGCAACGAGTTTTTTCAGCGGGTCCATGTATTAATTCATGCCTCTGTTGTATTTAACAACCCGGTCGTCCCTCCGGAACCTGAAATCCTTGCCCCTGCGTATCCAGCACCTCCGTGCTGGGCTAAGCTGGCCGCCCCTTCGGGGCTTTAGTTTCGGCCCTCCAGCCCCTCGAGCTCCATTCCGGGGTGTGTGGCCCTGAATCATCACAGGTGTTTGTAGCGAATCATCGGCACTTCTATTCGCACTCCTAACGGCGACCTTCGCCAGCCTTCGCTCCTTTCTCTGAGAACGCTCCAGACAGCGAATCTTGCGCCAAACCGGCGCGAATATCCAGGGCCAAATCGCGCACATCGGCCGTGAGTGCCTCCTCGGCCTGGCGGCGGCTCAGCCCGAGTTTCACCAGGTTCTTGAGGATCTGCTTGCGAACGTTTTTGGTGAGCTTTTCCACCTTTCGGCTAATCGTCGATTCATGCACCGTGAGTACCCGTGCAATTTCGGCTAACGTGCGCTCTTCCAGAAAATACGACGACAGCACGAAGCGTTCTTCGCCGGACAACGCACGCAAGGCTTCGTCGGTCGCTCTCGACAGCGTGGGATCAGCGGGAGGCACGCTCTCCGGTTCTGGTGCGGCGAATTGCGCGCCATCTTCCGATTCTTCATCGAGACTTACCAGTCGCCGCTGCTTGCGATAGGTATTAACGAACTCCTGCGCGAGCACCGTGCGCAACCAGCCATCGAGAGAACCGCGCCCGCTGTAGGAGGTCAGCTTGGAAACGCGCTCGCCACCGCGAAGCCTGGTGCCGTACAGGTCGGCATAAACACAGTCGGCGAGTTCGCGGCCGGAAGAGTCTTCGCGGGTGATTTGTCGTGCGACGTCATAGAGCTTCTCGCGGAAACGCAGCATAAACACTTCCCAGGCGCACTCGTTGCCCGCTGCGCAGGCGCGCGCCAAGACCAGGTCTTCCACGCGCAATGTGAGGCAGAACTCCTCGGGCCTTGCGCCATGCGTCGCTGCAATTCCTTCGATCAGGATGAGGAACTGGTCCGGCGCGAGGCTGAATTCCTGGGCGCGACTCGTGACATACAGTTCCGCGAATGGCGGCTTCAGCGCGGATGCAGAGGCTGGCTGCGGCTCGGTGTGATCAGCGACGGACATGCTCCCTTCGAATGCTACCAATTATTAGACGCAAGAAGCTGAATTTTTGGCGTTCTCCAAAAAGAAGAAGCAGGTCCCGCGCATGACGGATCAGAAACACAACCGTCTCCGGGTCACGCTTTGAAAGGGCACGGCTTTCTGCCGCGCCGTACACGGCACTACGACTTCCGGCACAGCCGAAGGCCATGCCCTTTCAAAGCCAACTAGCTCTTCAGCATCTGCAAATGAAGGCGCATTGCGCGTCAGGTGTTTTGTGCGTTGCGGGAGGACTTATGAAAAAGCTTTGGACTGTGGCCGTCGCGCTGTTGGTTCTGGTGGGTTTGGCAGTAATCGTTCCCTGTTTGCGAGCAGGGGAAACAAAGGCTGGCAGCCGTTATCAGGTGCTCGCGCCCATTCGCAACGGGAACTTGAGCATTTTCCCCGTGGTTTCAGAATCGTCGCACGACACCGCGCAATTCCTGACTCTCGATGAGGGACTTCGCTCGGGCGAGGTTGTGGTCACGGAAGCTGGGAGCGTCGGACCGCTGGTAAGGCCGCGCCCTGGACATCCGGTCTGGGATGAACATCCACGGACGGGCGGTGCTCAGGTGAGCCAGCTTGTCCTAATTAATAACTCGAAGCGTCCGCTGCTGTTGCTGGCCGGCGAAATCGTGACTGGAGGCAAGCAGGACCGCATCATCGGCAAGGACCGACTGGTTCCGGCGGAAAGCGATCCGGTGGATCTCAGCGTCTTCTGTGTTGAGCCGGGACGCTGGGTGGGAACATCCGGAAAATTCGGCGCGCCCATGGCGATGGTGCAGCCATCGGTCCGCGCCAAGGCGATGGCCGACAAAGATCAGCATCAGGTCTGGGACCAAGTGGCGAAAGCACGTATGTCGATGGCGGAGACGGTGACAGTAGAGGCAGGCGCCGTAGCCGCAGCTCCGATTCAAGAGAGTTCTTCGTACGCGGGCGCGGTCGAGAACCGGGCGGTCCGCAAACAGATCGACAGCGTCGCCGCCCCGATGGAACAACAATACCAGAGCGTGATTCGTCAGCTGCGCGACCGGCATGCGGTTGGTGTTGTAGTTGCCGTGAACGGCCAGGTGATCTGGGCGGACGTTTTTGCTAGCTCCAGCTTGCTGGAAAAGTACTGGCCGAAGCTAGTGCGCTCCTACGCGGCAGAAACATTCTCGCAGCAGGGGAAATCAGCGGCGGTGGATGTGCGCGCGGCGCAGGAGTTCCTCGATCGGTTGGATGGGCGACGGCAGATTGTCGAGAGTGAGCCGGGCCTGTATCGTCACAGCGAAACTACAGGAGACGGCTACAAGGTGTTTGCGCTGACATCGCTTCTACCGAGTACGGGATTCGATCTGCACCTGGCCAAGATGGAGGAGTAAGAGGCACCCTGCGGCACACGGTGTGGGAGCACGCGGGCTGACACTCAGATAGGAGGCGTATCATTCGTCGCATGATTCAGCGGCTCGTGCTTACAGTCGGCCTGCTTGCCTCGTCGATGCTGGGACAACAACCCATAGCCTCTGAGCCTGCCGATCTGCAGGTGCGATTCCTCTCCGGCAACGGCTCCAACCGTTTCCGCACCGGAGAGGTAATCCCCGTCGAGGTCGTGCTGTCCAGTACAACACCCAATCGCTATCTTGAGCCTTGCACTCTCTTCCGGGAGAGCAACTTCGGCTATCCTCAATGCCGTTTCTTCAGCCGGTGGTCATTCATCATTACACCCGAAGACGGCTGGGTGGACTACACGAAGGAGTTTGACGGCCCCCGGAGCGGCGGCGGGCCAACATTCGAGGTTCCGAACCGCACGCTTACATCGCAGCCGGTGGCCTTCTCTTATTTGCTCACGAATCGTTTTCGCTTCGACAAACCAGGGGAGTACAACGTCCGCTTATCAATGCAGGTCGGGTTAAATGACGCAACTACTCAGCTTTATCCACGACGGGATTCGTCAGTTCAACCGAATTCAGCCACCATAACGACAGAGATTTCTCTGGAGATCGTGCCCGCCGAAGCTGAGTGGCAAAAAGAGATTGTCCGACGGGGCAATGAGGCTTATTCGGAACCGCGGCCAACCGAAACTAACCCTCCCTCCAAAGAACTGCTCGAATACCAGCAGGCAAAACAGGCCCTCTGCACCCTTGGCACTCCCGGAGCGGCACGCGTGCTAGCAAAGGCGCTCTTGCAGCAAGACTTTGAAGCCCAAAACTGTATTGAACGATCCCCCAGTGTTCCCGCCGGTGTCGAAGAGATGCATCGTCTTTTGGTTGATCCGGATGTCGCGGTTACCTCGAACCTATTTTCCGTGCTCGTAGGATTGATCAACCTTGACCAATCCAAAAAGGTAGGAGGCTTATTTCTTTCTCAGCCGACAGTCGACACAGAACGGGAGGCCCTATTCGACGCACTACCTCGCAAACATGGCGATGCGCAGTTTTTGTCCTTGGCTACAGTGCTCCAATATCCGTTACGGAGCAGGTCGGGTGGACCGATGAGTGGCGCTTATGATCTCCCATTTTCGCCTGCGGTCATCGCCGTCGCGGCCGCTGATTTTGATCGCCTCCCTGAGGAGACGCAGTACTTGTTGCTCGACGACGGATGGGACCGCATTCGTTCGCCGTTGATGCAGCCTGTCGTGCGCCGTAAAGCGGAAACTGGAAACGGCCCCGCTCTGCTCCGCTGGCTGGAATTGGAACCCGCCGCTGCAACGGACTTCATCCGTAACGAAATAGTGCGCCCGCAGCCTCGCTTCTCCTCCTACTATCTGCGCCTTCCGGACGCTTCTCTTCCGCATGAAGAACGGCAAATCGCGACCAACTTCGCTAATTTAGTATCGACCAATGACGATCTAGTCCATTCCGCAACGCTGCTTCATCGTTATGCGACCGCCGACGTACTGCCCATTGTTCTGCCCACTATCGATGCCAAACTCACCGAATGGCCTTGCTCAATTCAGGTCCCGGTACTCGCGTATCTACTGAAGGTCTCGCCCAAAGACGCAGCCCCACGTATCGACAAAGTGCTGAAGAGCACGAATAAAACTCAAATCTGCACAGGCATGCTCTTAACTACTCTCGGTGTTCTCCAACCGAGTCCCGTGCTCGAAAGATTAAGTACTGCTGAGATCGAAGACGGCTCGGCAGCCGCTATCGATGGTGCTTATTACCTCGAGCGATACGCTCCGCCCCAGGTGAAACCAACGATTTGGAAAGCATTGGAAAAATGGCGTCAGCGTTTTGTCTCCAGCGGTGCTGAAAAACGCGTTCTTAAGGACGGAACAGGCACACCCGATGACATCGCACAGAGTCAATTCGTCGGTGCCTTGACCGAGGCTTTCGGAAAAGCGCAGTCATGGGTTCTGACTCCTGAAGATGCAAACCGCTTGCAGGCGCTACTCAATCCGGACGCGGTGAACGAGTTGAAGTGCAACTTCCGGTGTCGCGGTTCTCTGAGCGTTGGCACGGCTCCTGCCGAGTACACCATCTATGGTCACGTGACTGAGGGTTGGCAACGCCGGAAGAACGAGCAACAGTCGATGGAATACTTGAATTCCTCGGAACGCTTGACCTATGGAATTAACCAGTATCATTGCGATGATTTGAAGAAGCTTAAGGAAAAGCTCCTTCAGTTCCCACACGGCTCAACATTTGACTTCACTGGCTTTTCTGCGCGTGACCACGACGAACTGGAACAGATCAGCAACTTCTTGCGGTCGCATGGCTACGAGTGAGAAATGTTCGGGGCCGGGTTTCCCTGCAATTTGACGCGTCACACTGGAACCACCATCGACACCGCATTCCTGATTCATCAAGATCATCGCGTCTGTGGCTCCGGCATTACCGGCGCGGTGCTCAGGTACTCGATCGTCTTCAGCAGCGAGGCTTCGTCTTCGACGTTTAGAGCTTTCTTGGTGCGGTCTATCTGGCGCATGAGGCCGCTGAGAACCTTGCCGGGACCGGCTTCTATAAACGTCTGTACGCCACGGGCGATCAGCTGCTGGATGGATTCGTTCCACTTCACTGATCCTGTGACTTGACGAACGAGGGCCTCGCGGGAACTGCCCGCATCTTCAACGGGCTTCGCGGAAACGTTCGCGATCACCGAAACTTGCGGTGCAGAAAACGCCAGGGCTTCGAGGTCTTTGGCAAGCCGTTCCTGCGCGGACTTCATCAGCGAACAATGGAAAGGGGCGCTGACCTGGAGCATCTTCGCCCTTTTCGCGCCGCGTTCTTCGGCAAGCTTCACGGCGCGCTCGATCGCGCCGGTGCTTCCTGAAATCACGATCTGGTCGGGAGAATTGATGTTTGCGGGTTCGCAGACCTCGCCTTGAGCGGCATCGGTGCACACGGTTGTGACGGCGTCGATGCTCATGCCGACAATGGCTGCCATCGAGCCCGTGCCCACGGGCACGGCTTCCTGCATGTACTTGCCGCGATTGCGGACGGCGCGAACCGCGTCGGTGAAGCTGATCGTG
>Ga0137366_10003185_pt1 | contig 12748 bp, 8 predicted proteins | sample SagtaG_8_FD_104938 | JGI IMG/M metagenome (GOLD analysis project Ga0137366, IMG submission 104938) | Vadose zone soil microbial communities from Sagehorn Ranch, Mendocino, California, USA - Sage1_L_60_16 metaG | ecosystem: Environmental > Terrestrial > Soil > Vadose zone | place: USA: California... | reverse complement strand
CACTGCCGGCCGCGCCGTGCCCACCTTGGTCAGAAGTGCGCCCTTCAGCCGGGCGGCAGTGAGGCTCTGCGCTTGCCCGGTGGCGGTGGCCACCCCAGCGGCGTGGGTCGCGCTGGCCCGGCTGGTGCTGGCAGGGCCACCGCAGCCGGCTACGGCGGTGGCGCCCAGCAGGGCCAGTGCGGTGGAGGCCAGCGCGGGTCGCTGCCAGTGACGTTCGGACATGGATAAACCCTTCTTACGCTACGAATTTTTCCGGACTCGAAGCGTGAGATTAGCCTACGGCAGGTGATCAATACGGAGCTTTGAGTAAACAACTCGCCGAACATCCCGACCGGGCCGGGCGCAGGCACGAACCTGCTGGATACGGGGCTATGGGGGTGGCTGGTGCGGGGCGGCTTCGCGGCGGCGCCAGTCGGGCGGCAGGGCGATCTCGAGGACGTCGTCGACGGTGATCACGCCGAGCAGGCGGCGCCGGTCGTCGACGACCGGAATCGTGATCAGGTTGTAGTCCGTCATCAGCACGGCGACGTCGGTTATGTCGGTATCCGCGCCGACCCGGACCGGGTCGGTGTCGCAGACCTCGATCAGGGCGGCGTCCGGGTCGCCCTGGACCAGGGTGACCAGCCGGGCCACGCCGCGCAGGCAGCCGTCCTCGTCGACGGCGTGCACGCTGGTCAGCGCCTCGGGCTGGAGCAGGGGCGACTCGCGCACCCGGGCCAGCGCGCCGCGCACGGTGACCATCCCGGGCAGCGCGATGAAGTCCACCCCCATCAGGCCGCCGGCGCTGGCGCTGGCGAAGCCCATCAGGGTCAGCACCTTCTGCCGCGGGCCCGGCGGCAGCAGGTCCAGGACCGGCTGCCTGCGCTGCTGCGGCAGCTCGGCGATCGCGTCCGCGGCGTCGTCGGCGCGCATCCGGGCCAGCACCTCGGCGATCTCGAAGTCGGTGCGGGCGCCGAGCAGCCGGGTGGCCAGGTCCTCGTCGAGCTCCTCGAAGACGTCCGCCTCGAGCTCGGGGTCGGCGCGTACCCGGCCGAGGATCTCGGTCTCCTCCTCCGCCGACGCGCTCTCCAGCAGGTCGGCGATCTGGGCCGGCTTGAGCCTGCGGATGCGGGCGAACGGGCCGCGCAGCAGCGCGCTGCCCTCGTGCCCGATCAGCCACTCGAAGTCGTGCCAGTCGCGGGCACCGGGGGTCTCCGGCGGGCGCAGGCCGAACATGCGGCGCGGGCGGATGTCCACCCCGGCGACGATCCACTCGGGGTCGTCTCGCACCAGTTCCAGGTCGGCGGCGCGGACCAGGCGGGCGTTCGGCACGTCGATGAGCCGGTGGCCGAGCACGTCGGCGCGGAGCAGCACCTCGCCGTCCCTGCGCTCGAAGTGGCGCAGCGAGAGCCGCGCGCTTGACAGCCGCAGCGGGTCGCCGTCAAAGCTGCTCACCTGGTCGATCGGCACGAAGATCTCGCGCCCGCCGACCGCGGCCACCAGGCCGGTGACCAGCGGGTAGTCCGCGCCGCGGAGCCGGACGATGACGTCGGCCAGCCGGCCGAGGGACCCGCCGCCGCGGTCGGTGACCGGCCGCTTGAGCAGCCGCGACAGGCGCAACGAGGCCCGGCTGCCCGCCTGGGCACCCGGCCCGGCGGGCGGTGGCGTGGTCATGGTTAGCAGCCTAGGCGGATGAGGGAGGCCGTAACGGGGTAGTCCTTCCCCAGGTAGGCCCATGCCGTCCCGTGTTACGCCCACTCCGGTTGTGGTGGTATGAAGTCTCTGGCGCCAAAAAAGCTATAGTCCGGACGAAGGGCGCAGATCAGTGGCCACGCGCAAGGCGGTGGGCCTGCTCGACAGAAGCGCGGGCCTGCCCGACACATTCTGGTATTCGACCAAACGCCGCCTGCTCGGCCCGCCGCTGGTCAACCAGGATCTCGGGGAGCAGCGGCTGTCCAAGCCGCTTGCCCTCGGCGTGCTGTCGCCGGACGGCATCTCCTCCTCGGCTTACGGCACCGAGGAAATCCTCATCGCGCTGCTGCCCGCGGTGGGCCTGGCCGCGTTCACCCTGATCCTGCCCATGACGCTGGTCGTCCTGTTCGTCATGCTGCTGGTGCTGCTCTCCTACCGCGAGATCGTCATGGTCTACATCAGGCCAGCCGGCTCGTACGTGGTGGCGCGGGAGAACTTCGGCCCGCGGATCGCGCAGGTGTGCGCGGTCGCGCTGCTCATCGACTACATCGTGACCGTGGCAATCCAGACCGCGGCAGGTACCGCCGCCGTGGCCTCCGCCTTCCCCGCGATAGGCCCGTACAAGCTGGAGATCACCATCGGGGTGATCCTGCTCATGGCCTTCGGCAACCTGCGGGGCCTCAAAGAGGCGGGCCGGGCCTTCGCGGTGCCGACCTACCTGTTCGCGGGCTCGGTCATCCTGATGATCGTCGTCGGGCTGATCCGTGAGATCTCCGGCGATCTTCATCACGTGCACCACTACACCGGCCCCGCCTACGCGTCCGGCCACAGCGCCGAGGGACTGATCAGCTTTGCGATGATCTTCATCTTGCTGCGGGCGTTCGCCAACGGCGGCGCGTCCCTGACCGGCATCGAGGCGGTCTCGGACTCGGTCGGCGCGTTCCGTCCGCCCGAAGGCCGCAATGCCCGCCGGGTTCTCATGATTGAGGGCGCGATCCTCGGCACCCTGGTGGCCGGCATCTCCTGGCTGGCCCACGTGACGCACGCCACGCCCTATCTGAGCGGCTACCCGACCGTGCTGGCCCAGGAGGCGGACCTGGTGTTCGGGCAGGCCGGCCACTTCATGTTCTTCGTGGTGCAGGCGGCCACCGCGCTGATCCTGTACACCGGCGGCAACACCAGCTTCAACGGCTTCCCGTTCCTGACCAGTTACGTGGCCGGCGACTCGTTCCTGCCCCGGTGGCTGCTCAAGCGCGGCCACCGGCTGGTGTTCTCCAACGGGATCATCGTGCTGGCCATCGCCTCGCTCTCACTGGTGCTCATCCGCGGCGCGGACGTCAACAACCTGGTCCCGCTGTACGCCATCGGCGTGTTCACCGCCTTCTCGATGGCCGGCTTCGGCATGGCCAGGTACCAGAGCAAGCACCGCACGCCCGGGTGGCGGCGCCGGCAGATCATCAACTTCTCAGCCGGCCTGCTGACCGCGATCGTGGTGGCCATCTTCGCCATCGTCAAGTTCACCGAGGGCGCCTGGCTGGTCCTCGTCCTGTTCGCCGTGCTGGTCCCGGCGCTCATCAGGCTCAACCGCCAGTACGGCGCCGAGGCCGAGGTGCTCGAGACGATCAGCGAGAACCAGCCTCCCCCCGCGCCGCACTACGCCCGCCGGACCGTGTTCGTCTTCGTGGACGGCTTCGACCTGGCCACCCTGGCCGCGCTGCGGTACGCGCGGAGCCTGCGGCCCACCAGCATCCGGGCGGTCCACTTCGTCATAGACAGCGTCCGGGCCGACAAGCTGCGGGAGAAGTGGACCCGCGCCGACCGGGGCATCACCCTGGACTTCATCGACGTCTCGGACCGCAGGCTGACCCGGGCGGCGGCCGAACTGGTCGAGCGCGAGATCGCCGACCCGGGCACGCACGTGACCGTGGTGCTCCCCCGGCGCAGCTACTCCGCGCTGCTCGGCCGGCTGCTGCACGACCGGACCGCGGACAAGATCGCCGCGGTGGTGAGCCGGATCCCGCGTTCGGCCGCGACCATCATCCCCTACGACGTGGAGAGCCGCGTCCGGGTGCTGCAGGAGCGCCAGGCAGCCAAGATGGCGGCCGCGGCCCCGGACCTCGCCGACCAGCAGACCAGGACCGAAGAGGCCGAGGTGGCGGACCAGCACGCCACGCCGGACGGGGACAAGGCGCCGCCCCAGTCGCCGGCCAGGGCCCGCGGTCTGCTCAAGCGGCGCGAGCCGGAGCCGTGCGGGCCCGACGGCCTGCCGCTCGAGGTGCCGTCCAAGACCCCGGGCGTCACCCCGATCGGGTCGCTGACCGGTCCGGGGCGGGCCGTCGTGGAGGGCAGGATCCGGGTGGTCGAGATCAAGCCGGTGGAGCGGAACTCGGTGCTGGCCTGCGAGATCTCAGACGGAACGGGCGCGCTGACGGCTCTGTTCTACGGCCGCTCGCACATCCCGGGCATCGTGTGCAGCGCGCGGGTGCGGTTCAAGGGTTCGGTCGGCATCAAGGACGGCCATCCCGTGATGATCAACCCGGCCTACGAGCTGATCTTCCCCGCGGTGTGACTTCTGGTCGGTGGGGGGCGGGTGACCCGGCCCGTTCGGCTCAATCATTCTTGGCCCCAGCCGCCGGCCACGTGCGGGACGATCAGCTCGTACGCGGGATTGACCATGACCGGGGCCCCGCCCTTGATCCCGACCTGGCCGCGGAACCTGACCCGGGACCCGCACATCAGGCCGGCGATCCGGGACCGGCCGTAGAACAGCGCGGTCAGATCCCCGGTGGAGTCGGAGATCTCGCAGGCCAGCACCGAGTTCCGCTCCACCGAACGGATCTCGGTCACCCGCACGCGGCCCTCGACGGTGGCCTTGCCCGGCTGGTGGATCGAGCCGATCGGGGTGACGCCGGGCGGCGGGATCGGCCGGTCGTAACCGCCGGCGCCGGGCAGCGGCTCGGCGGGCGCGGCGCCGGCCTCGGCGCCGGCCTTAGCGCCGGCCTTGGCAGCGGGCGGGCCGGGCACCGGGGTCGGGCTGGCCGGCCCGGTGCCCTCGCGGATGGCCTGGCGCTCCTGCAGCACGTGCAGCCGGTTCTGCACGTCGAACGGGATGATCGTGGCCGCGGCGTTCGGCACCCGGCTCACCACGCCCGCGATCTTGTCCGCGGTGCGGTCGTGCAGCAGCCGGCCGAGCAGCGGCGAAAAGCTGCGCCGGGGCAGGATCGCGGTGACCTGGGTGCCGGGCGCTTCGGCCTCGCGGGCCACCAGGTCGGCGGCGCACCGCGTCAGCCTGCGATCGGGGCAGTCCACGAACTCCAGCGACACGCTGCGGTCCGGCATCCAGGCGGCGCGCAGTTGCTCGGCCTTCTCGCTGTCGATGACGAAGTGCACGGCGCGCACCGTCGTGGGGCGCAGGCTCTTGGCGTACCGCAAGGCGGCCAGGGTGGCCAGGTCGAAGTCGTCGACGAAGACGATGACGACCCGGCGGGTGTAGTTCGACTGCCGCTGGGGCTCGCCGGAGGCCCGGCGCACGCCGATGTTCTCCAGGACCCGCGACTCGGTGCGGTACTGCCGGTTCAGCCGGATGAACGCGAATACCCCGATCGGGAAGACCACGATCACCAGCCAGGCGCCTTCGGTGAACTTGACCACCGCGAAGATCAGCACGACCAGCGCAGTGTAGATGCCGCCGGTGAGGTTGATGACCAGCCTGCGGCGCCAGCCCTGCTCGCGTCGCCGGAGGTGGTAGCGAACCATGCCGAAGCCGGCCATGGAGAACCCGGTGAACACGCCGATCGCGTAGAACGGGACCAGGTTGTTGGTATTGGCGCCGACGGCGAGCAGCAGGGACAGCGCCAGGATGGTGAGCACCACGATGCCGTTGGAGAACACCAGCCGGTGCCCCCGCTTGCTCAGCCAGCGGGGCAGGAACGAATCCTCCGCCACGAAGCTGGCCAGGAACGGGAACCCGCTAAAGCTGGTGTTGCCGCCGGTGAACAGGATGGCAGCCGCGCCGATCTGCAGGATATAGAACAGGGCATTGCCGAGCACGGTATGACCGAAGATGAGCTTGGCCTCCTGGGACAGCACCGTCGGAACGCCGTATGTGTACGGGATCGCGTGGGTGATGTGCGCCAGCCAGGAGATGCCCGCGATCAGGAACCCCACGATGCAGCCCTGGATCACCAGCAACTGCCGGGCGTTGCGGCCTTCCGGCGGACGCAGCGCGCTGACCGCGTTGGAGACCGCCTCGATCCCGGTCAGCGAGGAGCCGCCGTTCGCGAACGCGCGCGCGATGACGTACACGGCGCCGAAGGTGAGGATCCCGCTCGGGTGGTGCTGCGGAGCGACGATATTCGATCCCCAGGTGGCGTGCGGCAGCCCGCCGCCGAACGCCTCCCTGTACAGGCCGACCACGATCATCAGGCCGACCGATGCGGAGAACAGGTAGGTCGGCAGCGCGAACGTCCGGCCGTTCTCCCGGACGCCGCGCAGGTTGACATAGCACATGATCAGGGTCGCGGCGACCGCGATGATCAGCAGGGTCGTCGTTTCGCCCAGTGCGTGCCCGAGGACGGGAAAGGTGGAGAGGATCGCCTGGCTGCCCGCCGCGGTCTGCACGGCCACGGTCACGATGTAGTCGACCATCAGCGCTACCGCGGCCACCTGGGCGACCCTGGGGCCGAAGTTTTCCCTGGCGACCACGTACGAGCCGCCCGCCCGGGTGTAAACGCTCACCACCTCGCGGTAGGACAGCACGACCAGCGCGACGCCGAGCAGGATCACCCCTGTCATCGGGAGCAGGAGAGCGAACGCGGTCAGGCCGAAGAACGGCAGCAGCTCGTGAAGAATCAGCTCCGAACCGTAGTTGGCCGAGGAGATCCCGTCACAGGACAGCACGCCCAGCGCGAGCGGCTTGGACAGCCGCTCGGTGCTGAGCTGCTCGTTCACCATCGGCGGGCCGAGCAGGCGGCGCTTGACGGAGTACCAGAAGGTCTCCGGGAGTTCGTTTCCCGGGCCTGCGAGCAGGCCAGCCGCTCTGCGCACGGCCACTAGGCTTCAATCTCCGCTCGGGCCGCTCGGTTGCTGATCATGTCTCACGACGCTATTCGTGCTGGTCGCGGGTTTCCGTATGCGAGCCGTCAAGCTTTGCGAGCGGGGCGTTAAGGATCCGTTAGGACGACTGGTGCTGCCTCGAACCGGGGCTGAAATAGCTATCGAGATGAGTTACCGCCTGGGTCCGCGTGCCGTGCCGGCGCCCTACGCGCTGCCGGCCGGCTTCGCCATGTTCCTGGCCGTGGGCACGGCCGCCGCCGCGCTGCACGGCCGCCTGCCGGCCGGCGGGGTGCTGATCGCCTGCGCCCTGGTCGCCTTCGCGGTGTCGTTCGCGGCCGAGCCGGTCGCGTCGGTGCTGCTGGCCGGCATCGGCTGGCTCACCGTGATCGGGTTCTCCCGGCCGCCCTACGCGCAGCTGCGGCCCGCCGGGCCGGCCGCCGTGCACGCCGCGGTCGTGGTCGGGGTGAGCGCTCTGGCCGGAGCCGGGTTCGGCCTGGTGTTCCGCTGGTACTGGCGAAGGCTCACACTGGTAAGCATGGGCAGGAATACCGGCATGCGGCACGGTGCCTCTCCGGGATCCCCCGAGGGAGCCTCTGACGCCGCGTCCGGTGCCGCGATCGGGGTCCGGCGGCGGCTGGCCGGCGTGGCGCTGGCCGCGGTCCTGCTGCCGCTGCTCACCGCGGTTCTGGCGGCTAGGCGCGTGCACCTGAACCTCGCCGACGTCGTCCTCGTGTACCTGGTCGCGGTGGTGATAATCACGGTGATCGGCGGCTTCTGGCCCGCCGTGCTCGCCGCCGTCGCGGCCAGCCTCCTGCTCAACTGGTACTTCACCCAGCCGATCCACACGTTCACCATCCAGCAGCCGCGCGAGCTGCTGGCCCTGCTGCTGTTCGTGACGGTCGCGGTCGCCGTCAGCAGCGTGGTCCACCTGGCCGCCCGGCGCGCCCTGCAGGCCGCCCGGGCCCGCGAGGAGGCGGCCTCGCTGCTCGAGCTAGCCCAGACCGTGCTGGGCGGCGCCGACTCCCCCGCGGCCGTGCTCGAGCACCTCACCAGGACCCATGGCGGCCAGGCCGAGCTGCAGGAGCGGGTGGCCGGCCAGTGGGTGCGGGCCGCCTCGAGCCGGGTGGACGGGGTGCTGGCCGCGGCGTTGCGCATCGACATCCGGTCCGACCTGACCCTGATGGTCACCGGGCAGGACCTCTCGGCCACGCCGGCCCTGCTGGCCGGGTACGCCGCCCAGGCGGCGGCCGCGCTGGACCGGGAGCGGCTGCGCACCCAGGCGGCCCAGGCCGAGGCGCTGGCCGAAGGCAACCGGATGCGGACCGCGCTGCTCGCCGCGGTCAGCCACGACCTGCGCACCCCGCTGGCCTCGATCAAGGCCTCGGTCAGCAGCCTGCGGCAGACCGACGTGGAGTGGTCCGAAGCCGACGAGGCCGATCTGCTGGCCACCATCGAGCAGAACGCGGACCGGCTTGACGCCCTGATCGGCAACCTGCTCGACATGAGCCGGCTGCACACCGGGTCGCTGCAACCGTTCCTGCGTCCGACGGCGATCGACGAGGTGGCGCCGGTGGCGGTGGGCGGGCTCGATGATTCGCTGCGGCTGGAGATGGCGGTGCCGGACGGCTTCCCGCTGGTGCTGGCCGACCCCGGCCTGCTCGAGCGCGTACTGGCCAACTTGTTCTCCAACGCGCTGCGGTACTCCCCCGCCGGGCGGCCCCCCGAGCTGCACGCTGTCCTGGATGGCGGCACGGTGCGGCTCGAGGTGGTGGACCACGGGCCTGGCGTGCCGGACGAGCAGAAGGAACTCATCTTCGAGCCGTTCGAGCGGGTCGGCGACCGCCACCCCGGCGTGGGGCTCGGGCTCGCGGTGGCGCGCGGGTTCGCCGAGGCGATGGGCGGGCGGATCGGCGCGTTCGACACCCCGGGCGGCGGGCTGACGGTGCGGGTCACGCTCCCGGCGGCGAGCGAGAACCGGTCCGCGCTCGACGCTCCGCGGTCTCCGCGGTCTTCGCGGTCTCCAGGGTCATGACGCGGGTCCTCGTCGTCGACGACGAGCCGTCCATCCTGCGCGCGCTGCGGATCAACCTCAGCGCGCGCGAGTACGACGTCAGCACGGCCGTGGACGGCACCACCGGGCTGGCTGCCGTGGCCCGCGACCGGCCCGACGTGATCATCCTGGACCTGGGGCTGCCGGACATGGACGGCACCGAGGTGATCCACGGGGTCCGCGGCTGGACGTCGATCCCCATCATCGTGCTGTCCGCGTGGGGCCAGGAGAGCCAGAAGGTGGCCGCGCTCGACGCGGGCGCCGATGACTACGTGACCAAGCCGTTCGGCATGGACGAGCTGCTGGCCCGGCTGCGGGCCGCGGTCCGCCGGGCGGCGCCCGCGCCGGACGAGCCGGTGGTCGCGACGGCGGACTTCACCGTGGACCTGGCGGCCAAGCAGGTGGTGCGGTCGGACGGGTCCGCGGTCCGGCTGACCCCGACCGAGTGGCAGGTGCTGGAGATCCTGGTGCGCAACAGCGGGCGCTTGGTCACCCAGAAGCAGCTCTTGCGGGAGGTCTGGGGGCCCGCGTACGAGACGGAGAGCAACTACCTGCGGGTGTACCTGGCCCAGCTGCGCCGCAAGCTCGAGCCCGAGCCGTCACGGCCGCGCTACCTCCGCACGGAGTCGGGCATGGGCCACCGGTTCACGCCGTAAATTTAGCTTTACGGGTATTGCGCTCGCTTTGGTTACTCGATAGTAATAAAGAGCAGTGGGGTTTCTAGCTGATTCGCACCGCCGAGGAGGCCGTCGTGAGTACCCATGACCTGTACACGACGCCGGTAGACAAGGGCACCTGGGACGTCCCCACGACTGGGGCGGCGCGGTTCTCCTGGGAGTACGACGACGGGCGGCAGCGGCTGCTCGACCTGTACCAGCGGGGCAAGGACAAGCAGTGGGACGCCACCAAGCGGATCGACTGGTCACTCCCGGTCGACCCCTGCAACGTGATGGCGACCTCGGACGAGTTCAATCCGATCTACGGGTCCCGGCAGTGGGAGAAGCTGTCCCAGGCCGAACGTGACGAGCTCGGCCAGCACCTCGGATCCTGGCTGTTCAGCCAGTTCCTGCACGGCGAGCAGGGTGCGCTCACCGTGGCCGCGCGGATCGTGGAGTCGGTGCCCGACATGGACTCCAAGTTCTACGCCGCCACCCAGGCCATGGACGAGGCCCGGCACGTCGAGCTGTACCAGCGGTTCATCCGCGACAAGATCGGCCTGTACTACCCGGTCAACGAGGACCTGGCCCGGTTGCTCGCGGACGCGCTGAGCGACTCCCGCTGGGACATGCCCTACCTGGGCATGCAGGTGCTGATCGAAGGGCTGGCGCTGGCGGCGTTCGGCGTCCACCGCGACATCACCGCCAACCCGCTGGTGAAGCAGGTCCTGGCGTACGTGATGCAGGACGAGGCCCGGCATGTGGCTTTCGGCCGGCTGGCACTGCGGGATTACTACGCCTCGCTGACCGCGGCCGAACGGGCCGACCGCGAGGAGTTCGTGGTCGAGGGCTGCTACCTGATGCGGAACCGGTTCCGCGCCCAGGAGGTCTGGGAGCGGATGGGCTTCGACGTCGAGGAGTGCCTGGAGTTCACCGAGCACTCCCCCGTTCAGCAGGCCTTCCGCACCCTGCTGTTCAGCCGGATCGTGCCGTGCGTGAAGGACATCGGGCTGTGGGGCGAGAAGGTGCAGCGGGCCTACGCGGATCTGGGCGTGCTCGACGCCGCTTCGTCCGACCTCGAAGCGCTGATGCGGGACGACGAGGACATCGCCGAACGGGTGGAGCAGGAGCACGCGGCCGAGTTCGCGGCCCGCAAGGCCGAAGTCGGCGCCGCCATCGACTCGGCCGCCGAGGCTTAGGCGCCCGCTCGTATCGCCGCGCCTCCGACTACGCTCCGCCGCCAACCTCACCTGTCTCGCCAGGCATGGCCAGCACACCCATGCCAGCCTCGCACCTGTGGCGGCGCGACGATGTCACCGCCCTTGGGCGCCAAGCGAATGGAGAACTCCCGTACCGCACGGATGCCCAGCCGTCCCTCCGCGAAGGCTCCGGGGAAGCTGGCCAGGGTTGTGGCGGGTAGGCTGGTGGTGGCGCGCCGGGCCGCGGCGTTGTCCATCCCGCTGACCTCGGCGAGCGGAGTCCCGCTGCCGCAGCGGGACCTGGTCCTGGTGCTCGCCACCGCGGTGATCGTGATCTCGCTCATCGTGCAGGGCCCCGGTTTCCTCAGGCAGCTGGCCTGCCCTGGTCGCCGAGGACCTGCTCTGGGGTCATTGACCGGCGCCGGAACGCCCACGCGAGCCGGCTGTGTGACAGCTCGCGGGCCAGGGCGGGCGGCGGGACGGCCACGACCGGGCACCCGGCCCGGGCCACGCAGTAGCGGCTGACCTTAGAAAAGGCCAGCCGGGCCAGCGCACCCCGGCGGCCCGCCCCCACGACCAGCACATCGTCAGGTTGGCAGGCTAGGTTCACCAGCACCCAGCCCGCCGGCCCCCGCTCTACCCGCGGCTGCACCAGCGGGTCGCCGGGAACCTCGCCCCACACGGCGATCAGCGCATCCCGCAGCTGCCGGCAGGCGATCTCCCGGCACGCCTTTCCCAGTTCGTGCGACGAGCCGATCCGCTGGGCCCGGTCACCGCCCGGCAGTTCCCACGCGATGACCGGGATCAGCACGGCATTATGCGCGCGGGCCAGGTTCTCCCCGTAGCGCAGGGCCTGCAGGCTGCCCGGCGACCCGCTCGTCCCGACGACCAGTCGGCCTACGACCGACACCGTTCGGCCGTTTTCTTGCTGCACTCTGGATAGCGGCTCATCTGCTCACCTTCTTATTCGGCCAAAGCCTCGACGGCGCCGACGGCCGAGACCGAGACCGAGACCGAGGACACCGCAAACGGAATCAGCGCTCACCGGCGCCGAGATCGTGATCAGCTGCGCGGCACCGGCAAGGAGTAGCGCCGCCAGCCGCCACGGCCGATGCGGGGTGGGGGAAATCATGGGAGCGACTAGGCTCGCCTCAGGCGAGCTATCTGCCGGTGCGCCGTAGCTAATCATCAGAATCAGCGGTCCATGAGTCCGGAAATCACGAACATCGTCGACCAGGCTTCCCGACACACCTGACACGATCCTAGCCCGGGCTGGGCCGGCAGCCAAGAACACTTGACATCGCCGCCGTGATGAGCTGGGTCAGCAGCCGGCTAGTCCAGGCAGCTGGAACGAGAAACCACACCCAGGCGATGGTGAGTTCGGGACATTGCTGTTCCAACACTGGAAACCGCGGAAACGTACTCGCGGTACCGCATCCGGCTCGAGGCTCGTCCGGGAAGGTTGGGTAGGTAGTCGGTCCGGCGAATCCGGTCGAGCTGTGATGCCGTGGTATCGCTGGCGGGTCAGGAGGGCTGGACGGACCCGGTGCCGTCGGGCACACTGGCGCAGTGCCCACCGTGTACAAGAGCTCGCGCGGCCGGCTCGCGGTGCGGCGGTGGTGTTCGGATGCTCTGGCGCGGGCCGGCTTCCCGCTCACGACTGCGACGGTGGACACCAGCGCCGGCCGGGTAGCGCTGGTGTCGGCCGGACGCCGGGGACCGCGGGTGGTCATGGTGCCTGGCACCGGCTTCAACGCCGCGGTGGCCCTGCCGTGGCTGCGGGCGCTGTCGGCGCGCTGGGCGACCACGGTGGTGGATCTGCCCGGTCAGCCGGGACTCAGCGACCCGCACCGGCCTCGGCGGGGCAGGGTGGCCTGGTACGGCCGGGTACTGGATGAGGTCCTGACGGTCGCGGACCTGGACCGGGTTGTGCTGGTGGGCAATTCGCTGGGAGCGGCGGTGGCCCTGGTCGCCGACTCACCCCGGATCGCGGCGCGGGCGCTTGTCTCGCCCGCCGGTCTCATCCGTCTCACGGTGGACCCGACTCTGGCGCTGGCTTCGGCCTTGTGGCTGCTGCGTCCCACAGCCGAACACACCCGCTGCATGCTCCGGTTGTT
>Ga0137366_10003181_pt1 | contig 12758 bp, 12 predicted proteins | sample SagtaG_8_FD_104938 | JGI IMG/M metagenome (GOLD analysis project Ga0137366, IMG submission 104938) | Vadose zone soil microbial communities from Sagehorn Ranch, Mendocino, California, USA - Sage1_L_60_16 metaG | ecosystem: Environmental > Terrestrial > Soil > Vadose zone | place: USA... | reverse complement strand
CTGATACAGGCTTTGTCGTGAAAAAGCAGTGCGCCCTCGAAGACCGGTCCGCTCGCGGCGCCAATAACGTTTTCGCTAAGCGGCAAAGCATCGAAATTTGGCAACCAAGGCGATTGCCGTGCTGCCACCCAGAGGGAGCCGATCATAATCACCGACAGGCACACGACCGCAATTGCCCATGGGCGTCGAGATGCAGCCCGCTCTCCCTTATGATTTAGAACAGGAATCATTAGTATCATCAGGCCGAGAAGAACCGGCATCAGAATCATGACGTAGCCCTCAATTCTGGCCGGAATTAATGCGAGCAGCGCGAAGTACCAGAGAAGGTACCAGTCGGGACGCGGATCAGCGGCGAGCACGCTCGGATCAGGAGGTTTGTCGAGCGCGGGCGGGCCGACGAAGAACGCAAGCAGCGCCATCGCCAGGATAAGCGCTGTACCAAAAATAACATCGCGCCACGCTAAGTCGGGCCAGAATGGGCGGCCGCTTTTTTTAAGTAATTCCTCATATTCCTGGCGATAAGTTGCCGGATTAACCGGTTTGCCCGCAGTCGGCGGCTCAGAGATGCCATGGCGCAAGACAAGCCAGAGGTGCAGTCCGATAAAGGCGAACATGATTCCGGGAAGGACAAAGACATGGATCGCAAAAAAACGACTTAACGTTGCGCCACCGATGGTGTTGCCTCCCAAAATGAAGCGCGCCAGCCAATCACCGATCAAAGGAACGCGACCGGCTTGTTCAGCTGCGACGACTACCGACCACGCCGCCGTTTGATCCCAGCGTAACAGTTGGCCGGTAAATCCCATGGCGAGCGTGAAACCGAGCAGGCACACACCGGTCGTCCAGGTCATCTCACGTGGGAATTTGTAGGAGCCGAACAAAAACGTTTGCGCCATGTGTGCACCAATCATCAGCACCATTGCCGAAGCGCCGTAGTAATGGAGTCCGCGCAGAAAGCGGCCGAACGGCGCGTTATTGGTGATGAAGACAAGCGTCTCGTAGGCCTGCGATGAGGAAGGAATAAAAGAAAATGCTAGAACCACGCCGCTCGCCACTTGCACGATGAACGCAATCATGGTGGCGGTTCCAAAAACGTACCACCATTTCGCGTCCTGCGGCGCGATATGCTTCATCGGCTTGAGCAGCACGCTGATCCCGATCCGATCGTCGAGCCAAAGCCAGACCGTCTTGAAGAGCCGCTTCATAACGTGGTCACGATAGGAACCACGACCGACTTCATTTTTACTTCGCCATTCTCAACGCGTACGTCGTAGCGAAAAAGCGGACGCGGCGGCGGACCGGCAGCGACTTGTCCATCGCTGTAGTAGACGCCGCCGTGGCAGGGACACATGAAGAGGTCGGCGCCTTCCATCCAACGCACCGGACAGCCGAGGTGAGTGCAGTTAGCCGAGAATGCGATGAAATTGCTTTCGTTTTCGCGTCGCAACCAAACCGCGTTCTTTGCCGTAACGCCGGCCCACGGCAATGGCGATGGATCGATAACAGTAACGTTGACGGTCTTGCCGACCTGAAAATCGTTTACTTTGCCGAGAGTCACCCAATTCTCGGGGGGTTTGCGAAACAACGGCGCGATGATGAACCCAACCAACGGGATTCCGACGACGGCAGCGCAAAAGCCGGCGAGAGCAATCGACAGCTTCTCGAAAAAGCGGCGGCGGCTAATTTCCTCAGATGCTTCGATGCCGAGCGAAGAGTGGTCAGCGATTTTTTCGTTCATAACGAATTTCTGTGATCCATCCAGCGAGCGATGCGCTGAAGAGGACAAGACCGACAACGAAAACGACCCACGAAGTGATCAGGCCCCAAAAGATAAACGCTGTTCCCATCGCCAACCCGGCAGGGAAGTAGGTGGGATGCGGCAGAGGTTCCTGCGGCAAGGGCTCCCAATCTGGATGCGCGCTATGCAATGGTTCGTCAGGCATGAGATTTCTCCGGGTGCGCGGAGGGATCCGATTGCCAGCGAGCGAGCTGGGCCAGAATTGCCGCAAGATAAATCAAACACATCGGAACCCACATCAGCAGCCCGCCGATTTGCTGGTCCCTCTCACTCGTTAGGCCCCACCGTCCGCGGATAACATCGAGTATACCCAGCCGATCCACCGGTTGCTGGTAAGCGGGGCACACCGAAACCGGTGCGAACGTCAGAATAATTCCCAGAATGCTGCAAGCGGTGCAGGCGGTGAACAGATAAACAATTCCCGCCAGTGGTGAAAGCCGGTCTGCATCGCGCGGAGCGAGTACTTGCCACCAAAAAACGCTTCCCATGAGAAGCAGCGAGATTGTTTGGATGACGGAGACGGCTTTCAATGTCGTGGCCGCGTTGCAAAGCGCGGGCGCGTGCCAGAGCCACATCGCGCCAACTCCGGCAACCCAACCGATTAGCGGGTGAGTGAAAGTTGCTCGTGAGCGCGGGAGAGAAAGGGACCGGGGCAAACTTAACAACGAGAGAGCAGGAACGATCAGCACGAGCAGGATGTGCTGGACCATGTGTGCGCTGAAAAGGTAACCATCAGCCAGCGCGCTCAGCGGCGATACAAGGGCCAGGAGAAGTATCGCAAGTGCACCCACGAAGTAGGCGGGCTGGCCGCGTAACCCAAAGGCGAGAAAGTAACCCACGATAGCGAGTGAGCAGATTAGCAACAGTGTGGGATTCCATTCCCAGGCGGTAGTTAGGAACTGATAAGTAGTCATCGAAGGAGCGGAAGGATGTAAACGGTGAGCAGAACAAAAACCCAAACGACATCGACGAAATGCCAGTAATAGCCCGCGGATTCGAACGCAGATTCGCGGCCCGACGCAAAATCACCTCGCCAGGCAAGCCAGAGAAAAATCAGGAGCGCGACTAGCCCGAGTAAAACGTGCAATCCGTGAAAGCCGGTGAGAGTGAAGAACGTGGTCGCGAAGAGATTGGTGCTGACATCCACCCCGGTCTTAAACAATTTCCAATACTCGGTTCCCTGCCCGACAAGGAAGATACCCCCGAGCACCACTGTGAACGCGAGCCACCCCAGCATGGAGACGCGCTGCCGTTTGCTCATGGCAATCTCGGATCGCCAAAAAGTGAAGCTGCTGGCGAAAAGGCAAACGCTGAAGATCAGGGTCCGCGGGACGTCGAGTTCTTTCGGTGTCGGACCGGGTTGTGGATGGACGTAGAAAAACAAATACGCGAGCACCAAGGTCATGAAGAACCCGGCTTCGGAAAGAATAAAGGTGAGCATGCCGACCTTGTTTTTGTCGGGGACGGTTATCGCCGAGCTATTTTCACCTACGATCGGATCGGGCCGGTCAGGATTGGCGATATCCCATAACGGCCGCCGGCTGCGGATCGGCGGCAGCGCGTGAAAATTTTCGTGCGGCGGAGGGGACGTAGTGGCCCACTCCAGCGTCCACGCGTTCCAGGGATTATCGGTCGCCAATTTCCCTTTGAAGAATGAAACGACCAGGTTCCAAACCAGAATGAGCGCGGCTGCGGCCATGAAGAAAACGCCAATCGTCGAAAGCATGTTCATCCAGGTAAAGTGCGGCAGATCCGGATAGGTGAAGACGCGTCGCGGCATTCCAAGGAGACCCAAAAAATGTTGAATAATGAACGTCATGTTGAACCCGATGACCATGAGCCAGAACGTCCATCTGCCCAGGCGCTCCGAGAGAAATCGCCCGCTCATCTTTGGAAACCAGTATTGAAGGGCCCCGAGGACGGCGAACACGATCGCGCCGACGGCGACGAAATGAAAATGCGCGACGAGATAGTAGCTGTTCTTCGTTTGCCAATCGAGGGGCACAACCGCGTGGCTGATCCCGGTGATTCCGGCGCAGAGGAACTGGATGAGAAACGCGATGCAAAATAACATCGGCACTTGAAGGCGAAGCCGGCCACCGATCATCGTGGCGGACCAATTGAGCACTTTTACGCCGGTTGGAATCGCGATCAGCAGTGAGGAAATGGCGAAAAACAAATCAAGCGGCCGGCCCATCCCCACCGTAAACATGTGGTGTCCCCAAACACCCAGGCTGAGGACCGCGATAGCCACACTTGAGGCAGCAACAAATTGGTAACCAAAGATCGGTTTCCTCGAAAAAACCGGAATCATTTCCGAAACCATTCCGAAGGCGGGAAGAACCAGGATGTAGACTTCGGGATGACCGAACGCCCAAAAGATGTGTTGCCACAGAACGGCTGAACCACCGCGCGCGGGCAGGAAAAAATGGCCCTCGAGTAATCGATCGATTAGGAGCATCGCCAGCCCGGCGTTTAACACTGGAAGGACAAAGATGATGATGAAAGCATTGACGAAATTGATCCAGGTAAAGAGTGGCAGCCTACGCATCGTCATTCCTGGAGCGCGGCAGGAAATGACAGTCGCGATGATATTGACGGCCAGGCTGATCGATCCGATGCCAAGGACGAAGATCGCGATCGCCCAGTAATCGACACCGAGATTTGAAGAATAAGGCGTCTCGCTCAAAGGTGCATAGGCAAACCACCCGACCGCGGGAGCGCCGCCCGCTAGCACGCTGAAGTGCAAAAGAATTCCGCCAAACGGGACACACCAGAAACCAAACGCGTTTAACCGCGGGAAGGCCATGTCGCGCGCGCCGATCTGCAACGGAAGAACGTAATTTACGAAGCCGAACACCACCGGCATGACGACGAGAAAAATCATCGTCGTCCCGTGCATGGTAAAAAGCTGATTAAACGTATCCGGATGGAGAAAATGGTTGTTCGGCAGGGCCAGTTGCAGCCGCATGAAGAGCGCTTCGACCCCGGCGACCACAAAAAAGAACAGAGCGGTCAAGAGGTAGAGCACAGCGATGCGTTTGTGATCAACGGTCGAGAGCCACGCGAGTCGATAGTGTGCGCGCTTGGCCGGGTCGAGAATTGCCGCGCGGAACATCGCGGTGGTCGTCGTGCCGTTCATCGTAGCGTCTCCAGATATTCTGCAAGCTGGTCGAATTGCTCGTCAGTGAAATTGAAGTCTGGCATGAGGGCGCCCGGCTTGATGTGCTGCGGACTCTTAAGCCAGAGGCGCATGTTGGCCGGAGTATTTTCCAGAATACCAGCGCCAAGCTGTTTGCGGCTGGCGACGTGCGTGAGATCCGGCGCGACATCCGCATCAGCACCGGTCACGCCGCGGATGGCGTGGCAGCTTATGCAGGTCGATGTCTCAAACAACGCCAGTCCCTTGACGGCGCCATCACTGCTTGGCGCCTGGCTTGGTCGTAATTGAGCTTGCTGCCATTGTTCGAACTTCGACGGTTCTTCCGCCACTACCACAATGCGCATCCAGGCGTGTTGTGTTCCACAGAACTCCGAGCAGGTACCCAGGTAGACGCCGGGTTTGTCGGCTTGCAACCAAATGTGATTGTTCTGGCCGGGCACGGTCGTCATTTTGCGATTTAATTTCGGCACCCAGAATTCGTGCAACACATCCTTTGAATCCAGGCGCATCGACAAAGCTTTACCGGCCGGAATGTGGATTTCATTCGCGGTTACAACTCCCGACGCCGGATAATTGGCCTGCCACCAGAATTGGTGTCCGGTCACGACCAAATCAGGCGAAGGCGGCGGCTGTGGATCAGCCAGATTCATCGCCCGGATCGTTAGCCCGAAAAGGAAGTCCACGATCAGGAACGGGATCACCGTCCAGGTGATCTCGATTGCTTTGTTCTCGGCGATTTGCTTCGGATCAGGCTCGCCTTCGCGCCCGCGAAATCGAAAGAGCGCGTAGAGAATTGCGCCCGTTACAATGACAAAAATAAGAATGAAGATGATCGCAGAAATGACGCCGACACTGCCGATCACGTGCGCCTGCGGCGACTGCGGATCGAGCGCGCTGGAGGTGTTCATCGCCAAAAAACTTACATTTTCCTACCTCATCCCCCTAAGAACATGCCGTCTTGCGCGCTCGCGGATTTGACGAATCAAAAGCGATTTGCAAAACAAGCCCGTAAGCAATGGCATGGCCTTTGTTCCTCGTTCAAGTAACCAATTTCACTGTTATCGTTTTCGCCTGCGGTTCGTAAAGCGCAAACAAGAAGCGGATCCTCCCAACACCTCATGGCATCGGCAAAACATCTCTCAGAATCTGTTTCCTGCCGTCCGCCTGCATCGCGGCCTTTTGCCATCTCTAGAAGGGAATCAAGATTTTTTACGATTTCGCACTCACGCCCGCGATCAGACTGATTCCGAGCTATCAGCACATCTGGAACCCGCTTGGTGCCGATGTTGCCAAAAACGAAGACGGCGCGGATGTATTCCTCGCCCCTCTCACGGTAGCGTTTTGAGCCGCAATTAGTTTAGAAGGAATCGTCGACGTTTGCAGGATTCTGAAATTACTACCCTGATCGAGCGTCGTCCTCGTGCACGAACTTGCTGATCGCCGCCAGGATTCTTTGATCGATATCGCTCTGTGTTTCGCCCGCGGCTTGAAGCCCACGTTTCGTTAGCCGCAAAGAATGATCTCCATCCTCCACCAGATGAAGAAAATTAGGCGCTTTCATTTGCGACCGGACCTCTGCGAGCAGATCGAGCGGACAAAGCGGGTCGCGCGTTCCCTGGACAAAGAGAATTGGCGTTTGTAGCTCGCGCAGAACCTTATCACGCAATTTTGTGCGATCACCGCCGCCGCAGAGCGGATAACCGAGACAGACGAGGCCCGCGACTGCTTCTTCGAGCGCAACATGACAGCCGATGCGACCGCCCATGCTTTTCCCGATAAGGAATATTGGCCCGGATGATTTCTCGCGTGCCTCGGCTAACGCGGATCGATGCGCAGCGATGAGTTGTGGCGGCGGATCGGGGCGTTTCCTTCCCTCGCGCATATAATCGTAATCAAACAGCGCCACCTCACCGATAGATTCCAAATAATGTTTCCACTTTTGCATCCAGGGATGCGTCGAGGGTGCACCTGCCCCGGGAGCGAAAAGGAAGAAGGGTTTCGGCATTGCTGATAGCATACAATACAATGCCCGCGCCAAAGTGTAATGTAGCGGCAGAGCTGTAGCCGGCATCGGTGATGCCGGCAACGCTTCACCAACCGGGATCAACGATCCCGGCTACAATGGAGCCGCAAAGGTCTGAGCAGTTTTGATTAGGCCCAGAGTCGCTCAGAGGTCATCAGTCATTTCTTTGCCCCTGCCCCGTGCTCCATGCTCCATGCTCCATACTTTAGGGCTTCAACCAAGCGGTCAAGAAAGGGTGTTTGCGCTGCTTTCAATTTGAGCCTCGCTTCCTCCAGTGAAAAAAAGCAGGCCTGATCGACTTCTGGAAACGATTCCATCTCTCCCGAACGCGGCGGCCACTCCATTTCGAAATTGTTCGAGCAAACCTGGAAACCATCCGGCAAATTTCCCTCGAAGGCCCAGGCGTAAACAGTCTTGCCGCCTTTCTGCTTTATCCACCCGAGATCGATCCAATCGCCGTTCGCAGGAATTCCTACCTCTTCTTCGAACTCCGTTCGTGCCCGGCTCAGCAAGTCTTCGCCTTCTGCTACTTCGCCTTTGGGTACCGTCCAAACGCCAGCATCCTTGTTCCGAAAAAACGGTCCGCCTGGATGAGCCAGCAGAACCTCCAGCGTGTCGTTCCGTCTTCGAAACATTAATAGACCAGCGCTTGTTCTTGACCGCGGCATTTTCTAATTTAACCGCGGATAACGCGGATGATACGGATTTGATTCCAAAACGAATCTTAATTGTAGGGCAGGCGCATCGCCTGCCATTTATTTTAGAGCGGCAACCGGCGCGCTTGCCCTACAACGATCTGCGTTTATCCGCGTCATCCGCGGTCATTCAGAATAGATGAAAGTTTCTGCCTCAGTGGGCGAACAAATAGATCGCAACCAGGACAAGCAAAAAATAAGGAACGAGAATCGCCGCACCCGCATAATCTTTGGCCATTCGCTGACCGAAGAACAGAGCGACGATCGAGATTGCTGCGATAACCGCGCCGTAGAACGCGACCGTAGGATCACGCGTAAGAATTATCATCACGCACCCAATCGCGCTCAGCGCGCCCGCAGCTATTTCAAGAATGGTGATTACCGTTACGAGCAAGGGAACCATTCCAGCCAACGGGCTCTTCGCGAAATGACCTTGAAGAAACTGAAGATTGCCGCGCCGGTCGATTACTTTATCGATACCCGATTGAAGAAAGAGAATCGCGAGAAAAGCCGAGGTCAGTATCTGAAGAATGAGGATTGTTCCGCTGCTGGCGCTAAGACTTGGCATCGGCGCAGTATAACCTTAGCCGACGGAAGGTGAAGTTTTCATGATTGAGTTAAGGGCATTTCGGTTCATTTGTGTCGAGCTGTAGTACCGTCACCAGAATAGCGAATGGGATCCTGCCGGAAGAAACGGGCGAATAGGGCGTACAGTTCTGGATGCTTGGCGCGAAGGGCACGCGGACGTTCGAAAAACGCCTCGGTTGCAACGGCGAAGAACTCGACCGGGTTCGTCGCGCCGTAGCGATCCAGCACGGTTGGCGTTCCAGCTCGATCCGCCTCACACAATGCTTTGAACTCCCGGCTCATCACCCGTGCCCACGCCAGATATTCAGCCCGCGTGGCCAACGCTGGTACACCGTCGCTGGCATTATCTTCGAAATCGAGTTGGTGAGCGAACTCGTGCAAAACAAGATTCGTTCCGTCCGATGGATCGGCCGCGCCCCGTTTCACATCATCCCAGGCGAGAATGAGCGATCCCAGGTGGCGCCCGGTTTGACCGAGTCGATCTTGGCCACCTTCCTCCCAAACATTACCGGCAAACGGCTGCGTTTCATAGGCAGTGTAACCCGCGGGATAGACAAGAATCGAGGTTAGCTTGGGATAGTAGTCTGCCTCACGATGCAGGAGGAGAAGGCAGGCCTGCGCGGCAATCGTTACGCGGATTTCATCAGTTAGTTCAAGGCCGCCGCAACCTTCGAAATGTTTCTCGCTCAGGAAAACTTGAACATGACCTAATAGTTCAATCTGATCCTCAGGCGGCAGTCGCCGAAAAATTGCAAGGTTACGGGTGATGATCGAACGCCATGCCGAAGGGAAAGGTTGAGCGCGTAGGCGCTCTCGCCGGCGCCGTTTCAAGAATCCCAGGATCACGTTGAAAGTGTAATCATAATCACATTCGGTCGCGCGAACGCGAAGGATTTTACGGCGTAGACGGGCCTTGCGCGCTCGATCGCCAAAGCGGATAGATCAGCGCCCCGACGGCGAGAATACCAACGCCGATTCCCGCGTTGCGCGGGAACTGGACGACGGTACTAATTGAAATGGCCCAGCAGGCCAGTACGAACGCGCTGGTCGTGATCGGATGCCACGGAACCCGAAGCCGCCCCTCGTCCAGGACTTTCCCCTCAGGTCGCGCTCGAAAGATTAATAAAGAAGCACCCGTCAATCCAAAAAAGAGCACGTCGATCGCTACGACGTAGTTGAGAATTTGGTCATATTTTCCAGTGAATGCGATCGCCGCCGCGCAAACGCCTTGGAGGACGATTGCTGCCGTTGGCACACGTGTCCTCGGATCAAGATGGCCGACGGCTTTAAAGAAGACGCCGTCACGCGCCATGGCGAAGTAAACCCGCGGGGCGGTCAGAATGCTCTGGCTAAGGAATCCAAGAGTCGAAATCGCGATCCCAGCTGCTATCACCTGAGCGCCGCGTTCGCCGAAAGCATGACGCATCACTTCAGAAGCGGGGACATTTGTACGCGCGAGATCCGCTACTCCCAATACGCGCACGCACGAATAGCTAACGAGAACATAGCAAAGAATTACACCGATCACGCCGATAAGTAATCCGCGTGGCAGGTCACGTCGCGGATCGCGCATTTCGCCACTGACAAAACTTGCCGTCTGCCAGCCGCCATAGGCAAAAAGAACGGGCGCCATGGCACGCGCCAGTCCCGCAAAACCGCCGGAATCGGTTGGCAACTCCACTCCGGCGGAATTGGTTTTGACCGGTCCGAAACATCCGACGCCAATCAGCAGCACGATTGCCACTAGTTTAATTATCATCAACGCGCTTTGCACATTGCTTCCAGCACGAACGCCGAGGCAGTTAACCCCCGTCAGAATCGCGAGCGCCAAGATAGCGACAACTTGTTCGGAAATGGAAAGACCGAATAGTTCGCAGAAGTAGCGACCGAAAATGATGGCCGCGCCCGCCATGCCGCCGGTTTGGACGACGAGAAGAAGAGTCCAACCGTACAAGAAAGCAACGATCGGGTGGTAGGCGTCGCGCAAGTAAGCGTATTGGCCGCCAACGCGAGGTCGCAGTGCGGCGAGCTCGGCGTAAACGAACGCGCCAATCAGTGCAATCATTCCGCCGATCAACCAGGCGCCGAGCACGAGGAGGGGTGTATGAACACTGCGGGCAACGACTGCGGGGTTGACAAAAATTCCCGCGCCGATAATTCCGCCCATTACAATCATGGTGGCGTCGAACAGACCCAGCCGACGCGCTAGTGGCACTTCGTCGAGGTTCTCCATATTCGTGGATTCTGGTCGGTCTGGTTCTTTAGTAACTCAAGAACTGAAGCCCGCTCAGCAGCGGTGATCCTACTTAACTCTCGTCAAGACGAGCTTTGAACCGTTAGGTTCTTTTAAAGTCATTTTGTCGCCAACGAGTTCCATCTGATAAACAGAAGTAGCGATTGACGTCTCAATCTTAATCCGGTTATTGTCGCCGAAGCTGTAGCGGCCGCGATTCGTGCCCATCAGGACCGACCCATCGCTGGAGAATTCCCAAACCATTGCATTCGGGTCCGTGGAAGTGCGCCAGGCGCCAACAATGTCACGGGCATTGCCTCCACAACCGCTGATGAGGCAGAAAGAAACGAGCACGCAAGCAGCGATGGACCTATGACTCCATATCGACCTCACAACGTCGATTGTGGATGGCGTGTTTGCGATCCGCAAGAAGGTTGATAGCGGAAGTTCACCCCATTTTAGAAAAACACGGAACACTGCTCGAGGGATTCTGGAGGGACACGCGCTGTCTTGTCCCAAACGTTTGGCCGCCGATAGCGCGGCGCCCTCCATTTTACTCGGCAATCGCAGCGGCTGGCTACCGCTTCGAGGCTGCATCGGCTATGCTTGAGTGTATTCCCTGCCTCGTCCAATTTGCTGCCATGCTGTCGCCGACTTCGGTTAAAGATGCATTGAACCAAACTGCGCCCGTTGCGCCGATATTGGTGCAAGGCTGGGTGCGAACGCGTCGTGACTCGAAAGACTTTTCTTTCATCGAACTCAACGACGGCTCCAGCTTGCGGAATCTGCAGATAATCGCCAGGAACACTCTGCCGAATTATGCGGCAGTGCAGCGGCTGATCACTGGCGCCTCCATCATCGTGCGCGGGGCGCTGGTCGCGTCGCAAGGCAAGAGCCAAAACTGGGAAGTAGTCGCCGATGAAGTAACCATTGTTGGTGCGTCGGATGACAGCTATCCCTTGCAGAAGAAAGGGCATACTCCGGAGTTCCTGCGCGAAATCGCGCACCTGCGTCCGCGCTCAAATCTCTTTGGTTGCGTCTTTCGTGTTCGAAGCCGCCTCGCCTTCGCTATTCACCAATTCTTCCAGGAACGTGGATTTTACTACATTCATACGCCGATCATTACCGGCAGCGACTGCGAAGGAGCGGGCGAATTGTTTCGCGTCACCGCCATCGATTGCAAGAACCCGCCCCGACGACCCAGCGGTGATATTGATTACGCGAAGGATTTCTTCGCACGCTCGACTTACCTGACGGTTAGTGGACAGCTCGAGGCCGAAGCATTCGCTTCCGCTTTGTCGAAAGTTTATACCTTTGGTCCGACCTTTCGCGCCGAGAACTCAAATACCTCACGCCACGCTAACGAGTTTTGGATGATCGAACCGGAGATGGCCTTTACCGACTTGAATGGAAACATGGATCTGGCGGAAGAGATTGTGAAGTATCTGATCCGGGATGTTCGCGAGAAATGCCCGGAAGAGCTGGGACTCTTCGCCAAATTTGTCGACAAGGAATTGCTCGATCGACTGGATTTCGTATTGGAACGGCCTTTCCAGCGAACTACCTACACCGAGACGATCGAGCTGTTAAAGAAGAGTGGAGAGAAGTTCGAATTTCCGGTCGAATACGGGTTAAATCTGCAGTCGGAGCACGAACGCTGGCTGACCGAGAAGCATTTCAAGTGTCCGGTCACGGTCTTTAACTATCCAAAGGAGATCAAGCCATTCTACATGCGGTTGAACGATGACAATCGAACTGTGACCGCAATGGACCTGCTTGTTCCCGGAATCGGCGAAATTGTCGGAGGGAGTCAGCGTGAAGAACGGCTCGAAGTTTTGGAAGAGAACATGCGCCGACACAAAATGGATCCGGCCGATTACAAATGGTATCTTGATCTCCGCCGTTACGGCACCGTGCCCCACTCCGGCTTCGGCCTTGGTTTCGAACGAATGCTTATGTTCGTGACCGGCGTCTCCAACATTCGCGACGTCATTCCCTTTGCGCGTACGCCGGGCAGTGCGGAATTCTAATTTTTAACCGCGGATCACACGGATCACCCGATTTCTGAGCGCCGGAATTCTCGCTTTCTGAGTACTCTCTCCTAGATTCAATGTATGGCTGAGGCTGCCGACGCGAGAGTGAATCCCAAGCTCGAGATCGCCCATGTCCTGACCATGGACATCGTCGAGTATTCCAAGCTTCTAATCACAGAGCAGAGCAAGATCATGGCGCAATTGACTCGGCTTGTCCGGGAGACT
>Ga0137366_10003177_pt1 | contig 12760 bp, 12 predicted proteins | sample SagtaG_8_FD_104938 | JGI IMG/M metagenome (GOLD analysis project Ga0137366, IMG submission 104938) | Vadose zone soil microbial communities from Sagehorn Ranch, Mendocino, California, USA - Sage1_L_60_16 metaG | ecosystem: Environmental > Terrestrial > Soil > Vadose zone | place: USA... | reverse complement strand
CTGGCGATCACCCGGGACGGGGCCGAGCTCTACCGCGATACCTGCGCGGTCGCCGACATGAAGCGCAGCCTGCCCGAGCTGGTCGACTGGCTGTGGCGCGGCCAGGACCTGCCGCTGGGGGCGGTGCTGCTCACCGGCACCTCGATCGTGCCGCCGCCCGAGCTGAGCTTGCGCCCCGGCGACCAGGTGACGATCTCGATCACCGGCCTGGGCGAGCTCCACAACCCGGTGGAACTCGTCCACACCAGCCCACAGCCTCGCCGCTGAGCCAGCGCACCGCAGCGCTCGAGTCACCTCGCGGCCGTGTGGGTGCCGGAACCCTTGTCATGGCGTGGGCCTGCAGCTTCGCGCCAGTGGTGGGGGGGGTCCGCGATGATCGTCAGTCATGACGTTGCGACTGCTCTACCTGACCTTGTGTCAGCTGATCGGCTGGCTCACACTGCTCGCCCGTGGGCAGGCGGAGGAATGGTCAAACCCTGCACCAGCGCGCCCTGCACATCTTTGAGACCCGCCTGGGAGCCGACCGCCCGAACACGGCGCAAGCCGACGGAACCTTGCGGAGGTCACCGCCGCACTCGAAGGTCGGAAGTAGTCGCCTGACTTTCTTGGCCTGTGGGCCACAGGGTGCACCGCCACCCAGCCATGCTGGCTATCGACCCTGCGGTTTGGGGGCGCACCGGGGTTAGGCTGACCGACGCTGACCCGCGCGTTTAGGCGAATCATGGTTCGCAGGTCTGGGACGTGCCCTGCCGTGGGCACGGCTCGAGCACCACCGCTCGACTATCACCGCACACCCATGGGGTCGGGCCTTGTCAAGGGGTGCAATAGAGAGCGCGGTAGAACCACCCCCTGGATCAAAGGGGATATGTCTGTTCCTTCTCGTTGCTGGCTATGCACGCCGGCCGCAGCCGGGGTCAAGGTGGAGCGCCCGACTGGACGAACGACCTTGACGCCGGCGAGGACCGGCGCAGGATCGGACGGCGAGAAGGCCCGGACGACGTCGTTCGGAGTTGGTCTCGCATGCACCCATTCGGGCCCCGGCGTGGGGTCCGCATGACGGTTGTGTCCGGGCCCGGGCTGCTCAGTCAGCTCAACGGCCGTATTGCAGGCTCATGCGGAAATGCGAGCGCGCCCGGTGGTGACCTCCTCGGTGGTGGGCTCCTCCAGCTCGGTGAGGATGTGAAAGCAGCGGGCCAGCAGCTTGCGGGCGATTGCGACGGTGGCGATCTGCCTGCCGCGGCGGTGGGCGATCTGGGCGTAGGTGTGGGCGAACGGCGGCTGGGTCTTGGCCCCGTTGGGCGGCTTCCTGCAGGATCCAGCGCACCCAGACCGAGCCCTGCTTGGTGATGTGGCCGTGGCGGACCTTGCGGTCGGAGTTACGCACCGCAGGGGTGAGCCCGGCCCAGGCGCACAGCTTGCGGGCGCTGGGGAACCGGGAGATGTCGCCGATCTCGGCGACCAGCGTCATGGCGGTCAGCTGGCCGATGCCAGGCAGCGCCATCAGCGCAGCCACGCGCGGGTCGGGCTTGGCGAGCTTGCCGATCTCCCCCTCCAACCGGGCGATCGGTGCGGTGAGGGCGTCCAGGAGCGTGCAGCAGTCATCGACGATCGCGCGCTGGGTACCGGGCAGATCCAGCGTCGCCAGCCACGCCCGCCCAGGGACGGTCCACAGGCTCGGGCGCTCACGGATACCACGGTCGGCCAGCACCGCATGCGCGCGATTCTTCAGCGTGGTCGACAAGCGGACCAGACTGGCCCGGTGGCGCAGCAGCGCGCGCAGGTCACGGACGGGCTGCGGCGCGATCCAGGCCTCGGGCAGCAGGTCGGCGCGCAACAGCTGCGCCAGGGTCCGCGCGTCGACCTTGTCGTTCTTGAGCCTGGCTGAGGCGATCGCCTTGCAGCGGCTGGGATGGACCAGGTGCGGTTCCAGCCCGAGCTCCTCCAGCAGCTCGACCAGCCAACCCCAGCCGTAGGCGGCCTCGAAGGCAACCGGGGTGCCCGCCGCCAGGGTGGCCAGGATCGGGGTGAGCTCGGCCGGGTCGTTGGGGACGTTGCGGTTGCGCTGCTGGTCGCCGGCAGCATCGATGATGGCGATCTGCGAGCGCTTGCGATGCACGTCCATGCCGACGTACATACTCATCGATGGCCTCCTTCCCTGAGTTCGTCGATCCCCGAAGCCTATGGCTGTCGGGCTGAGCAGGGGATGGAGCCCGACCCACATAGCGTCAGCTCAACGCAGCCGGACCGCCAGCCGCACTCGCCATCGAGTGTTCGCAGGTGTCAGTGCCCTCCTCCAGGGTCCCAACTGCCGGCACGCGAGCAGTCTGTGGTGCGCACCGCCCATCTCCCCTGCTCCGGCCGTGCTGGGGTCTGCCGCTGACCAGACGGCCCTCCCGACCCACTCCGCCGGGCGACTCCCGGTTCGCGCGGCACAACCGCGGCGAGGCCACGCCCGCGCGCTCAAGCGTTTGCCTCCCGGGCTGGTCTGAGCGCACGGCTGCCGCCGACCATGCCCGCGCCCTTGCTGGTCACCGCGGGCCGAGCGTGGTAGGACAAGCCAGCCATAGCATTTGGTACGCTCGGAGGGACTATGGAGTCCGCGACGCTCGCCCTGACCGCTGCTGGGCGGCTCGCCAAGAAGGCTCTGGAGGTCGCCGGGCGTGGCCGCTTGGTTGCGCAGTCGCGCGGGTCCGTGGTCTGCAGACCAAGGGCGGGAACCGATCGGTGCGGGCGTAGCGTCGTAACCACAGCGATGCCCCGCACAGCCCTTCGGAGGTCGCCGTGGCCGTTCGCTACGCCTGGCTGCTCACCAGGGCCGCCGTCGTCGTCGGCCTCGCCGCACTACTCACCGGGAGCACGGTCGTGACCCCCGACGCCTCCTTGGTCCGGGCCGCTCCGCCCCCCAGACCGCCCGCAGCATCCGAGTCAGACGTGGCCGCGGCTGTGCGCGGCTCGACCGCGCTCGCCCTCACCCTCTACCGGCATCTCGGCAGCGGCGACGACAACCTCGTGGCATCCCCCTCCAGCCTGGCGACCGTGCTCGCCATGGCCCTGCCCGGCGCACGCGGCCGAACCGCCGACGAGATCGCCCATGTCTTGCACACCACCCTGGACCCTGGCCGCCTCGCCGTCGCCATGGGCATCCTCGACGCGGAGATGGGCCAGCGGGCGTCGGCCGGCAACGGCGCTGAGCTGCGGGTCTCCAACGCGCTCTGGAGCCAGCGCGGCTACACCATCCGGCCGGCCTTCTTGGAGCTGCTCGCGGGCGCCTTCCGCAGCGGCGTGCACCAGGCTGACTTCATCGCCGACGCCGAGCGCGCGCCTGGCAATCAACGCCCTGGTCCAGCAGCAGACAGGCGGCAAGATCAAGGACCTATTCGCGCCGGGATCGCTCGACGACTACACCCGCCTGGTGCTGACCAACGCGATCTACCTGAAGGCCCGCTGGCGGCAGCCCTTCGACCCGCACGACACCCGACCGGCGCCGTTCCACACCCTCGACGGCGGCACGCCGCAGGTGCCGACCATGCACCACCAGGCCGTCACCCTCCCCTACGCGCAGGGCGACGGCTGGCAGGCGGTCGAGCTTGCCTACAAGGGCGGCGCGCTGGCCATGGACGTGCTGCTCCCCGCGGCTGGCGAGTTCGCCTCGTTCCAGCAGGGACTCGCGCCGGACTGGCTTGCCGCCGTGCTCGGCGCCCTGCGGCCGACCACGCTGGACCTGGCGCTGCCGAAGGTCACCTTCGACTCGACCCACCAGCTCAACCAGACCCTCGAGACGCTCGGCATGCCGACCGCCTTCACCGACGCCGCCGATTTCCGCGGCATCTTCACTATCAGCGAGCCGCTCAAGGTCCAGACCGTCGTGCAGAAGGCGCACGCCGCCGTCGACGAGGAGGGCACCACCGCGGCCGCCGCCACCGGCATGGCGGTCCAGGCCACGTCCCTCGTGCTCCCGCGGCCGCTGCAGCTAAGGGTCGACCGCCCCTTTGTGTTCCTGCTCCGCGATCTCGCCAGCGGCCAAATCCTCTTCCTTGGTCGGGTCACCGACCCGCGCCAGCTGGAGGCCAGCAAGAGCGATAGATCGGGGTAATTCGCGAACGCTCGCGTGCAGAAGGCTCTCGTCCCCGACACGCTGATCCGCCGTACCTCTGGACCCCGAGGGTGTGCGTTGCCGCGGCTCCAGCGCGCCAGCGATGCTCCCATCAACCCAGTCGTTTGGCACGCCACCACGTAGCCACATCCAGGCTGACCTGCGCGTTCAGGCGCACGGTGGTTCGCAGGGCTGGGACGCGCCCTGCCGAGGGCACACAAAGCATGGGAACACGCACGAGCTGCAGATTCTCATCCCCTCGGTCAGCGCGAACTCGTCGTGGAAGGCGCGTTCGAGCTGGCCTGAAGCGTTGTAACTGCTCACAGAGGACGATCGACACATTGGTCGCCGACTACCTGCGCATCGTCGTAGTCCCGGGCGTCTTCAGCGGCTGGCGCCTCCACCCTGCGACCGGACGCGTGCTTCGCGCCAATTCGGCAGCAGATCGTCCGACAGAGAATCTAGCGTCGCGGTAGGCCACGAGAACCGGGAGGAGCTGAGGTGAACGTCACCTTGACACGGGAACCGGCACGGCGCGCTAGGCTGGACCGGGCGGCGGAGGGCACCTCGCGCCGCCGCATGGCCAAGCAACCTGAGCTCGGCCGCGCGGTGCCCCTGGCGGGCGCGGCGCGCCCAGCCCCACGGCGATCACCCACAATGGGCAGGCATCAGCTCGCGAGGCGCAGGGGCGCTCGAGGTGTTGTCGCCCGATCCCCTACCTGCTGGTGCCGAGACGTATGGACACCGAAGGACGTGAGGAAGCGGCGCGGTACGAGGTCCACGTCGAGGGCCTCCTCGACGAGCGCTGGTCGGCCTGGTTCGACGGGCTGCAGCTCACCAGCGAACCCGGCGGCGCGACCGTCATCGCCGGGCCCGTCGCCGACCAGGCGGCGCTGCACGGCCTGCTCGCGAAGGTCCGTGACCTTGGCCTGCCGCTGCTCTCGTCCGCCGCATGGACCCGACCTGACATTGGGGTTGGAGCCCGCGATACTCAACCCCCAGGTTCGTGGGCTGGCTGATCGGTCGCCACGCGAAACACAGGAATCTGCGCCGCGATCCGGTCGAAGTCTTCCACGGGGGCATGGCGATCGACCGGGATGTGCGGCCGAGCCCCAGGCGCCACCGACAAGTATCGGCGCACGATCGGCGGCCGAGCGGCAGGATCGACCTCCTCCAGGCGCACGGCCTCGCGACGGCCATGGCGCAGCACCACCCGACCACCGGCAGCCCGGACGTTGCGCACCCAGCTCGAGCCCTCGCCGAGCATCGCCACCAGGTAGCGCTCACCCCGGTAGTCCGCAACGGCGAGCGGCAACGAGATCACCCGGCCCGTGCGGCGTCCAGGCACCTCCAGCGTCACGAAACGGCTCGGCCACAGCCCGGCCGAGTGGGCGATGACCCAACCCCGGTTGAGCAATCGCGCCAGGCGGTTGGGGCGGCCGTGCCGATACAGCCACCGTTTGGGTAGCAACGCCGGCACCAGCAATACTGCGATCGCCGCCAGTGCCAGATACTTCATGGCCCGCGTCCAGAAGCCGTGGTGTCGCTTCACCATGCACCCCTGTCTTCGAACTGGCGCAGCACCGCAGCCACGGCGAGAACCTCACCCACCGCGGCACCCTCGTCGGCCTGGTCGGCCAACGCCCGTTCGATCTGGAAGTCCACCGTCCTGCTGCGGGCAAGCCCGAGGCGCAGCGTCCCCCCGATCCTGACGTCACCTGCCGTCTCCGACACCTTCTATCGTTACGAGCCCGTCTCTCCATGAGAGGCGCATCGTTCTTACCTCCCACTCCTCGGCCGGGCAAACGAGAGGCTTGGCCGGACCACACAGACTGTCTCGCGTGCCGGGCTGAGAGGCAGGGGCAGACGGCCCACAGGCTGGGGGGCTAAGGGAGCAGGCCGAACTCGCGGGCACGGGCGGTCGCCTCGGTGCGGTTGGCCGCGCCGAGCTTCTCGAAGATGTGGGTGACGTGCTTCTTGACCGTATCGAGCGCGACGTAGAGCTCGTCGGCGATCTGGTGGTTCTGCTTACCCGCCGCCAGCAGGCGCAGCACCTCCAACTCGCGCTCGCTCAGCGCCTCGACCAGGCCGGGGACGACCGCCCCGTCCGGCCTCGCGGTTGATGCGCCGCGCGGGACGCCGCGCGCGGCGTCCCGCGCGAACGCCCGCGCCAGCCGACCGAGGTACTCAAGCGGGACACCGCGCGCTGCAGTCCGGCCCCTCCGTTGCGCCGCGATGAGCCGGCCGAGGAGCGCGCCCATCGGTGCGCCCTCGTCGGCGAAGACCCGCACGTAGCCCTGAGGCCAGGCGAGCAAGAGCGCCTCGGCCAGGGCGGCGGACTCCTGGCCGATGGCCGCCAGCGCCAGCGCCCGCAGCGCCTGGATCTCGATGACGCCGCCAGTCCGGCCTTGGGCCGCCGCCGCGGCGCGCAGCCGCTCCAGCAGCGCGAGCGCCTGGTCGGGCCGGTCCTGGGCGAGCAGCACCCGCGCCAGCACCAGGTACTCGGGTTCTCTGGGGTAGCTCGGCTCATCGTCTGCGCGGAGACCGCATTTCTCCGTCCAGCGGGCGGCCGCGGCGGCGTCGCCCTGCGCCAGCAGCAGCCGGGCCCGTTGCGCCGGGACGGGGTTGAGCAGGTTGGTCACGCCCGGGCCATGCGCGACCCGCGCGGCCTCGCCGATCGCCTCCAGGGCGCCGGCCGCATCACCCCCGGCCTGCCGGATCCAGGCCAGGGTGGCCAGGCCCGTAGCCAGCGGCTGGCTGTAGGTGAGCTGCCGGCACAGGGCGATGCCCTCGCTGACATGCTCCAGGGCAGCGTCGAGCTCGTCCCGCTGGTAGGCCACCTCGGCCATGCCCACCTGCGCGATGCCCGCGGCGGGCAGGGCCGGCCGGCCGGGCCCTGCGGCGATCTCCAGCGCCTGCTGGTAGGTCCCGAGCGCCGCGTCCAGGCGGCCCTGGGCGCGCTGGACCAGGCCGAGGAGCTCGCAGACGCGCACGGCCACGAAGCGCTCGCCGGCCCCGCGCCACTGGGCGATGATCGACGCGAAGGCGCGCTCGGCCTCGGCGAGCCGGCCGCGCAGCCACTCGGCCATCGCCAGGTACCCGCGGATCGTGGAGTCCAGCATCCCCTCGCCCTCGCCGAGCTGGGCCAGGGCCCGCTGGCCAAAGGTGATCGCGCGGTCGGCGTCGCCGCGGAGCGCAGCGACGTACGCACGATAGAGCGCGATCATCGCGGGGACGTTCGCCACCAGGCTCGCGGCCCTGCCCACCGACGGCTCATAGGACTCATCGGCCTCGCCCGCGGCGCCCGCCCACGCGCGCTCGGCAGCATCGAGCGAGCCCTCCATCGCTTCCAAGCGGCCGCCGACGAGGGCCAGGAGCGCCTGCGCCAACAACAGCCGTGGGCGGGCACCGACCAAGTCGGCGGGCAGCGTCGCAAGCCACCGCTGCAGGGTTGCCTCCTCGCTGCGCAGAAACAGCGCGTCGAAGTGGCGTTCGACCAGCCGCGCCGCCCAGGCGCCGTCCCCGGCGGCCAGCGCGTGGCGCACGGCGTCGTCGGCCAGCCCATGGTCTTCCGACCAGGCGGCAGCGTTGCAGTGCAGCTGCGCCACCCGATCGGGCTGTTGCTGCTGCAGGCGCGCGCGGAGCAGGTCGGCGAACAGCTGGTGGTAGCGCCACCAGCCGCGCACCTCGTCAAGGGGCACCAGGAACAGGTTGGCCCGCTCCGCCTGCTCCAGCATCCGCTGACCGTCGCTGCGGCCGGTGACCGCGTCGCACAGCTGCCCCGACAGCCGCTCCAGCACCGAGGTCTCCAGCAGGAACGTCCGCACCTGCTCGGGCTGGCCCTCGAGCACTTCCTCGGTGAGGTAGTCCAGGACGTAGCGGTGGCTGCCGCTGAACGTCGCTACGAACCCGGCGACATCCGACTGCCCCCCAAGCGACAAGGCCGCCAGCTGCAGCCCGGCCGCCCACCCTTCGGTGCGGGCCGCCAGCGCCGCCACAGAGGCGTCGGGCAGGACCAGGTCGGGCCCGACGGTCTGGCGCAGCAGGGCCGCGGCCTCCTCGGAGGTGAAGCGCAGGTCGGCGGCGCGTAGCTCGGCCAGCTGCCCGCGGCCCCGCAGCCGCGCCAGCGGCAGCGGCGGGTCGGCGCGGCAGGTCAGCACCAGCTGCAGCTCGGGCGGCCGGTGCTCCAGCAGGAACGTCAGCGACGCGTGCACCGGCTGGGAGTCGATCAGGTGGTAGTCGTCGAGGACGAGCACCACTTCGCCCTCACCGGGTTGGGCGGCCAGCTGGTTGATCAGGGCCGTCACCAGCCCCTCGAAGGATGGCGGTGGCGGCGGGCCGAGCAGGGGCACCACGTGCTCGGCGATCCCCAGGCGCACCCGATCCAGCGCGGCGGCCACATGGCGCCAGAACCGCGCCGGGTCGTTGTCGCCTGGGTCCAGCGACAGCCAGGCGACGGGCCGCTGCAGGCGCTGGGCCCAGTCGGCCAGCAGGGTGGTTTTGCCGAACCCGGCCGGCGCGCAGACCAGGGTCAGCCCCTGCGCCAACCCGTGGTTGAGCTGCTCCACCAGCCGCGGGCGCAGCACGAAGCCCGGCTGGGGGCGTGGCGCGTACAGCTTGGTGGCCAGCAGCCCATCCGGTCCGCTGGCGCCCGTTCTCGGAGGGGCTGCTTGCGGCGGTTCAGCCATCGCGCACCGCCCCACTCATCGCCGGCGCCGAGATGGCACCCGGCACACCCGCTCATTGTAGGCCGCAGGCACCAAGACAAAGCCACCACCGACGCGACCGCCGCATCTGCGACCGATCACGGCCGCTCGGTCGAAGGTGCGCCGCTGCTGCCCGCTACCACCTTCGGTTATCGGTCGGGCCCGCCGGGCTGGCAGAACTCCACCCCAAACGGCACCCGCGGGTGACGACCCCACCCAGTGGCAGCCCTAGCGTGGGAGCAGGCCACGAGCACCCAAAGGAGCCGAGATGCACGTCACCCTGCCACGGCAACCGGCACGACGGACCGCCAGGCTGGACTGGGCGGCAGCGGGCGCCCACCGCGTCGGCCACCTTGCCGGGCAGCCCAAGCCCGGGCCGCGCGCTGCCCTAGGCGCGACGGCGCGCCTGGCCCCTGGCCGATCACCTGCGATCGGGGAGCGTTGGCACGCCCGGCGCCGGGCCGCTCCAGGTGCCGTTGCCCGATGCCCCACCTGCCGGCGCCAACCCGCGTGGACACCCAAGGGGGTGAGCAAGCGGTGCGCTACGAGATCCGCATCCAAGGCGTCCTCGACCAGCGCTGGTCGTCGTGGTTTGACGGGCTGCAGCTCACCAGCCAACCCGGCGGCGTGACCGTGCTCGCCGGGCCGGTCGTCGACCAGGCGGCCCTGCACGGCCTGCTCGCCAAGGTCCGCGACCTTGGCCTGCCATTGATCTCGGTCCGCCGCCTGGACCGGGAGTGACCCGAATGGAGACAGCGATGCAACCCTTCCACGATCGCGACCACCCCAACGCGCTCCGGGCCGCATGGGCGGCATTGTTCGTCGGCCTGCTAAGCGCCGCCGTCAGCCTGTATTGGGCCCTGGGCGGCACCTGGCTGCTGGATACCATCGGCGGCTCGTTGGAGGAACAGGCGCGTGCCGGCACCATAGGCGTCAGGCTCGCGGTGTGGGCCGCCGTGGCCCTCAAGATCATCGCCGTGGTGCTGCCGCTGCTGGCCCTTCGCCGGCTGCCCTGGCCAGTGTGGAATCGTATCGTGTGGGTGCTGGCGTGGGTGGAGTCGGCGGTGTTGACCATCTACGGTCTGGTGTACACCGCGGTGGGCCTGCTGGCGCGGGCCGGTGTCGTCCATGCCAGCACCGATCCTCGGGCGCTGGCCTGGCATGCCTACCTGTGGGATCCCTGGTTTCTGGTCTGGGGGCTGCTCGTCGCCGCCGCTTTGCTGCTGGGCCGTCACCGCCGCAGCCAGACCCACCAACCCACCGATGACCAGACCAGGATGCAGGGGGCTCACGGGAGGTAGGAGACCGGTGGCTGGGCTGGCGGCTCGGCCGCCCTAACCGAGCAGGCCGAACTGGCGGGCGCGGCCGGCTGCCTCGGCGCGGTGGCCGCGCCGAGCTTGTCGAGGATGTGGGTGGCGTGCTTCTTGACCCTATCCAGCGCCAGCCGCAGCTCCTCGACGATCTCCCGGTTCGGCTCGCCCACCGCCAGCAGCCATAGCAGCTCCAGCTCGCGGCCGCGCAGCGCCTCGACCAGCCCCGGGGACGACCGGGCAGGTGGGCCTGGCACGCGGTGCGCCGGGCGGGTGACAGGGGCGGTGTGCTGCTCGAACGCCCGCACCAACCGCCCGCCGGCATCCTTGGCTGGTGCGCGCCTGGTCGGGTCGAAGGCGTGCTGCTGCCACCCCGATACCACCTTCGGCGAGCGGCTGGTCGCGCCGGTCCCACGGGACTCCACCCCAAACGGCACCTGCGGGTGATGCCCCGAGCGGGTACGGCCCCTAGCGTGGGGCAGGACCACCCAACCCCAGAGGGAGCTGCGATGGGCCTCTGGGGTGCCACGCCGCAGCACCAGCGAGGTGCGTGATGAGAAAGCAGGTGCAGCTGAAGCGCAGGCCACGTCGTATGGGCTGGACGGTGACCGAGGTGCTGCCGCTTGACCCACGCGACTTCGACGTGTTGCGGGCCAAAGCTGGGTTGCGGCGAAGGCCCGCAAGGCAGGCAGGTGGCGATGTCAACTCGCGGTGGCCCCACCGTGACGGCTTGATCTGGCCCCACTTGAGGGGAATCCGGCTGTGGCGTGACGGCTTGATCTGGCCCCACCCGCCGGGGCCCCCGCCCGCGCGCATCACCGCCGAGCGCGTGCGGGTCAGGTCTTGGCGTCGGTGGTGGTGGTGGTGGTGGTGGTGGTGGTGCGTTGGCGGCGGGTGTGGGCCAGCCGGTAGGAGCTGGTGCCGGTCTCGATGATGTTGCCGCCGAAGGTGAGCCGGTCCACGATCGCCGCGCACAGCCTGGGTCGGTGAAAGTCTTGGTCCAGCCGCCGAAGGATTCGTTGGAGGCGATCGCCACCGAGTTGCGTTCCTCGCGTTCGGTGAGGACCTGGAATAGCAGTTCGGCGCCGCGGCGGTCCAGTTCCATGTAGCCCAGCTCGTCGATGCACAACAGGTCCACGCGGCCGTAGCGGGCGATGGTCTTGGCGAGGTGGCGCTCGTCGGCGGCCTCGACCAGTTCGTTGACGAGCTTGGCGGCCAGGGTGTAGCGGACCCGGTAGCCCTGCTGGGCGGCGATGGTGCCAAGCCCGATGAGCAGGTGCGACTTGCCGGTGCCGGAGTCGCCGATCAGGCACAGGGGTTCGCGGTTGCGGATCCAGGCGCAGCTGGCCATGGTGTGGATGGTCGCGGCGGGGATGTTGGGGTTGGCGTCGAAGTCGAAGTCGTCCAGGTGCTTGGGGCGGGGGAAGCCGGCTTCTTTGACGCGGCGGGTGCTGCGGCGCCGGTCGCGGTCGTCGCATTCGGCCAGCAGCAGCTCGGCGAGGAAGCCGCGGTAGGTGAGCTGCTGGCGTTTGGCGGCGTCGGCCAGTTCGGCGAAGCGGTCGCGGATGGTCGGCAGCCGCAGCAGGCGGCAGGCCTGGTCGATGGCCGCGTCAGCGGCCTGCTCGGTGACACCACGGCGAGCCGGGCTCATGAGCGTCTCCTTGGGGTGTCGGGGTTGGTGAGCAGCTGGTCGTAGGCGTCCACGCTTGGCAGCGGGCGGGAGTCAGTGGGCAGGCTGGCCAGGCGCCGCTGGGTGAGGCTTGACACCGGTGGCGGCTCGAGCGGCGAGGGCGCCGGGGTCGGGCGGTCCAGGGCTGCGGGCAGCTCGCCTTGTGCGCGGCGCTGCTGGTGGTGTCGGCGGGCCTCGACCGCGACCACATCAGCGCTGGCCGCCCCGACCGCGGTGGCGGCGGCCAGTCCGGCGACCACGTCGGCGTGGGGAGGTGGCGGTGCAGCAGCAGCGCCTCGACCAGCATGCGGGTGCCGTCGGTGTCGCCGAGCCGCTGGCGGCGCAGCGCCCAGAACGCCTCGTGGGCACTGGTGAAGGAGCCGGTGGCGCGGGCTCGGGCCAGCGCGGTCGATCCGGGAGCGCGCCAGGCTTGTGTAGCAGGACCTCCAGATAGTGGTCCAGCACCAGGGTGTCGGTGAACTTGCGGGAGGAGCGGGCATGCCGGGCGACCTCGAGACGGCCGTCGAACACCTTGAGCTCGCTGGCGCCAAGCAGCACCCGCACGCGGCGGCCGATCAGCCGGGCAGGCACCGAGTAGCGCGCTTGGCGCACGGTGATCCTTGCGTAGCGGTCGGTCAGCGGCCGCAGCTCCAGCCCTGTGGGGAACCGCTCGGCCGGCAGCGGCCGCAACAGGCCCCGCTCCAGCGCGAAGTCCTGGCCGACGGTGCGCACCTGATGCTCGATATGGCGGGCATCATCAGCCAGATCGGCGGCGGCGATATGCTCGTTGAGCTCGGACGGCGAACCGACCTCGGGCACCGGGACCAGGTGGGTGCGGCGAAACCGGCCGATCTCGCCCTCGACCCCACCCTTGGACCGAGTCGTCAACTGCTGGTGATCCGCAAGGTGCGCCAGGTCGGGTGCGGGTGACGCATCCGTTCCATCCGCTGTCGGGGCGGGAGTTCGACTTCGCCTTCCGCCG
>Ga0137366_10003170_pt1 | contig 12771 bp, 12 predicted proteins | sample SagtaG_8_FD_104938 | JGI IMG/M metagenome (GOLD analysis project Ga0137366, IMG submission 104938) | Vadose zone soil microbial communities from Sagehorn Ranch, Mendocino, California, USA - Sage1_L_60_16 metaG | ecosystem: Environmental > Terrestrial > Soil > Vadose zone | place: USA... | reverse complement strand
TCGAGCGTGCCGCCGCGGTGAAGGATGTACGGTGCACAGTCGCGCGACCGGCATCACCACCCGGCCAGGCCGGACCCGCGTCGAGGAGAACCCAGTGGCCGGCGTTTGTTCGAAGCAGGATCGCGTCGCCTTGGCCGACGTCGAGCACATGAAGCTCGACCTGACCGTTTGGTGAAAACGGAAACGCCGGAAGTACCGCCATCGCGGCCAGTGCGGCCAATCCGGTGATCGCTGGACGAGCTGGAAAGCGACCCGCGCATGCGACCACCAGAGACACCGCCGCCACCGCTGCGAGCATCGCGGTGGTCAATGTCGTGGCTACCGTAATTGCGGCGCCCGGCGTTGAGGCCGCGGCCCAGGCCACCCAGTCAAACGCGAAAAGAAGCGGATGGACGGCCTGCGCGAAGAAATGGGCAAGGGCTGTGATCGGAGCAACGAGCAGCGCGAGAAACAACACTGGCTGGGCCAACGTGATTATCGGAGCGGCGACCAGGTTGGACAACGGCGCGATGAGACTCACCCGACCGAAAACCCAAGCGACGAGCGGTGCGGTCACCGCGCATGCGATGAGAGAGGTGACGAGCTCGCGCCCGACCTTTCCCTTCCATCCTCCCAGCCGACTGGCGAGATGTCGTCGCCACACAACTCCGGCGGCGACGAGAGCACACATCCCAAGTACGCTGAGCTGATAGCCGACATCCAATGCGGTACGCGGCTGGTATAGCGGCACGAACGCGCCAATCGCCCACGCCGCCCAGGGCGACGTTGGTCTCTGCCAAATTCGCGAGGCCATCGCTACGCCCAGCATCGCGCTCGATCGCAACGCCGGCGGCGGTGCTCCAATGATGACGACATAGATGGCCGTAACGATGAAAGCGCCGTACAGCGAAACTCGACGCGACATCCGCGCGACTTGAAAGAACAGTTCTATCGCCGCGGCGATGACAGCGACGTGGAGCCCGGATATCGAAAGCATGTGAATCATGCCGGCGGCGGCGTAGCGATCGCGCATCTCGGTGGGGATCTGCCGCTGGTCAGCAATGAGGAGCGCTCGCGCAAGGGGGGCGTCATCGCCGAAGGTGGCGTCGATTGAACGGCCTGCTCGTGCTCTGACCCGAGTCAGGATGTCCGACGGAGCATCCTGCCTCCCGACGTGCGCCGTTGGACGGACCGGTGGCGCGGTCGAGACCGCTATCATTGCAGCAGCGGCGAACACGAGCGCGAGCCCACCATGCTCGAGTCGACGGCGAGCGAGCGCAATCGCGGCAGCGATTGCGCTACAAGCAACAACCACCCACGCAAATCCAGCGAATCCAGCGAGGAGTCCGCCGAGGTAAGCGAGGTATGCGGCTGTAATGAGTGGCAGCTGAACTCCGATTGCCTGCTGCCGAACTCTAGATCGCCCGCGGGACTCCTACGAAATCATTCTCGGGGTCGCGCAATTCAAAGCTCGCGCGATGGACGAAGTGCGAACCTAGCCGAACGAAGGGCTATCGAGATTAAACCGCGAGTGGGAGCGCTGTGCGCTGCGCCACGACTTTGCCAATGAAAGTTGAGCCTGTGGTGCCGGCGAGCTCGACGGTAAGGTATCTACCAATCAGGGAAACATCACCCGGGATCATGACCGTCTTGAAGTCACGCGTGCGTGACTGCAACAGTCCTCCTCGGCGCGCTGATTTCTCTACGAGCACTTCACGTCGCTCGCCGAGGAGCTTGAAGTTTCGCTCCCGACTGCCCGCGCGAACAGTGGCGATAAGTCTCGCCAGCCTGTCGCTCGCGATCTCGTCGGAAACTGTATCTGACGGAGGAAAGCGCGTCGCGGGCGTCCCGTCGCGGAGTGAGAACTTGAACGTATAGGCGTCGTCGAATCCAACGAGCTCCACCGCGCTGAGAGTCTCCTCGAAGTCGGCTTCGCTCTCACCGGGGAAACCGACGATTACGTCGGTCGTGAGCGCTAGATTGGGAATTGCCTTATGTAGCTTGTCCACGCACTCGAGATAGCGCTCGCGGGTGTAGCGACGCAGCATGCGCTTGAGCGTGCGGGTCGACCCCGACTGCATCGGAAGGTGCACGTGCTCGCAGCAAGCCTCTGTTTCCGCCATCGCCCGGATAACCGCACCGCTGAAATCATTCGGGTGAGGGCTGGTAAAGCGTAGGCGCCTCACCCCCTTAAGATTGCCGATGGCGCGCAGGAGGTCCGCAAAATCGTGCTGGCCGTCGAAGTATGAATTCACGGTTTGACCCAGCAGAACGACCTCCGAAATTCCCGACGAAACTGCCGACTCAGTTTCACGAACAACTTCGGCAAGCTGGCGACTTCGTTCGGGGCCACGCGTTGTCGGAACGATGCAGTAGGTACACCTGTAATCGCAGCCACGCTGCACCGGAATCCAGGCTTTCACGCCGTCGAAGCGGCGAGGAGTAAAATCCTCGTAGTGCTCCTCTAGATCGAACTCCGTTGCGGTAGTGCGAACTCCGCCGCGTGCGCTCTCGATCAACAAAGGCAAATCGCGGTAGTTGTCAGGCCCGATCACAAGACTCACGTGCCTCGCTCGATCGAGCAGCTGCGACCCGAGTCTTTGTGCCATGCAGCCCGTAACCCCAAGGACGGCGTCCCGCTTCATGCGACTCTTCATTTCCCCGAGGCGACCGATCACGCGTTGTTCGGCGTGATCGCGGATCGCACACGTATTAATGAGGATCACGTCAGCGCCATCCGGCTGTTCAACCGACTCGTAACCGGATTCGGTCAGCTTCCCGAGCATGAGCTCAGTATCGCTGACGTTCATCTGGCAACCGTACGTCTCTATGTAGACCGTCGGGCGGGGGCTCTGCAGCATACGCGAAAGATAAGTTAGCGGGCGGAGGCAGTACCTGTTGCCGCGGCATGTTGCACTCCGCTTGCCTGGCTCTCCATTGCCGCCGGATCGGACGGCAGCTCGATGTAGAATGAGCTGCCTTTGCCCTCAGCGCTCTTGACCCAGATGCGACCGCGATGTCGCTCTACTACGAGCTTGCAGAACGTGAGACCGAGACCGGAGCTCCGAGTCCGTGGAGTTCGAGGCATCTCCACCTGACCGAATTTCCTGAATATCACTTCGTGATACTCCGGGGGAATTCCCGGTCCATTGTCGCTAACGGTGAACAGGACGCCGTGGCCCGCGCGCCGCGCGTTGAGCTCGAGGTGAATAGGACGAGCGGAGTGCGTGACTGCGTTCTGTATCAGGTTGGAGAAGACGCGCTTGATCAAGCCCTTGTCGCCACTGAAAACCGGCGCATCGTCGCCAACCGACACCGAGACCGTTGTGCGCTCCTGCTGGAAGCGGTGTCCCCACTCGTGAACCAACTCCGCGAGCAGCGCGCCAGGGGCCATTGGCGCGAGACTGAGGGTGATATTCGCCTCTTCGATCCGCGCGACTTCGAGGATGTCATCGATCAGAGCTAGCAAATCTTCCGACTTGGACTCGGCATCACCGATTGCGGCCTTTTGCGAAGTCGTAACCTGCCCAAAGTCTCCGTCGGCCAGCATCTCCATGGTAGCCAGCACGGAGGTAAGGGGGGTCTTCAAATCGTGTACGATCATTTTCATCAAGTCGTCGCGGACTCTTTCCAGCTCGCGCAGCTTGCGGAGGCTGTCCTCGAGAGCGTCGGTCGCGGCCTTGAGCTTGAGGAGGCTCCGCACACGGGCGCCGAGCACCAGTCGGTTGTGAGGCTTGGTAAGGAAGTCGTCGCCTCCGGCCTCGATACCGCGGACGCGGTCGCTCGTGTCGTTGAGTGCGGTAACGAATATCACCGGAATCCGCGACGTGCGCGGGTCTCGTTTGATGCGGCGACACACCTCGAAGCCGGTCGAGCGATCCTCGACGCCGAGGTCGCCTGCCGGCATGGACACGTCGAGAATGCAGAGATCGGGACGCTGTTCGAACGCAGCCGCAACAGCCGACGGTCCATCTACCGCTGTGATCGTTTCGTAACCGAGGCTGTGTAGCTGGTCCAGCAACAACTCGACGTTGGCGGGGATGTCGTCAGCGACGAGGATGACTTCGGGCTTGGAGTGGCCCGCGTCAGCCATGCTCAGGGGGAAACTCTCAGCCCGAAGCTGAGAATGAAGCCGCGCTCTTTGATGTCGGAACCCGCGGTTCGGCTCGCGCGCTGAATCGCGAAATCGAGACTGGCACGGTCGCGCGTGAGGGGTGCGCCGACTCCGGCGGCGAAAGATGTCTCAGATACTTTCTCGCCGTTCACCCCGAAGGGCAGCGTTCGGAATCTCGCACCCGCGCGCATCGTGATGATCCGCTGGATGAGGCGCGGACCGCTCACTTCGACGCCAACCCCAGTGTCCCAGCCATCGAAAGCCTGAATGCCGGACGACGAAAGCGAGCTGAGAGAGCTCCAGGCATCGTGGGCTACGCGCGCAGAAATGGCAGCCCCAGTGATGCCTTCATAGGTCAGCGACGCTGAGTAGTGATCGGGTAGACGTGCGCTGCCAATCGCGGTGTCACCGGATTCCGCACGAAGGTCTCCACCCTTGCGACCCGAGACAGCAAATCCGATCGCTCGCGATGGATGGTACTCAACGCCGAGCGAGCCGGCGAAACCAGCGTAGCTGATGCGGCCCAATTGTGCGCTGCTAATGTAGCGGGCGCTGTCGGGAAAGAGCCGTGAGAGGAGGATGCGGTTGCTCCCGGTAAAGACGTGCGCGCCAACGCCAACTCGAAACACGGGACTGCGTGACCAGGCCAGTGCCAGTCGCACGTCGTTGATCGCACCAAGTACCTTGTTGCGCTCGGTGAGAGAAACGGTGTCTGTCGAATCGCCGACAACCTGCTTGCGGACGAGACTCGTCTCGGACGAGCGGTCCAGAAAGGTCGAGGAGCTGAATCCCAGTGTCCAGGCTTGTCCCATGGGGAGCACGCCAGCAACGAGCGGAAAGCGAGCAGTCGTAGTCTTCGCGGTTCCGGACGCGGTCGTCACACGCCGGAACTCTGGCGAGTACTGAAAGAAAAGCGCCGATGATCCAACGCCCGCGAGTGACGCAGGCGTGACCAGGCTCAGCGGGTCGAAGTCCGCAATGCCAGCACCCGTTCCCTCTGCGCGCGCGCTCAACTGGCCGGTAGGGTAACCGAGTCCCTGAAGGCTCAGTGCGCCCTGCGCCCCGAGTCCCGAAGCGAAGCAGATGGTGAAGAGCGCGGTTGTAACAAGTGGCGATTTGCGCATCACGGTAACCCCAACGGGACGCGAGAAGTGTAACTGATTCTCAGCCGCGGGCGCAGTGCAACGACGTCCTCGCTCGAAGAAAACCGTATTTCGAGGGGCGAATTCCCCTCGGAAAGGGATCTGAGAACAATGGCCCGAGGAAGAGTATCCGGCTTCTGTGTGCGCCAGAGGGTGAACGCGCGCGCCAGCTCGATGTTTGTCAGTCCCGTATCTCCAGGCTTCAGCTTCAGAGTGTCTACGCTGACGCTGGCAATAATCTGAGCCGCCTTTGTCGGATCGGTTACTACCTTTCCGGCGAGAACCACTTGCGGCAAGATCTCAACGGTATCCGTTGGGTCGAGCGCGGTATTCGGCAATTGGTTCAGCAGCAAAGTCGCGCGCACGACTGTCGCCGAATCGATGATGCTGGACGGAATGTCGAAGCGAAGGTAGACGCGTCGCGCAGGCAGGCCACCGACCGCGAGCAGCCCTGGCGGTGCCGCAGCCGGCGCCTTAGCTACCACGGTGTAATCGGTCAGATGCCCGGCGGCGATGGACTCTCCTGCCGGCGTTCTGGAAAACGGAACCACCACTAGCGGCTTCGTCGTGGTGTCGGAGGTTGCGCGGAAGTAAATCAGCGGACCAGATCCGCCTTCCGTGGAAATGATCCGCACTTGCGACGATCCGGGGCCCGTCGCCCGCAAGCCAATGCGGAGCGGAAGAGTGTCTTGAATCTTGGCAAGCAGAGCCGAATTCGAGATGTAATACTTCAGCGTATCGGTCAGCTCAGCGCGGGCGAAAGTCTGCGAAGAGATGAACCGATCCGGCCGGAACAGTGCAAGGATGGCCGCGCTGGAAGTGTCATTCGCCGTGGTGTCGACGTCGTAAGCTTCGATTGTCACCGGCTCCGTGGCCTTGATCGACAGCGTATCAATGCGAAGCTGGATATAGGCGCTGTCAACGCTCTTGATTAACTGGGAAGTGTCGCCGGTGGGGACGAACCTTACGGGCAACGAGTCGAAGCGCATCACAACGCGGGTATCGAGAGTGTCGCCGCGCGCCGCCAGCAAAAGCCCGGGCTCAGTGCCCAGTCCTGAAAGCGACTGGACGGTCGTGTCTAGAACAACGGCATCGAGCGTGATGTTCTGCACGTCACCACCAATGGGCGGGCAGAGGACCGAGCAGACTCCCGAGCTATCAAGATTTTCCGAGCACGAAGATATCGAAACGAACAAGGCCGCGGTCGCGAGCAATCGCGGCAGCGATAACGAAAGCTTCACTACGCTCTTCCACGTGAAGGGTTCAGCACGAAAGCGTGGGGAAGCAGCTGATCGAGCGTCCAAACTGCCTCCTTTCCGTCGCGCGTGTAGCTGGAGATTTTGATGTTCGGCGCGAACTCGTTCAGCACCTGCCGACACGCGCCGCACGGTGGAGTGGGCTCGTCGTCGTCGGAAGCGATCGCGATCTCGTCGAAGTCGGTGAGTCCTTGTGAGACAGCAGAGGCCACGGCAAGGGTTTCCGCGCAAATCGCGAGACCGTAGGCCGAATTCTCCATGTTGCAGCCGGTAATGACCCCACCGCTCCGGGTGTGCAGCGCCGCTCCAACGCGGAAATTGGAGTACGGTGCGTACGCGTTATCCAGCGCGCGAAACGCGGCCTCCTTAAGAGAGGCTTCCTTCCTCGATTCGCGCTTCATCAGACGACCAGCTCTGGCAAAAACGATCGGCCGCAACCTCTGAATGAAAGCCCGAACCATTCCGCAACGGTTGCGCCGAGGTCAGAGAACGTCTCGCGTTCGCCCAGATCGCGGGGGACCACCCGACTGCCCGCAGCAAGCAAAGGCACGCGCTCTCTCGCGTGATCCGTGGAAGGCGTTGTAGGATCGTTGCCGTGGTCGGCCGTTATGAACAGCAGATCGTCCTCTTTTAGCCGCGATGTGATGGAAGGAAGCGCCGCATCGAATTCGCGCAGCGCATCATAGAACCCCGCAACGTCGTTGCGGTGCCCGAACAACTGGTCGAAATCTACTAGGTTGGCGAACAGGAACCCACTTTCCGCAGTCGAGAGCCAGTCCTTGATACTGCGGATGCCTTCGGCATTCGTGGCTGTGTGACGCGACGTGATGGATCGTCCCGCGAATAGATCGTCGACTTTACCTACACCGGCGCGCGGAACTCCCGCTTTCGACAACGCGTCGAGCAGAGTTTCAGAAGGAGGCTCGATCGAATAGTCTCGTCGATTTGCCGTCCGCCGATAAGTGTCCGCGGCTCGCTCGTAGGGACGAGCAATCACGCGCGAAACGTCATGTGGCGGGACGAGAATCTCGTGGGCGATCTCGCACGCACGATAAAGCTCGGCGAGCGGAATGACACCTTCGTCCGCGGCGATCTGAAAAACGGAATCTGCTGACGTGTAGACAATCCAGCTTCCGGTCGCCTGCTGTTTCGCCGCGTAGCGCTCAATGACATCCGTCCCGCTCCCGACGACGTTCCCAATCACGCCTCGGCCCGAGGCGCGGGCGAAGCGCTCGATCACATCGTTCGGAAATCCATCGGGGTAGGTTGGGAATGGCCGCTCGATATGGACCCCCGCGATTTCCCAGTGTCCGGTTGTGCTGTCCTTGCCGGCGGACGCAGGCTTCATCGTCCCCCAGGCGCCCGTTGCATCGCCACGCCGCTGCATGCCCTCGAGTGGACGAATATTGCCGAGCCCGAACTGCTCGAGCCGCGGAAGGGCGAGGCCGCCACACGCAACTGCCACATTCCCGAGAGTATCGCTTCCGCTGTCTCCGTACTCTGAAGCATCAGGAGCGGCACCGATACCGACGCCGTCAAGAATGATGATAGCGGCGCGCTTCACCTCCGCGCCTCGATGTAGGTTCGATCGACTCTGGAACGCAAACCGGTGAGCAGCTCGTAAGGGGACATTCCAGCGGTGTCAGCAACGCGCTCAACGGTCAGCACGGTATCCCCCGCTCTACCGATCAACGTCGCGACGTCTCCGACCTCGCATCGAACCGTTGTGACATCGATCATCGTCATGTCCATCGTCACAGTCCCTGCAATCGGCGCTAACGTTCCTCCTACGAGAACCGACCCGCGTTCGCTGAGCGACCTAGGGTAGCCGTCCGCGTAGCCAATCGCGAGCGTCGCGATTCGTGCCGGCCGCTCGGCGCGAAAAGTTGCGCCGTAACTCACTGTGTCCCCCACCTCGAGTTGTCGAATCTCGACGATAGGCGCGCGAAGGTGGACGACTGGCTCCGGCTGGATCCCGGCGGTTCTGCCACTTCCTACGCCGTACAAGAAGATTCCGGGACGGACGAGATCCCACTCAGTCCTGCTTTTTCGCGCGATGGCAGCGCTGTTGTCGGTATGCAGAAGTTTCGGGCGAGATGGCAACGATGCCAATGCTTCGCGAAATAGTCGCTCCTGTTGCTCGACCGTTCCGTTATCGAGCTCGGCTGAGTGAAAGTGGGTGAAAGCTCCCTCTGGTGGGGCCAACTCCACGAGATGCCTGATCGCGCGAACGTCACGCCACGGAATTCCGGCGCGGCTCATACCGGTGTCAATGGAGAGGTGCCACGCGCCTCCGCCAGCGCGACGCCACGCCTCGATTTCCGGCGGGAACCCCAACGTAGGTGTCAAACGCGCGGATCGCGCGCGTCCAAGCTCCTCCTCGAGCAAAGGAGTGAATACGACGATCGGGCGGGTAATACCCACTGTTCGAAGCTCTTCGCCCTCGCGGACGCTGGCGACTCCGTAACCCCAGGGCTGAAGAACTTCAAGCGCTCCCAATGCCCCAGCAACACCAAGTCCGTAAGCGTCCGCTTTGATCATCGGAAGCAGCGGGACCCCTGTCCGGCGAGCGACAGCTGCGCCATTACGCTGCAACGCGCCAAGATCGATATCGACCCGGGCGCGAGCTAAAGAGTGCTTCATTAAAGCTTAGTTTATGTTGCGAGTAGTATACGCCCAACGCACGACGCCTTCAAGAAACTGCGCACCGCAATCACACATCCATGAACAAGACAAGCACGCACTCGCTCGATGACACTCTCGCGCTGATGCGCGATCTCCGCGCGCGGTGCGAGTGGGACGCCGCGCAGACGCACGAGTCGCTGCGTCCCTACCTGATTGAAGAGGCGCACGAGCTCGACGACGCGATTCGGCTCGAGAATGACAAGCTCGTGCGAGAGGAGCTTGGAGACCTGTTGCTTCAAGTGCTCTTTCATTCGGTAATAGCCGAAGAGCGGGGGGTCTTCTCTTTCGCCGACGTTGCTGAAGGTCTGATCACCAAGATGAAGGGGCGCCATCCACATCTTTATGGTGACGCTGCGAAGGAACCGTGGGAGCGAATGAAGTCGAAGCAGCGGCAGAGTATTGTCGACGGACTCCCGGCGGGGCTGCCGCCGCTACACCGCGCACATCGATTACAGGATCGAGCGGCGGGCGTGGGTTTCGACTGGGCAGATGTTGAAGGACCGGCAGCGAAGGTCGAGGAGGAACTGAGAGAGGTGAAGGCGGAGCTAAAGAACTCGCCGGCACCAAAGCCGGGCACACCGCCTTTGCTCGACGAGCGTCACTACGCTCTCGAGGCGGAGCTCGGCGACCTTTTGTTCGCGGTCGTCAATCTTTGCCGAAAGGCCGGCATTCATGCATCGATTGCGCTCGACAAGGCGAACGCGAAGTTCGAGCGCAGGTTTCAACAGATTGAGAAAATGGCGCGCGAGCGCGGGATTGACGTTGCGCACGCCGGGCTCGAAAAACTCGACGCGCTTTGGGAAGAAGCAAAAAGCAACGAGGCGGCCGGCTGATCAACGCCTTTCGTACTTCCAGTTGCGCGATTTCCCCTCAGCCATCCACTCGATTGCTGAATCGACCCGCCGCTGCCGCGTGTCCTCTCCCTTTGCTTCGGATATCCAGTCGGCGTACTCGCGCTTGTGACTGGGCGGAAACTTCTCGAACGCTGCGGCTGCCTTTTTGTTCTTCTTCAACGCTTTAGTGAGCTCCGGCGGAACGACGAGCTCTTTCTTCGGCTTCGATCGCCTCGTCGTTTTTATCCCCTGCTCGTTGAGCTTCGCGGCTTGTTTCATATAGCCCGTCAACGTTTTGCTTGAAGGGAGATCCGAGAGCTTGGTGATGTTGCGCAGCGGACCCCCGGCTTCGTTAACGCCCTGTCCAATAATCAGGTCGCCCTTCCAGAGGATCAAATTGCAGTGCTGCTTGAACGCGGCGACGCCACACAGCACTCCCTCGTACTCGAAGTGCGGAGTCCCCCACTTTATGCTCTCTTCCACTTGCGGGCACGCCTCGTGAACCAGAGTGCGGATGTGATTGAGAATGGGCTGCGCGAAGTCGGCTGACTTCGCAATGTAGGCGTCGACGCGCGGGTCCCGTTTGCCCATTGCTGTTTCCTCCTTCCGCGAGCTGTGAAGTTGGTCGTCTACTAGCTGATCCAGGTTCCGAGGGCAATCGCCCAAATCGCAAACAAACCCGCGGCCGCGGCGACGACGCCGACCATTGCAGCGAGCGCGCAGAGAGCGTCGAGAAGACCCGCAATTCTCGGCCACCGACTCATAGCGGGCCGGGAGCGGACCCGGTCAATGAGACCCCAAATGCCGTACGCGACGAAACAGGTTGCGGCACTTGCCGCCGCCAGCCGCGCATTGGACTCCCACTGGAACGCAGCGGCAAAGATTCCCGCGCCGGCGAGGACGTCCGCTGCGAGTCGCTGCGGTGAGGCAGAGCGCGCTCGATGGCCAAGGAATTCGAAGATACTGGCGTCGGGTCTGAGCGCCGAAAGAACCATCATGAATTGAAAATTTCACCGCGTCGCGAAATTCGCCAGATGGACATTCTAGTCTGCGGTATCCTCCTCAGCCTCCTCACCGTGCTCGACAATGTCGCCGCGCTTGAAGAGGATATCCTGCAGCACCTCGCGCCACTTCGGGTTGCGGCGGAGCAGGAACTCGAGATCCATCCCGAAGTGCTTGAATTCCTCGTGCTGAGCATTTCGCATGATGGCGCGCGCTTCCCGGTCCTTTTCCAGCGATAGGCGCTGCTCATACCACGCAATCGCCTCCGCCTCCTCGATGAGCGAGGTAATCATACGCGCGAACGTACGGGTTTTCGCGGAAAGCTCGCTCGGCGGCTCATGGTATTGCTCGAATCCCATCAGAATGTCCTCAGTACGAGGGTAATTGCGGCCGGACGAGAGGGTGGACGATTACGGATGCAGACGATTCATCGTACGCGGGAAAGCAATCGCCTCCCGAATGTGATGGATTCCGCAAATCCAACCGACGGTTCTCTCGAGTCCCAGGCCAAACCCGGAATGGACGAAGGTACCGTACTTTCTCAGATCCAGATACCAGTTGTAAGTGTCGATGGGTAATCCCTCTTCTTTGATCCTGGCGAGGAGCTTGTCGTAATTATCCTCACGCTGTGAGCCGCCGATTATCTCTCCGTAACCCTCCGGCGCGAGCAGGTCATCGCAGAGCACGGTACGGGGATCGGCGGAATTCTCCTTCATGTAGAATGCTTTCGCTTCCTTTGGGTAATTGTAGATGAAAACGGGACGATCCTGGCCTTCGACGAGCAATGTTTCGTCCTCAGCGCCGAGGTCCTCGCCCCATTTTACCGAGCTTCCCTTCCCCAAGAGCATCTTTACCGCATCGCTGTAGTTGATTCGCGGAAAGGGAGGCTTGATGGTCTCCAGCTTCGACACGTCGCGCTCGAGCTCCTTGAGCTCCGGCTGCCGCCGCTCGAGAACCCGCACCACGATGTAAGAGACAAACTCCTCCTGGAGCCGCATGTTATCGTCCGAGTCGTTGAATGCGACCTCCGGCTCGACCATCCAGAATTCGGTTAGATGTCTGCGGGTCTTGGATTTTTCAGCGCGAAACGTTGGTCCGAAGCAATAGATCTTGCCGAGTGCTGCGGCGGCCGCTTCGCCATACAGCTGTCCCGTCTGCGCGAGATAAGCCGTGCCCTCGTCGAAATACTCAGTTGCGAATAGTCCGCTTCGTTCACCAATCGCCGCAGTGAGAATCGGCGTATCTACGAGCGTAAAATCCCGCTCGTAGAAGAAATCGCGAATTGCCTGCTCGACCTCGTGCCTGATTCGCGCAATTGCGCGCTGTTTCGGTGTCCGCAGCCACAGGTGACGGTTGTCGAGAAGAAAGTCGATCCCGTGCTCCTTCGGCTGGATCGGATAATCGATCGGGCTCTCTCCATAGATCGAGAGGTCCTTGACCGCGAGCTCGAATCCGCCGGGCGCGCGCGCATCGGGGCGGACTTCGCCTTCGACTTCGATCGAAGTCTCCTGTGTCAGCTTCCCAAATCGATCCCACGCTTCGGGCGACACTACGCTTTTCACCAGTACTGCCTGAAGCAGTCCGGTGCCATCGCGCATCACTATGAACGCAACTTTTCCCGACGATCGGACGTGAGTTACCCATCCGCGGAGTCGCACGGTTTGACCAGTGTGCAACGGTAGTTCGGATATTCGTGAATAGGTGGCAGCAGCCATTATTTGGTGGTAGAGGAGGAGCGCTCGGCGGGCAATCTAGCGTGA
>Ga0137366_10003168_pt1 | contig 12773 bp, 11 predicted proteins | sample SagtaG_8_FD_104938 | JGI IMG/M metagenome (GOLD analysis project Ga0137366, IMG submission 104938) | Vadose zone soil microbial communities from Sagehorn Ranch, Mendocino, California, USA - Sage1_L_60_16 metaG | ecosystem: Environmental > Terrestrial > Soil > Vadose zone | place: USA... | reverse complement strand
TCACCACCCAGCTCAACCACGAGCGGGTGATGCTCGGCCCGGCCGGCCGGATCGCCGCCCTGCATGACCGGGTGCACGCCTGGGCGGCCGAACGCTCCCTGCTCGCCCAGCCCGACGTGCACCGGGCGCTGGCCCGGGCCTCGGTCGTGATGCGGGTCAACGAGCTGCTCAACTGGCAGGTCGCGGCCGCGCCAGCGCTCGACGTGGCGGACGCGTCCGTCACCAAGGTCTTCTCCTCCGAGCAGCTCCAGGTGATCGGGCAGGAGCTGGCCGGGGTGGTGGGCCGGCACGCCGACGCCAGCCCGGGTACCGCGGAGCTGATGACCTGGCTGGACGTCCAGCTCAAGCGCAACATCGTGCTGACCTTCGGCGGCGGCGTGAACGAGATCCAGCGCGAGCTGATCGCCACCGCTGGTCTCGGCCTGCCCCGGGCGCCCCGATGAGCGCCGAGGACACGATCCGGGCGGCGGCCGCGCGCCTTGCCGCTTCCGGCGACAGCCGCCCCCGCGCCGCCCGCGATCCGGTGAACCTCCCCATGATCCGCAACTGGATCGAGGTTATCGACCCGAACGGCCGGGACGATCCCGGCACCGTCCCGCCGGCCATGATCCAGGTCTGGACCATGCCCGGCCTGCACGGGGTCCGCGCGGACGACGACCCGCTCGGCCAGATGTCGCAGCTCCTGGACGAGGCCGGGTACACCTCCGTTGTCGCGACCAACTGCGACCAGGCCTACCATCGCTACCTCAGGACCGGCGAGCAGCTGTCCGTCCGGGCCAGGCTGCTCGACGTCACCGGTCCTAAGCGCACCGCGCTCGGCGAGGGCTGGTTCGTCACCACCCGCAGTACCTGGTTCTCCGCCGACGAGCCAGTCGCCACCATGGACTTCCGCATCCTCAAGTTTTGTCCCGCACAAGAACCTCCCACGCACGCCAGCACCACCAGCCCCATGCTCCCGCTGGTCACCCCCGACACCGCCTTCTTCTGGGACGGCACGGCAGCAGGCGAGCTGCGCATCCAGCGCTGCGCCAAGTGCGGCGTGCTGCGCCACCCGCCCGGGCCGATGTGCCCCGCCTGCGGCGAGGCCAGCACGGCCGGCGTGGCCGGCCTGGCCGGCCACGAGGGTTACACAGTAGCGGCCGGCACCGGCGAGGTGTTCAGCTACGTGGTGCACCACCACCCGCCGGTGCCCGGCAAGCGGCTGCCGATGGTCGTCGCGCTGGTGCAGCTGCCCGAGGGCGTGCGGATCCTCGGCGAGATGCCCGGCGTCCGCCCGGACCAGGTGCGGATCGGGCTGCCGGTGCGGGTCACGTTCACCCGGGCCGGCGACATGACGTTGCCCGCCTGGCGCCCGGCCGACGGAGCACTACCGGACCGGGTGATCGACGTGACGCCCACGTTCGTGATCGCCTCGGCCCTTGCCACCCGGGACTTCCAGGACGTGCACCACGACCGGGACCGCGCCGTCGCCCGCGGGGCCAGGGACATCTTCGTCAACATCCTGACCACGACCGGGCTGGTCCAGCGGTACGTCTCGGCCTGGGCCCCGGACGCGCTGGTCCGCGGCGTCTCCATCCGGCTCGGCGTGCCCTGCCACGCGGGCGAGACGCTCACCCTCAGCGGGCAGGTCACCGCGGCTGATGGCGACGAGCAGGTCGTCGCCGTGACCGGCCGGTGCAGCCTGGGCGACCACGTCACCGCCACCGTCAGGATCGCCCGGTGATGGCCCTAGCCAGTACCGCAGCCAGTACCGCAGCCAGTACCGCCATCGTCGGCATCGGGGCGACCGAGTTCTCCAAGGACTCCGGCCGCAGCGAGCTCCGGCTCGCCGCCGAGGCGGTGCGGGCCGCGCTGGACGACGCCGCGCTGACCCCGGCCGACGTCGACGGCCTGGTCACCTTCACCATGGACAGCAACGCGGAGATCGCCGTGGCCCGCGAGCTCGGCGTTCCAGGGCTGAGCTTCTTCGGCCAGGTCGGCTACGGCGGCGGGGCCGCCTGCGCGACCGTGCAGCACGCGGCGATGGCGGTGGCGACCGGGGCGGCCAGCGTGGTGGTCTGCTACCGGGCGCTGAACGAGCGGTCAGGACGCCGGTTCGGCCGGGTCGCGGCCGGCGCGACCGCCATGCCCACCACCTCGGGCGTCGACAACGGCTGGCACTACCCGATGGGCATCGCCACGCCGGCCGCCACCGTCGCCATGGTGGCCCGCCGCTACATGCACTGCTTCGGCGCGACCAGCGAGGACTTCGGCCGGGTGACGGTCGCGGACCGCCATCACGCCGCGACCAACCCGCACGCCTGGTTCTACCAGCGCCCGGTCACGCTCGCCGAGCATCAGGCCTCGCGCTGGATCGCCGAACCCCTCCGGCTGCTCGACTGCTGCCAGGAAAGTGACGGCGCCGTCGCCGTCGTCGTCTCCAGCCTGGACCGGGCCCGCGACCGGCCGCACCGGCCCGCCGTGATCAGCGCCGCCGCGCAGGGGGCCGGCCCGGACCAGTTCACCATGACCAGCTACTACCGCGACGACCTGACCGGCCTGCCGGAGATGGGCCTGGTCGGCGGCCAGTTGTGGCGGCAGGCCGGGATCGGCCCGGCCGACGTGCGCACCGCCGTGCTGTACGACCACTTCACCCCGTACGTGCTCATCCAGCTGGAGGAGCTCGGCTTCTGCGGTCGCGGCGAGGCCAGGGACTTCATCGCCGGCGGCGCGATCGAGCTGGGCGGCCGCCTGCCCGTCAACCCGCACGGCGGGCAGCTCGGCGAGGCCTACATCCACGGCATGAACGGCATCGCCGAGGCGGTCCGCCAGATCCGCGGCACCTCGGTCAACCAGGTCCCCGGCGACGGCCCGGTCCTGGTCACCGCGGGCACCGGCGTCCCCACCAGCGGCCTGATCCTGCGCTAGCGGTTACGGCGCGAGTGTCACCGGGATCAGCTGGACGTTGACCGGTTGCCCGTCCTTGGCTGAACTCTCGAACACCTCGATCGTGCCAGGCTGAGTCCGCGGAACCGAGTAGGAGACCGTGACCGAGTAGTCGCCGCGGCAGCCGGTGCCGCAGCTCGCGGTGGTGAATGTCCTGGCGATCTCGTGGCCGGCCGAATCGCCGATGCGCACGCTGACCGTGGCCTCGAACACATCGGCCGTGCCAGATACGGTAACCGGGCTGGTCACTCGCGCCCCGATGACCGGGCTCCGCACCGTGATCGCTGGCAGGTAGCCGCTGTACATCGCGCGAGTCTGCGGACTTTGCACCGGAACCCCGCCGACCACGGTGACACCCTGGCCGTTGATCGCGAACCGCACGCCGGTGACCGTCGGGAACTGCGTCAGCGTGTAGACCACCTGCGCGATCCGCAGCGGCATCGCCGCAGGGCTGGCCGCCGACTCGAACGACGAGCTGAGATCGACGGTCGCGATCCCGGCGGAGATGCGCACGCCACGCACCGTCGTGCCGGCCGGGATCCGCGAGCGCAGTCCGGCCGCATACTCGGCCGCCGAAGGACCGGTCAGCATGCGGTCAAGCGCGGCCTGGCCGATACCTGTCGTCGCCGGAACGGTCCGTTTGGTGACGAATAGCTTGCCGTTCCGGCTGAACCAGGCCTGCAGGCCGATCTCGCGGACCGGGCCCTGAGCCGGTGTAGCCGTCGGCTGCTGGCCGCTTGGTGAGGGCGCAGCACTTGCGGTCCCGCTGCCCGTGGGCACGGCCGGACTGGATGCCGCGGCGGTCGCGGTCGGAGCCGGACCGAGCGCGCCGGACGAGGGCGCCCCGCAACCAGCGGCGAGCAAGCAGACGCCACTGATCATCATGATGGGCAGGCGCTTCATGGGGTCTCCTTCATAGTGCCCTTACCGCCCCACTGTGCGCCGGCCAGCCAACCGGCGGCTCACCGCAACATCACGGTTCGCTCACATCGGCGGGAGGCCTGAGCGGCAGGGTGAGCCGGAACACCGACCCGCCTGCCACGTCACTGGACACGCTGATATCTCCGCCCAGGAGCCTGGCGTTCTCGAGCGCGATAGCCAGGCCGAGACCGCTGCCCGCGCCGGCCCGCGCCGAGTCGGCTTTGTAAAAGCGCTCGAAGACGTGCGGCAGGTGCTCCGGCGGGATGCCCGGACCCCCGTCGGCCACGTCGATGCGGCCGTGAGCACCGTCGGTGCCGGTCCGAACCGTGACATCCCGGCCGCTGTGCTCGACCGCGTTGCCGACCAGGTTCGCCAGTATCCGCTCGATCCGGCGCGGATCGGTGGTCAGCGTGAGCGGCCCGCCGGTCACGGCCACCTGGTCCTGCCAGCCCCGCGCGCTGATCAGCGCGGCCACGACGGACCGGACGTCGACCCGCCGCCGCAGGACTGGCTCAGACCCGGCGTCGAGCCTGGAGATCTCCATCAGCTCGTCGACCAGCGTCCTGAGCCGGCGCACATCGGCGACCATCAGCTCAACGGGGCGGCGGGCCGGGTCGGGCAGATGGCTGACCTGGCTGCCGAGCAGCGAGGCCTCGGCCACCAGGGCGGTCAGCGGCGTGCGCAGCTCGTGCGCGACGTTCGCGGTGAACCGGAGCTCGCGTGCCTGAGCCGCCGAGAGCGCGGCGATCTTCGCCTCCAGCGCGTCGGCCATCTCGTTGAACGCAGCCGCCCAGGCGCCGAACTCATCCGCCGCGCCGACCGGCAGCCTGGTGTCGAGGCGGCCGCCGGCGATCAGCCGGGCCGCCTCGCTGGCCCTGGCGACCGGTCCCAGCGTTCGCCGGGCGAGCACTCGCCCGACCAGCGCCGCCACCAGCAGCACGCCGAGCCAGGCCGCCGCCAGGGTGTTGCGCAGCTGAGCCAGGTTGCGCTCGATACTTTGCTCGGAAAAGAACAGGTACAGCTGAGCGTTCGACCCCGGCACCCGGCCCGCCACGGCCAGGTAGGGCTGCCCGGCCACATCCATCCGCTGGTAGCCGAGCTGCCCCTGGCGGACGAAGCCCTGAAGTACGGCCGGGATCGGCGGGTTCACCTGGGCATCGGAGGCGACTGTGCGGCCTGCGGGGAAGATCAGCACCGCGTGGGTGCCCCGCTGCTCGTAGGCCCGGACAAAATCACCGGCCGCCTGGTAGGTGATGGTTGCGGCGAGGTTCAGGTCTTCCCTGGCCTCGGCCGCGCTCGCGGCCATCGAGCCGTCCAGCCGCGCGTCGCGCACCAGCAGGTACGACGCGACCGCAAGAGCCCCGGCCGAGACCGTCGCTACCAGCACGAAGGCGACGACCAGCCGCCGCCGCAGTCCGCCCGGCCAGATCCGCCCGCGTCGGCCGGGTCGGCTGCGAGGCCGGGTCGGCTGCCGGGCCATGCCTTCAGGCCCGGTCCAGGCGGTAGCCGACCCCGCGGATCGTCTTGATCACCGCCGGATGCGACGGATCGTCTTCCACCTTGGCCCGCAGCCGCCCGATGGCTACGTCCACCAGGTGAGACTCGCCGAGGTACTCGTAATCCCACACCCGCTGCAGCAGCAGCTCCCTGGTGAACACCTGCCCCGGTCGCCGGGCGAGCTCGAACAGCAGCCGGAACTCGGTCGCGGTGAGTGCGAGCTCGATGCCGTCCTTCCGCACGGCAAAACCGGCGGGGTCGATCTCCAGCCGGCCGGCCACGATCGGCTCGGCCTCGGCCGGAGCTGCCGCCCGCCTGAGCATGGCCCGCAGCCGCGCGATCAGCTCGGGCAACTCGAATGGCTTCTTGACGTAATCGTCTGCGCCTGACTCCAGCCCCACCACCACGTCGATGAGGTCGGTCCTTGCCGTCAGCATCACGACCGGAACCCGGCTGAATTTCCTGATCTCGCGGCAGACCTCGAATCCGTCCAGCGACGGCAGCATCACGTCCAGGATCACCGCGTCGAAGCCGTCCGCGCGGACCCTCGCCAGGCCCTCCCGGCCATCGATCGCCGTGGCGACCCGGAAGCCGGCTGCCTTCAGCCCGATAGACACGATCTCACGGATCGACGCGTCGTCCTCGACCAGCAGCAGGCGCTCGTCCACAGTGCACCGGATTTCGATGGATGCTCAACCGCTCGCACGGCCAGCTCTGTGCGGAATGCTACTTCGTCCCCGAGACAGGATCGTGCACGACCGCATCAGTAAACCTGCTGAACCGGGGAGCGTCGGGCGGTAGCCGGCTCGGTCGGCCTCGGCGAGGCAGATATATGCGGGCTTGATGCCGGCGGAGGTGTGCGGGCTGCGCACGGACGCCGCGGCGGAGGCGACCGCGAGCCGCAGGCAGCGCTCGACCGCCCAGCCGTCGTGCAGCCCCAGGATGACGCCGGCGGCGAAGGCGTCGCCCGCGCCGATGGTGCTGCGGATCTGCTCGCGCGGCAGCCGGACCGAGCCCTGGCGCCAGATCCGGCCGCCCGGGGCGGCGGCGACGCAGCCCGCGGGGACGTGCACCACCGCGAGCGCCGAGACGCCGCGCTCGATCAGGCCGAGCGCCATCGCCTCCAGCGCCGGCCAGTCCGTCGGCCCGTCCGCGGCGGGCGCCGGAGCATCGATGCCGGTCAGCGCGCCGGCCTCGAGTTCGTTGATCACGATGCTGTCCAGGTAGGGCAGGCAGGGCCGGGCGACTTGGGTGGTGCGGTCCGGTGCCAAGCTGACCATTTCCATGTTGGTATGCAGGCCCGCGGCCTGGGCCCGCTGGAGCAAGGCGGACCAGCCGTTGCCCCCCCGGGCTGCGGGCCGTCCATGACCGGGTGGATGCCGGGTGCGCCCGCGTGCAGGATCCGCGCCAGCCCCAGGTCGGCGGCCGAGGCGTCGAATAGCGCGTTAGCCCCGCTGTGGTGGAAAAAGGTTCGCCGGCCGCCATCCCGCTCGATCATCCCGTCGGTGAACGAGGTGACCGCGCCGGCCAGCTTCCTGACGCCGGCCACCTCGATGTCCAGCCGCGCGCACTCGGCCATGATGAAGGCGCCGTGCTCGTCGTCGCCGACGGCGCCGAGCACCCCTATCGGGAAGGCCGCCCCGAGCATGCGCAGGTCGACGGCCATGTTGAGGCCCGGACCGCCGGTGCTCAGCGATACCTGCTCGATCGTGGCCAGGTGATCGAGGGCCGGGTAGGCGTCGATCACCTTGGCGACATCGACGAGAATCGTCCCGGCGCACAGGACCCCCTCGCGGCTCATCCGGGGCGGCTCATCCGGCACGCAGCACGGGATCGGTCACCTCCAGGTCGGCCTCGAGGTCGCGGTGCGGGGCGATCTCGGCCTTGGCCAGGGCATCGTGGTAGGCGCGGACGGCGTCGGCCGGACTCAGCTCGCCCCGCAGCACCGGACGCATCAGGCCGACCAGGTCCAGCTGGGACTCCGCGTGCTGGATCTTGCGTCCGAACAGGGCGACCCGGGCGCCGTGCCGTTCGGCCTGGTGCAGCAGCTCGAAGGTGTCCCGGGTGGTGCCTGCCGACCCGCCCAGGATGCCAACCACCAGCGACGGATCGTACCCAGCCAGTTCGGCCAGTGCGCCCGGGCCGTTGTAGGCCACCTTCAGGAACAGCGGCCGCTGCGCCACGGTGACCCCGGCCAGGGCACGAGTGATCGAGTCGTTGACGAACGCGCCAACCTGACCGGCGGCCAGGGCGGCCGGCGCGTTGGGGTTGAAGACCTCGAGAAAATGCCGGATGCCCAGCGCGGCGGCCTCCCGCCGGAAACTGCCGTACGCCTCGAGCGTGGCCAGGTCGTGGTCCAGCTCGTTGTTGAAGGTCATCGAGTACAGCACGAGATCGCAGAACGGACGCACCGCGGACAGGTCGGCCGTGCGGAACGGCCGCGACGGCAGGGCGGGGTAGCGGCCGCCCCGGCTGTTCCAGATGTCCGTGCTGTCGTTTCCCCGCACGGCCAGGGTCATACCTCCCAGCGAGCCGTCGCGGGCCAGCCGCTCCCCGTTGGCCGCCGAGGTCAGCATGATGTCGAGTTCGCCCTGGGCGACCAGGGCTCGCATGTCGTCGAGGAATTCGCCGCGCGTGCGGTACCGGCCGGACCCGGCTGGTCCCGCCGAGGTGAGGCCGAACGCCATGTCAGCGTCCTTGGCGTCCGCGAGCACGAAGTCGCCGGGGGTGTACCGGCCCGCCGTGATGGCGCCCAGCTTGCGGTCCAGGCGGCGGACGGCCGGATCAGGCATGGACATCGGTCAGCCTCTCACGTGGTCACGGCTCGCCGGCGCTGACGAGGACCTTCACGTGCTGACCCGACGAGGCCAGCTCGAAGGCCTCGGCGACCTGAGCCAGCGGCCGGACGGCGGTGACGAAATCCGCCGTCCTGACGGCTCCCCGGCGCAGCAGGTCAGCCGATTCGGCGTAATCCGGGGGAAGGTAGGTGGCACTGCCCTGGATGCGGATCTGGTGGTCCTGCACGATCGGCAGCGCGACGGTGACCTCCCGGGCCGGGACGCCCACCACCATGACCGTCCCGCCCTTGTCGGCGATGCCGATCGCCTGATCCAGCGACGACTGGACGGACACGCAGTCGAAGACGATGTCGGCGCTCCCGCCCAGCGCCTCCCGCACCTGGCCGGTGACGTCGGGCGAGCGCGCGTCGATGGTCGCGTCGGCGCCGAGGGCCGCCGCCCGCTGGCGCTTGGCCAGGTTCGGATCGGTGCTGACGACCGCGCCCGCTCCGTGTGCGCGGAGCACCGCGAGGGTGAGCAACCCGATGGTGCCGGCGCCGAGAACGGCGACGGACCGGCCGGCCACGTCGCCGGCCAGGCGTACCGCGTGCACCGGCGTGGACAACGGCTCGATCAGCGCCGCGGCGTGATCGTCGAGCACGTCCGGCACCGGGTGCAGGCGGTTCGCGGCCACGGTGAAGTACTCGGCCATGCCGCCCTGAGCGTAGCCGCAGCCGAAGAACTGCAGGTTCTCGCACAGGTTCTCGCGTCCGGTGGTGCACATCTTGCAGGTCCAGCAGGGCAGGTCGGGTTCCACGATGACCCGCTGGCCGAGCGCCAGCCCGGCCGCGGAGCCCGCGGTCTCGATGACCCCGACGACCTCGTGGCCGGGCCGGTAAGGCAGCGGGACGAACGGATGGCTGCCGCGGGCCGCGTGCAGGTCGGATCCGCACACCCCGGCCACCAGCGTGCGGACCAGGGCCTCGTTCGGGCCGGGGGCGGGGATGTCCGCTGTCTCGACAGCGATCCGGCCCGGGTAGACGACGACGCGTCGCATGCTAGTCAGGGCGGCTACCTCCTGTGGCGTAGTGGTCAAGGTCAGCGAACGTCTTCCTGACACCCCTGTCCAGCAGGGCGGTCAGGATCGAGCTGTATACCCGGGTGAACCTGGGGTCGTCGGCCAGATCGCCGAAGACCGCGCGGTTGTCCTCGAGGAATGCGGCCCGGTGCCCGCGCTGCCGTCCCGCCGCGGCCCGCAATTGCGGCGCGAGAATGTCGTCGATCTCGTACTTCTCGCCGTTCTCGTCGATGCCCTCGGCGTAGCGGGCCCAGCTGGCCACGACCGCCGCCGACCGGGTGACCGGACCGCCGGCCGCGAGCTGGTGCCGGATGACCGGGAGCAGGAACTTGGGAATGAGATCGGAGGTGTTGGCGCACAGCCGGGCTACGGTGTCGCGCACCTCCGGGTTGGAGAACCGCTCGATGAGCTGGCGGGCGTACTGATGAACGTCGATGCCGGGCACCGGCCGCAGGGTAGGGATGGCTTCGGCCGTCATGTAGTCCATCAGGAACCGGTCGAACAGCGGGTCCGTGGTGACCTCGTGCACGAGCCGGTACCCGACTAGGTAGCCCGGATAGCACAGGGCCTGGTGACCGGCGTTGAGCAGCCGCAACTTCATCAGCTCGTAGGGTTCCACGTCGGAGACGATCCGCACGCCGGCGTCTTCCAGCGGCGGCCGGCTGTCGGCGAAGTCGTCTTCCAGCACCCACTGGGTGAACGGCTCGCAGAACACCGGCCACCGGTCTTCCAGGCCGAACCGCCGGCTGAGCTCGGCCCGGTCCTGGTCGGTCGTCTGCGGCGTGATCCGGTCGACCATGCCATTAGGGAACCGAACGTGCCGGGTGATCCAGTCCGCCAGCCCGGGATCGCACAGGCGGGCGAACGCGGTGAACGCCCGCTGGCTCACATGACCGTTGCCCTGGATGTTGTCGCAGGACAGGATGCTGAAGGCGGGGATGCCCCGGTCACGGCGGCGGGCCAGCGCCTCGGTCACCAGCCCGAAAACGGTGCGCGGCGCGGCACCCGGCCGCAGGTCGGCCAGCACGGACGGGTCGGACGCGTCGAACTCCCCGGTGACCGCGTCGAGGTTGTAGCCGCCCTCGGTGACGGTGAGCGACACGATCCGGGTCGCCGGCGCGGCCATCTTCTCGATCGCGGCCCCGGGATCGTCGGGCGCGAACAGGTACTCCACGATCGACCCGATCACGCGGGGCTCCCAGGTGCCGTCGCTATGCCGCAGGACCAGGGTATACAGGCCGTCCTGGGCGCCCAGCGCGTCGCGCATCGTGATGTTGGACGGCTGCACCCCGATACCGCAGATGCCCCAGTCCATCGCCGCGCCGCGGTTCATCAGCGTGTCGAGGTACATGGCCTGGTGCGAGCGGTGGAAACCGCCGACGCCGATGTGCACGATCCCGGTCGTCACCTGGCGGCGGTCATAACCAGGCACCGGCACGTTCAGCTCGGCCAGCGTCTTCCCGGTCACCGTGGTCATGCGGCTCCTTCCCCCGTCAATCGCAGTCCCCGTCAATCGCAGGCTCCCGTCAATCGCAGGGCTGGGACGATATGCCGGAACCTGGCGTGACGTTCCGCGTGGAAGGCGGTCATGGCCGGGTCCGGCTCGGCCGCCAGCCCGGCCGGCGGAGCCAGCGGTCCGGCGATGTCGTCGAAGCTCAGCAGGCCCGCGGCGTGGGCGCCCAGCAGGGCCGCGCCCCGGCCGGACGCGGCGGGCACGTCCACGGCGTACAGCGGCAGCCCCAGCACGTCCGCGAGCAGCTGCCGCCAGCCCGCCGCCAGGGTGCCTCCGCCGGCCAGCCGCAGCCGCGCCGGCAGGTCCTCGCCAAGCCGGTCCTCGCCAAGCCGGTCCTCGCCAAGCCGGTCCTCGCCAAGCAGAGCGTCGAGCGCGTCGCGGATCGCGAACGCGGTTCCCTCGAGCGCGCCCCGCAGCAGCGACGTCCGGTCATCGGCCAGCGACAGCGCGGTCCAGGAGCCGCGCAGCGCCGGATCGCAGTACGGTGTCCGTTCCCCCGACAGGTGCGGGACGAAGAGCGGGTCGTGCGGCCGGCCAGGGCGGCCCGCGCTGGCGTACAGCTCCGCCCAGCTGGCGTTCATGACTTCGCGCACCCAGTTCAGGCTGAGCCCGGCGCTGAGGGTGGCGCCCATCTGGTACCAGCCATCCGGCGTCGCCGACCGGTAGAGGTTGACCCCGGCGTCCGCCCGGCTGGCCGGTGCGGCCAGCAGCCGCAGGACCTGCGCGCCGGTGCCGACGGTCAGCTGGACGTCGCCCAGGCCGATGCCGCTGCCGAGGGCGGCCGCTGCCGTGTCGCCGGCCCCGGCCGCGACCGGGATGCCCGCGGGCAGCCCTAGCTCGGTCGCTGCCGCGGCGGTGAGGTGCCCGGCCGGCGCGCCGGCCGAGGGCAGCAGGGGCGCCAGCAGGCCGGCGTCCAGGCCGAGCGCGCCGACCACGTCGAGGTCCCACCGGTCGCCCGGCACGTCGTAGAGCAGGCTGGCGGATGCGTCGCTGGGCTCGGCGTGGATCTCGCCGGTGAGGCGGGCCCGCAGCCAGTCCTTGGGCGCCAGCGCCCAGCGCGCGTCCCGGTACGTCCCCGGTTCGTGCTCGGCCACCCACATGAGCAGCGGCCCGGTCATCCCGGGGGCCAGCGGGTTGGCCAGCCGGGCCCGCGCGGCCGGCTCCAGGCGGCGGTAGGCGCGCAGCGCCCCGGTGGCCCGGCTGTCGGCCCAGAGCAGGGCCGGCCGGAGCGCCTCGCCGTCGGCTGAGGTCAGCACCAGGCCGTGCATCTGCCCGGAAAGCCCGATCGCCGCCGGCCGCGCGCCGCCCGCGCGGCCGCCCGCGTCAACGGCCTCGCGGGCGCAGGCCCGCACCGCGCTCCACCAGTCGCCCGGGTGGCTCTCCGCGTAGCCGGCCTTCGCCGAGCTCACGGCATAGCCGGCCGACGCCTGCGCCAGGACCCTGCCCCCGGTATCGGTCACGATCGCCTTGGCCGAACTGGTGCCAAGGTCAAGACCCAGGGTGCAGACCGCGTTCATCCCTGCCAGCACTCGATGATGATCTTGTGGACGGTCCGGTCGCCGCGCAGCGCATCCAGGGCGCCGGCGTAGTCGTCGAGCGGGAAGCGGTGCGTGATGAGGCCGTCGGTCCGGGCCCGCCCGCTGCGCAGCGCCGCGATCGCGGCCGGGAACGCGTTGATCTCGGCGAAGGACCCCTTGATGGTGATCTCGCGCCGGAACACGTCGTACGGGCTGACCCGCACGAGGTCTTCCGGCTCGGTCACGCCGTAGAACATCACGGTCCCGCCGCTGCGGGTCAGCGGCACGCACTGCTCGGACACGGCCGCCGCCCCGGTGGCGTCGACCACGATGTCGAACCCGCCCGAGGCCGCCTTCAGCTTGGCCGCGTCGCCGGCCAGGTCCGCGCGGTCCATCAGGAACGTCGCGTCGAGCCCGAGGTCCTCGGCCCGCTTGAGCTTGAACGCCGACGAAGCCGCCACGGTCACGCTGGCCGCGCCGCCGCGCGCGATGAGCTGGGCCAGCAGCAGGCCGGTCGGGCCGGCGCCGAAGACCAGGGCCGAACT
>Ga0137366_10003157_pt1 | contig 12783 bp, 11 predicted proteins | sample SagtaG_8_FD_104938 | JGI IMG/M metagenome (GOLD analysis project Ga0137366, IMG submission 104938) | Vadose zone soil microbial communities from Sagehorn Ranch, Mendocino, California, USA - Sage1_L_60_16 metaG | ecosystem: Environmental > Terrestrial > Soil > Vadose zone | place: USA... | reverse complement strand
TAGCTTTTTGTTAGGCGCCATTCAATCTTGAAAAGCGGCGCCAAGGCGCCAGTCTCCAAGGGAGGGCCTGATCCCTAGCGACTCCTCATGACCAATATCGCAATCATCGGTGGTGGCATTGGTGGCCTAACCGCTGCCCTCGCGCTGAGACAGTTTGGCTTCGAGCCGGAAGTGTTTGAGCAAGCCCCGGCATTCCATGATGTCGGCGCGGCGATCGCTGTGTGGCCAAATGCCATGCGAATCCTCGAAAGGTTAGGTATTGCTGGGAGAGTCATGGAAAAAGCGGGCCTTATCCGGCGAGTGAGATGGCTCGATCGCGATGGAAGACTGCTGAATCACGTACGCATTCACGGAACAAGAAGCGACGCCGAGGCAACCAATCGAGCGCGACAAACTGACTCACCGGCAGCAGCTTTGCATCGCGCAGATTTGCAGAGCATCCTGCTGCAGGCGCTGCCATCGACCTCCATACATCTCCGGGAGGCTTTTCTCGGTCAGCAACAAGCAGGAGAAAAGATAGAAGTGCATTTTGCCGGTGGAGACTCGATCGCTTGTGATGTCTTGATTGGCGCCGATGGCATTCATTCGCGCGTGCGCGAACAGCTTGTTGATACCACTCCGCCGACTGATCGTGGCTATTCTGTTTGGCGCGGCATTTCTCCCGTACGGCCAAAAGACTTTGAGGCGAATACTGCAGTGGAAATTCATGGTCGCGGACAACGATTCGGCATTGGACCACTTGATCTCGGCAGAACCGGCTGGTGGGCCACCGCGAATCGATCAGTTAACGACACGCCAGTCTTAAGCGAGCGACATGCTGACGAGAAGTCGCATACGGATGCCAAGAATCCGAGCGCGAGTCGACCTGACAATACCCAATCCGAACTATTGAAAATGTTTGAGGACTGGTGTCATCCAGTTCTTGAACTTCTTAAGACGACACCATCAAATTCAATCCTGAGAACTGAAGCCTTTGATCGTCCGTCGAATAGAAACTGGGGTGGCGGAAGCCTGACGCTCCTTGGCGATGCAATTCATCCTACGACTCCAAACCTGGGGCAGGGTGGCTGTATGGCAATAGAGGACGCCTTCGTTCTGGCCCGGTGTCTTCACAAATACGGTGTGACTGAGCACGCCTTGCGCACTTATGAAAGGGTCCGCTACCCGCGAACGGCGGCCGTAACAAGATATTCGCGCCTTTATGGGGTTCTGGGCCAGTGGGAAAACACTTTCGCTGCCGGCTTGCGTGGACAGATCCTTTCGCTGCTGCCCGAAACGTTAATGAGACGGCTGATGCGAATAGTCTTTGATTACGACGCGAATCAGGTGAGGTTAGAAGATTAAAACCACGGATAAGCAGACTTAACGCAGAATTAGGACGAGCGAGCATCTCGATTTATTATGTTTCTGATCCGGGTCTATTTGATCATCTGTAGCCCAACTTGTTTTGTCGCCGTTCCTGCTATTTATTAGTAGAACCTACCGCACTTGGCAGCGCATTGCCGTCTATATCAAGTATTGTAATTGGAGCAATGCCAGTCGCCTTGAGCGGCCCTTCAACCGACGTGCGATCGCCGACGATGACGATCGCCAAATGATTGAGATCGATATACTGCTTTGCCACGCGCAGCAAGTCTTCTCTGGTCACCGCGCCAACGTTCTTTGCATAGTTCTGGTAGTAGTCGTCTGGAAGGCCTTGGACGATCAACGTAGTGATGGTATTGCCAATCGCGGAGACCGATGCGAAACGTTGTGGCAGTGCCTGCGTGAGTGAGTCCTTCGCAGTCTTCAACTCTTCGTCGGTGATCGGTCGCTCCCCCTCGATGCCTCGAAACTCCTTCATAAATTCGACGAGCGCGGCATCCGTCTTTGCCGAAACAATCGAGCCGCCCGCCCGGAAAGCGCCGGGCCCTTTCCCGTAAGCAAACGCCGAATTGACGCCGTAGCTGTAGCCTTTCTGCTCTCGAATATTGGCATTAAGCCTCGATTGAAACTGCCCTCCGAGAATATGGTTGAGCACGAGGAGTGCGAAGTAATCAGGGGTGCTTCGCGGAGGACCCGGCAAGCCGATGTTGACGACAGACTGAGCGGACCCAGGCTTATCCACTAGATAGATTGTGGCCGGCCGAAGCTCGGGCAAGTTAGGATAGGCGAAAGATGGTTTTTCGCCCGCCTTTTTCCATGCCGCGAAGGTCTTTTCGACAGCGTCTTTGACCTTGGTCGGATTGACATCGCCGACTATCGTGATGATTGCGCGGCCGGGTTGAAAGTAGGCCTTTTGAAACGCCATCACATCTTCGCGAGTGATTGCTTTGACGGAAGACTCGGATGGGCGCTGACCGTAAGGGTGCGCGTCTCCATACAAAACTTTCGCAAACACCGCGGCGCCCACGGTAGTTGGCTGATCCTTTGCCTGAGTGAGAGCCACCAGCGTTCGCCCTCGCAAGCGTTCGAGCGCCTCGGCAGGAAAAGTCGAATTCAACATCATGTCGGAGAGGATCTCGAGCGTTGCTTCAAAGTTGCGCGCTGTGGACACAAAGCCGATCGAGCCCTCTTCACCTCCAATATTTGTATTGACGTTAGTCCCCAGCAACTGCAAGGCGTCGGAAAGCTGATCGCCGGTCTTAGTGGTTGTTCCTTCGCTCAGCATCGAACTGGTCATTGCTGCCACGCCACGTCGACCTGCCGGTTCAAACTGATTTGCACCACCGAGGAAGGCAATCGAGAATGAGACTAATGGGAGATTGTGGCGTTCTGAAACTATGAGAGTGGCCCAGTTGCTAAGCCCTGTTTTCGTCCAGACAGGAACACGCAACTCTGGAGTCTTGCCAGGCGGTGGAACCTTTGTGCGATCGAGCGGTTGTTGCGCCCGGGCGCCCACGCCAAAGCTAGCCAGGTAAACGAGGATTGCAAACAGAAATGCGACAAGTTGTTTTTGTTGTTTCATGACTTACCTCCTCGAGTCTTTTCCGCGCAGCAAGCTTACTGATTCGCTCTCGGCTGCTTTGGAAGCCTGATCCTTCTTGCCCTTGGGCACTACACTTAACACCACGCGGCCTCTTGTCAGATATGTGTTGGCCACCCGCTTAACATCGGCGGCAGTTACTGAAAGCGTTTTCTGATAATCGGTGCGAAAGTAACCCGGATCATCATGGAACACCGCGCCATCGATAAGCTGGTTTGCCTTGCCCAGATTTGATTCCAAGCCTCGCAGGAAACTCAACTCGGCGCCACTGGTCGCTTTTTGCATCTCCTCGGCGGTTGGTCCGTCGTTCATGAACTTCTGCAAGACCGCATCAACTGCGGCTTCAAGTTCGGTCAACGTGTGACCCGGCCGCGGTACCACGACTATCTCAAACTCTCCGACGTCTTCGTTTGAACGCTGAAATGCAAAAACACTGGCGGCGGCCTGCGAATCGTAAACGAGTGCCTTGGTTAATCGCGCAGTTCGCGGACCCGAAAGAATCGCGCCCAAAACCGAAAGAGCATAATCATCCTCTTGCTTTACACCCACAGTGGGCCATTCGATATAAAGCCTCGATAGTTGCACGCGATCCTCATACACCAGACGCTTGTCGGAATCGAGCTTCGCCAGCGGCACAGTTGGTCTCTGCACCGGCTTACCCTGCGGGAGGTCGTTGAAATACTTTGCAATCCAGGCCTTCGCCTGCGCCGGGTCGAAGTCGCCGACTACCGCGAGCGTGGCGTTGTTCGGCGCGTAGTAAAGACGGAAAAAGTCTTTCACATCGTTCTCGGACGCAGCGCTCAGATCCGTCATGGAACCGATAACGGGCCAGGAATAGGGATGCTTGTTAGGGTAAATCGCCGCAGCATAGATCTCGCCGACCCTGCCGTAAGGCTGATTGTCGTAGCTTTGTCGCCGCTCATTCTTGACGATGTCGCGCTGAGCGTTGAGCTTGGTGATGTCCAACGTGTCGAGGAGATATCCCATGCGGTCGGATTCTAACCACAACGCCGATTCGAGGTAGTTTGAAGGCACGACCTCGTAATAGTTCGTGCGATCATTTGTGGTGGAACCATTGTTATTACCTCCAACACCTTCTGTGAGTTTATCGTGCAGCCCATACGGCACATGGCCCGAGCCCGTGAACATTACGTGCTCGAAGAGATGCGCAAAGCCTGTGCGACCAGGTTCCTCGTTTTTCGAACCGACGTGGTACCAGATATCGACCGCGACCGTGGGCGTAGCCCGCTCAACGGACAGAATGACGGTAAGACCGTTCGGAAGTTTGTAACTTTCGAAGGGGATCTTGATCGAATCAGATCCATTGGGGCTCTTCCGCTGCCCAGGCGTGGACTGGACGACACAGATGCTGAGCAATAAAGCTGCAAAAGGAAAAATTATTCGTTTGAGTGACGCGTTGACTATTGGTCTGGACGAAAGCCTGCTAGTAATCACGGCAGCTCCTTTCGGGGTATCTCGATTTCAAGGCTGGCCTATCTTGCGCGCTATCCTATGAGGCTAATGTCACACAGTCAAATTCATTTCGTCTGACGCCGGAAAGCTCGTTGTGGGTGTTCAATTTTATGAAACTTTAAATCCGTTCAACCTTGAAAAGCCGCGCCAAGGCGGGGTTCCCGGCGCGGCTGCCGCGCTGGGGTGCTCGTGGCGCAGCACCCCGGGAGCGGCATCTTGCATTGGCCCGTAGAGAATGACCGTCAATTCACAATTTTTCATTCTGGTTTTACTATGACTCATATGAAAGCCATTCAAGTGACTCAAGTGGGTGGGCCTGAAGTTCTCAATCTCGTCGACCTTCCTATTCCTGAGCCCAAACCCCATGAGGCACTCGTGCAGATAAAGGCTGCCGGTGTGAACTTTATTGATGTCTACTTTCGCGAGGGCCGATATCCTGCACCCCTTCCTTTCATCGCAGGGATGGAAGCCGCTGGCATAGTTACTGCCGTGGGCCCTGAAGCAAAGCGTGTAAAGCCGGGAGACCGCGTTGCCTACACCGGCGCTCTTGGGAGCTATGCGGAGTATGCTGCTGTACCAGCCGAACGCCTCATCAATATTCCGAATGAACTTGACTTCAAACAGGCAGCGGCTGCGATGCTGCAAGGCATGACGGCTCACTATCTTTCACACAGCACCTACAAGCTGCAAGGAACGGAGACCGCGCTCGTGCACGCCGCCGCGGGTGGCGTGGGCTCCCTCCTGGTCCAGATGGCGAAAATGATCGGAGCTCGCGTGATCGGAACTGCAGGAACTGAAGAAAAGGCCCGGCTTGCGGGCGATGCCGGAGCGGACGAATGCATCATCTATACACAAGCAGATTTCGAAACTGAAACGCGACGACTGACCGACGGCGAAGGTGTTCACGTCGTTTACGACGGCGTCGGTAAGGACACCTTTGATAAGAGTCTCAACGTCTTGCGCCCCCGAGGATATCTGGTTCTGTTTGGCGGCGCGAGTGGTGCGGTACCACCGTTCGATTTGATCAAGCTCTCACAGAAAGGTTCCCTCTACATCACTCGTCCTACTTTGGCCCACTATATCGCTACGCGTGAAGAACTCGAACAACGCGCACACGACGTTTTGCACATGATCGTCGCCGGTAACCTGAATCTTCGCATCCAACACATCTACCCACTCGCGGAAGTACAACAGGCGCATCGCGATCTTGAAGATAGAAAGACGACCGGAAAATTGTTGCTGATACTGTGAGGTTTTGTGCTTTGTGATTTGTCAGTTGTCATTTGCGGCCTTCTTTCGTGACTCGTTCTGACTGACGACTGACCACGGACAACTGACAAAGCACAAAGTTCAAAACACCAACTCCGGTTTACCATTTCGGACAAACCATTTACGATTACCCGCATGCCATGGTCGCAGGTTTACGACCCCTTGGGCCATCCCGTGCTCTCCACTGTTCTGGCAGCCGTGCCAGTCATAGTCTTGTTGGGAGCGCTCGGTCTGCTAAAAATGAAAGCGCACCAGGCGGCACTGCTCGCACTGGCCACTTCTTTGTTAATAGCCATTCTGGTTTTTGGTATGCCCACGAGCATGGCCATCAGCAGTCTGGGCTTTGGCGCTGTGTACGGCCTGTTTCCCATCGGCTGGATCATTCTCAACGTGATCTTCCTCTATCAACTCACTAACGAACGCGGTCTCTTCGACATCCTCCGACAAAGCATTACCGGTCTCACACGGGACGCAAGGCTGCAACTTCTGCTTGTGGCATTCAGCTTTGGCGCGTTCTTTGAAGGCGCCTCAGGCTTTGGGACACCCGTGGCTGTTACTGGAGCGCTTCTTATCGGCCTCGGTTTCTCGCCCCTCGCAGCTTCAGGGCTTTCTCTGATTGCCAACACCGCGCCCGTTGCGTTTGGCGCATTGGGAACCCCGATCATTGGACTGCAAAGCGTTACCGGGCTTGATCTGAAAGAACTCAGTGCAATGGTCGGACGTCAGTTGCCTTTCTTTTCCGTGATTGTTCCCTTCTGGTTGATCTGGGCCTTCGCCGGCTTCCGAGGCATGCTCGAGATCTGGCCTGCCATTCTCGTAGCGGGCGTCTGCTTTGCTGTCCCCCAATTTCTGATTTCCAACTTTCACGGTCCCTGGCTGGTGGATGTGTTAGCGGCCGTGATCTCGTTGGGAGCGTTGGCTCTCTTTCTCAGATTCTGGCATCCGAAACGCATTTGGCGTTTGCGGGACCAAGACCACTCCGTGGAGAGCGAGCAGCTGGAGGAATTAGAGCAAAGTACAAAGTTCAAAGCTCAAACCAGGATCCACAACTCAAAGGAAATCCTGAGGGCCTGGCTACCATGGATAATTTTGAGCATCGTGGTTTTTTTCTGGGGATTGCCTCAGGTCAAAGAGCTCCTCGACGGCCTCTCATCGCCGAAGATCCCCGTTCCCTGGCTCGACAAGCTTGTTGTACGTGTTCCTCCTGTCGTCGCTAAACCAACTTCTGAGGCGGCGGTCTTCAACTTCAATTGGCTGTCGGCAACCGGCACGGGGATCTTTTTCGCGTCAATTATTGGCGGCCTGGCGATGGGATTCCCGATTTCTGGTTTACTGCGCGTCTACTGGAAAACATTGAAGCTGGTCAGATTCTCACTCCTGACGATTTCTGCGATGCTGGCTATTGGGTTTACTACTCGGTATTCCGGCCTCGACGCAACCCTCGGCTTAGCCTTCGCGAAAACAGGCTTTCTCTATCCTTTCTTCGGCGCAATGCTCGGCTGGCTTGGTGTAGCTTTGACCGGATCAGACACCTCCTCCAACGTACTGTTTGGAAGTCTGCAAAGGATTACGGCCACGCAACTTGGTCTCAGCCCTACGCTAATGGCTGCGGCAAATAGTTCCGGCGGTGTGATGGGAAAAATGATTGATGCACAATCAATAGTCGTGGCCAGCACGGCGACGCGGTGGTATGGCCATGAAGGGGAAATCCTGCGCTTTGTCTTCTTTCACAGCCTGGCTCTCGCCACTTTGGTCGGAATACTTGTTCTGCTGCAGGCGTATGTTTTTACCTCAATGGTGGTGCGGTAGGGCACCCAACCCCGTTTGGGGAGAGGACAACGCGCCCGAGCTCAAGATCCCTCAAGATCCCAAAATCCAAAGCCACTAAACCTGAATTGAAAATCCAAGCCCAGCACTTTTGTACGCGTGAAGGAAGACGGACCCTGTCCCCGCTCAAGTTGGAATCCAAGTAAGCTTCAAGTCAATCACTCAACCTTGACTGAGTCTTAGCTCAGGAAGTGTCCAAATTTGACGAAACTTAGGGGGCGTGCCTCCCTGGGCGCCTCTCTCCGCGCGACCCGGGGCGCCCACGGGAGGTACGCCCCCACATAAATTGGGACACCATCCACGAAAGGTTTTTCTTGACAGGGTTTTTCTCTCTTGCCTATAGTAGTGGCGCGCTTCCGCAGTGAAGCGACTTAGCTCAAAATGATTAGCACACGCGCATATTTTAATTTCGCCTTTACTTTCCGCTTCTTCTTTACGGAGAGCGGCCGGCGAACTGTAGGCGTAAAGTGCTAACGACTTAAAGAGCAAGCACAAAAGCTTTCAAGCGAGCCAGCCGCGACCCCAAAAAGGGTAAGTCGAGGCTGGCTTTTTTTGTTGTCAACCGGGAGGGTTAACGCGTGCTTGAGGAGGGATGGCCGTTGGTGACCCCAATCCGAAGAGCACCCGACTAAGGAACCCGGCCCGCTCCCGGTTCTCCGAAGGAACAGTTGCCTTATGTCACATAGATCCTTGCCGACCAACTCAAGTGAGGAGCATTCGACTATGGATATCGAATCCTGGCGCAGCGAAATTGATGAGCTAGATGAAGAACTGCTGCGGCTTCTGAACATGCGAGCTCGCCTAGCAGTAAAGGTTGGGGCGTTGAAAGAAGCCGCAGGGCTGCCCCTGTGCGACCCTGAACGCGAGCGAGCTGTACTGCAGAGGTTGCAACAAGTCAACACCGGACCTCTGGAACCTAATGCAGTAGCCAAACTCTTTCGCCGCATCATTCGCGAGTCAAAGCGTGTAGAAGCTCGTGGGATTGAACCGATCACCACTGAGTCAGAAGAGGTATGCTTGTGAACGCTTCTGCCTGCGTGCCACGAGTTGCCTTTCAGGGCGAACACGGCGCCTTCAGCGAGGAGGCGGCTATTAAACTGCTTGGCACCCAGATTGAGCTTGTGCCTAGACCAACATTCGCGGCTCTCTTCCGGAGCCTCGATGAAGGGCTCGCAGACTATGCACTCGCGCCGATTGAAAACAGTCTCATCGGAATCATTCGCCCCTCGTTTGATCTATTCAAACAAAGTTCGCTCGTAAGTGTCGGTGAAGTAGTTATTCCGATCGCGCAACATTTGATCGCCTGCCCAGGAACTTCGTTTGGCGAAATCGTGGCGGTGCAATCTCACCCGGCTGCGCTAGCGCAATGCACCCGATTCTTTACTGAAAACCCCTGGCTCCGAAAGGTAGAGGCTGAAGATACCGCCGGCAGCGTCGCTGACATAGTCGAACGGGGCAACCACGAGCTTGCAGCAATAGCGGGAAGACGTGCCGCTGAACTTTACGGTGGCTCTATTCTCCAGAAGAACATTCACGACCATCAGGACAACCAGACACGGTTTCTCCTGCTGTGCGGTTCAGCGGAATGCTCTCCACTACTTAACACCACTACAGAATCAAAGAGGAATACACATCATGATCGTTAACATGTCGAACACCGCGACCGCTGAAGAAATCAACCACGTAATTGAAAGAATCAAAGAGTGCGGTTACCAGGCGCATGTCATTCAAGGTGCGGAGCGCACGGTTATCGGCGCGATCGGCAGCAATGGCCGGCGCGCAGAAATAGAAGCGCTCCGTGCGGCTCCCGGCGTGGAGGAAGTGATCGAGATCGCCCACCCGTTCAAGCTCGTCAGTCGTCAACTACGCCAACTACGAACGGTGGTTAATGTTCACGGAGTAAAAATTGGAGGTGGCGATCTAGTTGTCATGGCCGGCCCCTGCTCGGTTGAATCAGGTGAGCAGTTAATGGAGACCGCACTGGCAGTCAAAGCTGCCGGCGCTAACATGCTGCGCGGCGGGGCCTATAAACCACGAACTTCTCCCTACGATTTTCAGGGAGTGGGGGTTGAAGCGCTTCGTCTCTTGCGAGACGCGCGTGAAGCGACGGGCCTTGCCGTAGTGACTGAAGTAATGAGCGAAACGGATGTCGAAATAGTAGCCGAATACGCCGACATGCTGCAGGTGGGTGCTCGCAACATGCAAAACTTCTCGCTCTTGCGCAAGCTGGCGGGCGTTCCGCGCCCGATTCTGCTCAAGCGTGGACCATCGGCAACGATCAAAGAGTGGCTGCTCGCTGCGGAGTATTTGTTGGCAGGTGGTAATGCGAATGTCGTGCTCTGCGAGCGAGGGATCAAGACGTTTGAAACGGCCACACGCAATACACTGGACCTCGCGGCTGTCGCGCTGGTCAAGGAGCTGTCCCACCTTCCTGTAGTCGCGGATCCATCGCATGGCACAGGTTTGCGCAGTCTGGTCGCGCCGATGTCAAAGGCAGCCGTTGCAGCGGGAGCTGATGGATTGATACTCGAGGTGCATCCCTGCCCGGAACGAGCGCTGTCAGATGGAGCACAGTCGCTGGACCTGCCAGGCTTTGCCGCACTGATGAAGGAACTAGGCAGAGAGCCAATGCGAGGTGTGAAGGCTGCATGAGTGCGACAGCAATTGGACCAAATTGTCAGCCGGTTGCTGCAAGCCGTTGCCAAGCTCTAACCCGCGTCTTTGCCCACTCCTGGTGGCGGGAAGTTTTCAAGTCAGATTGCAGCAATAGAAACGAACACGAACTGCTTTTGGACCATGAACGGCGGCTCGCGAGTGAGGTATTCTGCCGAGAGAGCGGTGATCAGAAAGGTTGGCAGTTGCCACCTGTCTCACTCGCTCGCAGCCGTTCGCTCGCGTGGGCGAAATGTAAAAAGAGAATTCGCCAACCCAAGCGTTGTCAGCGGAGGTCAGGAGTTCGCATCCTCCGGGGCAGCTCTTGTTCCGTCTTGAAGATGGTTCCATCGATTGCATTGACCAGTACGTGAGTTGCCAAAGGATTGGCTTCGTCGCCCGAGAGTATTACGACGTGATAAAAGACCAATCCGTCTTTTGCCAGTTTACCTGGTTCTTCCCAATGCTCACCGTTCAGAGTGCATTCCAACACTTTTCCAGGTTGTTGACTGGTAGCAATCTGAATCGCTTGCTCCATTGGTACCTTTGCCAGGCGAACGAGTGTTGACTGCATGATGGCTCTCATTTTCATCTCTTCTTCCCTGCGTTGCTCTCGCAACGCTCCCTCTGGTCCACTTGTTACCGCCCAGCCACGTTCTCGCTCCCCAAGCTCTTTGCCTTCGCGATATTCTTTCGAGTCGCGTTCCTCCTTGACTTTTTGTTTCTCCTGACTTTCCTTGTCCTGGGCCGCGACTGCACTTGAACCATCGACATCGAAGCGCAGCGTAAACATAGCAGCAGCGACGCAAGGCACCACGAGGAGCAGTGAAACTGCAACAAGCAACAACTTCGTCCAGCGTGCATCTAGCTTTGGTTTTCTTAATAACGACATGATACGAACCTCCAGGATGTCAGCATCGGCGATGCCTACGGTTGTGGTTACGGAGAGACGACGCAAGGGCGGGGCTGAGCCGGCCAGTTTTACCAGTGAGCGCGCGTAGACGTGTGCGTCCAGCACTCTCTCGGCTACAAGCTCGTCACAACAGAGTTCGCGGGTCTGTCTGATCCGGCGGCTTAGGAATGAGGCCGCAGGATTAAACGAAAGCGGCAGGTAAATCAGTTCGTAGATGAGATTGAGGATGTAGTCGCGACGGGCAACATGTATGAATTCATGGCCAATGGCAGATGTCAGAAGATCGATATTACCTTCACACAACAACTGCTCGGGCAAAATGATCAAGGGGTGGAGAAGACCGATCGTTATCGGAAGTGGAACGGATGCCGAACAAAGAATCTGCACACGCGTGGATCCGACCGACTTCTGACACTTTGCGACAATTGCCTCGACGGATTCACTCAGCCCCATCCGATATGCAGTCCGTTTGATCACTCTCGTCGCTCTCCAGGCCTGGACCAGTTTGTAACTCCGGTAGAACAGAAAAGCGAAGTAGAGCAGGATCAGGCTCGCTGCCATATTGCGGTTCAGTTGGACCGAGGAGATCTTGCTACTCGATGCCGCTGTTGTTGTTGCCTGGGCAGGCACTCCGGGTTCTTCGGAGCTGATTTGATCCTGCTGAATGCTCGTCTGCTGCGGCGAGCCCTGGTATTCAAAGATATCGGCAAGAACACGAGAACTGGTCGCCATTGGAAGCAGGAACGACAGGACCAGGGCCGCCACCCACAGGAGGTGCCGGTAGCGCTCCGCCGCACGCCTGAGCAGCCAGGCACAAACAGTCGCCAGCGCCGCGATCAGCGGAATCTGCCAGCACGCATTCAATACGAAAGTCAGCAGTAGTTGGCTAAGTGTTTTCATGACTCTCCTCCTCCGCCGCTTCTACAAGTTTATTAAGCCGGGCCAGTTTCTGCGGTGTCAGGTGTTTCGTTTCAAGCAAGCTCATCACCAGGCTCTCCGCGGAGCCCCCGAACAAACGATCAACCACGTCGCTTACGTGTTTGCTGACCACCTGCTTCCGGCTGACGGCGGGTTTGTAGAAATATGCACGATCTATCAACGTACGTTTGGCTTTGCCTTTGCGATGCAGGATGTTGAGCATTGTCTGCACCGTGGTGTAGGCAAGTTCGCGTTTCAACTTTTGTTGTACGGTCTGCACATTTGCCGGGCCCGTCTCCCATAAGACGTGCATAATCTCGAGCTCGAGTGGCGTCAGCTGCTTTGTTTTCGGTCGCACCATGGCACCTATCTCCTAAGTTTTTAGGAGTATAAGCATGCTCCCGGAGGGCTGTCAACTAATTTCTTAGGAGATGGGGCCGATATGACTTAAGGTCCCGGGGCTCTCAACCTGGAATGCATCCTTCAAGTAGCAAGAATTTGCAGCTGAGGAAGGCCGTCCCGCTCCACTGCAAATCTTCGCGGGTTGAACTGTTGATTCAGATCACTATAAGGACAAGTCCGACTCAGACGTAGGTCTTGGATACGAAAATGAACCAAGCCAAAAACCTTGGGCTAAAATTCACCAACACCTTTGCCTTGATTCACATCCTTCCGTCTCTTGCGCCCGCTCTGCTTATCATTCCCGCACCCAACCGTCGCTGGTATGACGAAAGCTTTCTCTGGTGGCGAGAATAAATTGCTCGCG
>Ga0137366_10003152_pt1 | contig 12788 bp, 10 predicted proteins | sample SagtaG_8_FD_104938 | JGI IMG/M metagenome (GOLD analysis project Ga0137366, IMG submission 104938) | Vadose zone soil microbial communities from Sagehorn Ranch, Mendocino, California, USA - Sage1_L_60_16 metaG | ecosystem: Environmental > Terrestrial > Soil > Vadose zone | place: USA... | reverse complement strand
GGACTGGTGAGCTATTACGCACTCTTTCAAGGAATGGCTGCTTCTAAGCCAACCTCCCAGTTGTCACGGCACGTTCACATCCTTCGCTATACTTAGCGGCCACTTCGGGGCCTTAGCTGTGGTTCTGGGTTCTTTCCCTCTCGCCGTTGGACATTATCGCTCAACGACTGCCTCCCAGGATTCATTTAACAGGCATTCGGAGTTTGGTTGGGGTTGGTAGGGGCTTCGCCCCCCCGCGCCCATCCAGTCGCTCTACCTCCTGCAAACACTTCCTGAGGCTCTACCTCAATAGATTTCGGGGAGAACCAGCTATCTCCAGGCTTGATTGGCCTTTCACCCCTACCCACACGTCATCAGAACGGTTTTCAACCCGTACCTGTTCGAGCCTCCACGCGGTGTTACCCGCGCTTCACTCTGCACATGGGTAGATCGCCCTGGCTTCGGGTCTACCCCCAGAAACTAAGTCGCCCTCGTTACAGGACTCGCTTTCGCTGTGGCTCCGCAGCCTAGCCGCTTAGCCTACGCTTCTGAGGAGTAACTCGCCGGATCATAATGCAAAAGGCACGCAGTCAGCCGTAACTGATCCGAAGACCAGCCCAGCCTCCTACCGCTTGTAAGTATGTGGTTTCAGAAACTCTTTCACTCCCCGCACTGGGGTACTTTTCACCTTTCCCTCACGGTACTCGTTCACTATCGGTCACACGGGAGTCTTTAGCCTTGGAGGGTGGTCCCCCCGGTTTCACGCCCGATTCCTCGGAACTCGGGCGTTACTCAGGAACACTACTAACGCACCCTTTGGTTTATGCGTACCGGGCTCTCACCGTCTATGGCTCTCCGTTCCAGGAGAATTCCGCTAACGCTTGGGTGCGCCGTCTGTAGGTCCTACAACCCCGCCACCACAAAGGGCAACGGTTTGGGCTAGGGCCCCTTTCGCTCGCCGCTACTTAGGGCATCTCGGTTGATTTCTCTTTCCTTCGGGTACTTAGATGTTTCAGTTCCCCGAGTTTGCTCACTCCGTAGAGTGTGACTGCCATCACTGGCAGCCGGGTTTCCCCATTCGGCAATCCAAGTTTCATAGCGTGTGTGCCGCTCGACTTGGCTTATCGCAGCTTACCACGGCCTTCTTCGCCTCCGTGTACCTAGGCATCCCCCACATACTTTCTTTCGCTTGATCAAATAACTTGTTCAAACAGAAACACGCACGATCTAACGAGTGATACAATCTTTGGACTCTCGAGCTAAAAGCTCTTCGAGACAAATCGAGCCCTGACTTTTTGAGTCAGAGCATCGCTAGAAATTGTGTCACTAGTGTTGATTCTCAGCACCCGGACCTTATCAAATCCAGATGCTCAAATCCCACGATCACAACTACTTTCCATTGTCAAAAAGCTTTCGAGGTATAAGCGCTCTGTCGCTTGGTGCTTAAGGACTTAGCCTCAAGTCCCTCTTTTACTTTCGAGCCGTGACCATCGCCCAAGATCGCGCAATGATCCGGCTCTATTTATATGGAAATCGAGATTGAGATCTGGATGTTACGAGACGAGCGACACGTGAGTGCTTTCCGGCAAGTAACCCTGGTTGCCCAGGCAAGTCTGCCTTACTCGCAGCTCCGTTAAGGAGGTGATCCAGCCGCAGGTTCCCCTACGGCTACCTTGTTACGACTTCGCCCCAGTCATGATGCTCGCCTTCGGCCGCTTGGCCCCTTGCGGGTTCCGACACGGACTTCGGGCGCTCACCACTTCCATGGCGTGACGGGCGGTGTGTACAAGGCCCGGGAACGTATTCACCGTGGCGATGCTGATCCACGATTACTAGCAATTCCAGCTTCATGCCGTCGAGTTGCAGACGACAATCCGAACTGAGGACGGGTTTTGGGATTGCCTTGGCATTGCTGCCTCGGCCCCCTCTGTCCCGCCCATTGTAGCACGTGTGTAGCCCTAGACGTAAGGACCATGATGACTTGACGTCGTCCCCACCTTCCTCCGGTTTGGCACCGGCAGTCTTCCTAGAGTCCCCGCCATTACGCGCTGGCAACTAAGAACAGGGGTTGCGCTCGTTGCGGGACTTAACCCAACATCTCACGACACGAGCTGACGACAGCCATGCAGCACCTGTGCACGATCTCCGAAGAGGGGCTCTCGTTTCTGAGAGCTTGCTCGTACATGTCAAGCCTAGGTAAGGTTCTTCGCGTTGCGTCGAATTAAACCACATGCTCCACTGCTTGTGCGGGCCCCCGTCAATTCCTTTGAGTTTCAACCTTGCGGTCGTACTCCCCAGGCGGGGTACTTCCTGCGTTAGCGCCGGCACCCAGAGGGTCGCTCCCCCAGGCACCTAGTACCCATCGTTTACGGCGTGGACTACCAGGGTATCTAATCCTGTTTGCTCCCCACGCTGTCGCGCATCAGTGTCAGAAACTGCCCAGCAGACCGCCTTCGCCACCGGTCTTCCTCCGGATCTCTACGCATTCCACCGCTACACCCGGAATTCCGTCTGCCTCTACAGCCCTCGAGTTTGACAGTCGGCACGGCAGATCCGGGGTTGAGCCCCGGACTTTCACCACACCCTTATCAAACCACCTACGCGCCCTTTACGCCCAGTGATTCCGGACAACGCTAGCACCCCCCGTATTACCGCGGCTGCTGGCACGGAGTTAGCCGGTGCTTCCTCACCCGGTACCGTCAGGCTCGAGAATTCGAGCTATTCGTCCCGGGCAACAGTGGTTTACACTCCGAAGAGCTTCATCCCACACGCGGCGTCGCTGCGTCAGCCGTTAGGCCATTGCGCAAGATTCCCCACTGCTGCCTCCCGTAGGAGTCTGGGCCGTATCTCAGTCCCAATGTGGCTGGCCATCCTCTCAGACCAGCTACCCGTCGTAGCCTTGGTGAGCCGTTACCTCGCCAACTAGCTGATAGGCCGCGAGCCCCTCGATCTGTCCCGTAGGTTTCCTTTCAGAGAAATGCCTCACTGAAAGCGTATGCGGTATTACTCGGCCGTTAGGCCGGCTATCCCCCACAGTTCGGTAGGTTGCTCACGTGTTACGCACCCGTTCGCCGGTTGCCCAGTATTGCTACTGGGCCCCCTTGACTTGCATGTGTTAAGCACGCCGCCAGCGTTCGTCCTGAGCCAGGATCAAACTCTCCAATAGTTTGAAGATTTGATTGCTCTCCCGAACGCGGTCGTCTCCAGACGTTGTCTTTAGACACCACGTCCGGAATCACTTTGAATGTTTCAGGTTTTGAAGTCTCCCCGAGATACTGAAAAGTCTCGGCTCATAGACCTCGCCTCGCACATCCATCGATCTCAATTTCGATTTTCAAACAGCTTTTGCTGCAGATTCTACAGCAGCCTTGAACAATAAACCGGAGAGGTTCATTCGTCAAGTGTTTCGAAGCAAGTTTGCTGGCCTTCGAAGCCGATCCGCGCTTCCTGAGCTGCGCTAACCGCCAGTCGGAAGGGGATTCTCAACCTAGCGGCTTTAGGAAGCGGGTTCAACCCCCGCTCCATCAAACGAATCGCCTTCCGGCGGAGGACCTGAGAGACACCGGCCCCGCCCGCGTTGCCACCGTCAGATGGTACGTAGGAAACGCTGGCCGTAAATGCTGATAGCTCGTATGTTTGCGCAGCTTCACAAGCGGGTGGAATGCTTCAGCCTCCCCAGCCTCAAAACGCAGCGGATCCATCTCTTATGGCTCCTCCGCTCGACCCGATCGCGCCGCTACGCGCAGCACTCCGCGGACACTACGACATCGAGCGGGAGATCGGACAAGGAGCATTCGCTACCGTATATCTGGCCCGCGACCTGAAACACGAACGAAAGGTCGCGCTCAAGGTTCTGCACGCTGACCCGACATCCGAGACCGGCGAGCTCCGCTTCATTCGCGAGATCCGATTGCTCGCCCGTCTGCAACATCCCAACATCCTGCCGTTGCATGACTCCGGACACGTAGAAGCTCTGCTCTATTACGTGATGCCGTACGTGAGCGGCGAGACTCTCCGCGAGCGTATCGATCGCGAAAAACAGCTGCCACTTGATGCGGCATGTAGCATCGCACGCGATATCGCGGATGCGCTCGCGTACGCACACGCACAAGGAATCATCCATCGCGACATCAAGCCGGAGAACATTCTCCTTTCAACAGGACATCCCATCGTCGCCGATTTCGGGATCGCACGCGCGATCGATGTTGCGGGCGTTCGGACTCTCACTAGGACCGGCGCCGCCAGCCCGGGTACGCCTGCCTACATGAGTCCGGAGCAGTTGATGGGAGATAAGGCCGTCGATGGGCGGAGCGACACTTACAGTCTCGGCTGCGTTCTGTTCGAGATGGTTACCGGCAAACCGCCATATGCCGGCAAGGAAGGGTTCGTCAAGCGGTTCACGGAGGCGCCGCCCAAAGCCTCCGCGTTCAGAAAGGATTTGCCTCGCTGGCTCGACGACGCGATCGAAGTCGCGCTTCAACGCGATCCGCAGGATCGATATCCATCCGCCAAAGGCTTCGCCGAAGCGCTCCGCGAACCGGAGCATGCGAAGGGAGCCAAGGAGTTTGAGGAGTCAGGCCAGCAAGCTGCGTCCCGCGACGATGTCCTGACGCATTTCCAGCCAAGCGATACGGTGAATCGGAAAAGACAACTCGCATCGCACCAAGCCGAGACTGCGGTCCCTGCCGAAGGCAGTGTCGGCTACGCCCGGCGGCTCGTCGGCGCGGTGCAGTCACACCCGAAGATTGCGACCGGCGTTGTCGTCGCAGTCCTTGCAGCTGCCATTGGATTAGCCTTGACCGGCGGCTCCTCGAGACTCCTTGCGTCCTTCGGAGCGCGTGTACCGCTGGACAGTACACGCTTTGTAATTCTTCCATTCATCGGTCAGACCGCCGAGACTAGGATCGTCGCTTCACACGTTTCCGACGGTGTTTACGATGCGCTACAACGGAATTGGGACGATTTGCAAATCGTCGATGCTGCTAAAGTTGATGAATTGACTCGGAAGAATGGCGGCTCGCAGGTATCGCAGAGCGAAGCGATTCGACTGGGCAGACAACTGGGCGCGGGAAAAGTGATCTGGGGTCAGGTGCTCCCGGGTCCTCGAATTCGCGCCACGCTTTACGACGTCCTAACTGGCGCGAGTAAGAAAGAGGTATCGCTCGACGGCCCTCCTCAGCATGGAACCGAATTCGCCGGCCTTGTGCGGGAGCTTCTAAAAGTTCCGGGGAGACCGGCCGCGGCAGACGGCGGCGATGGAGGAACGCGATCTTTCGCGGCTTGGAGTGCGTATGGCGAGGCCCACGCCGCATTCGCGCGGTGGGACGTTTCTCGCGCAGAGCGTGATTTCGCCGACGCCGTGGCAGCAGATCCTAACTTTGCCGCAGCACAAACCTGGCTCGCGCAGTTAGGCGCGTGGGCGCGCCCTGACAAGGGAGACTGGCAAGACCACGCGAACCGTGCAGCAGCAGACGCCGAGAAACTCGCGCCCAAAGATCGCATCATTGCCGCAGCCGTTGGGGCGATGGCAGCCGGTGATTATCCCCGAGCTTGCGGAAGCTATGCCGAATATAGGCAAGTCGAGCCGCGCAGCTTCATAGGCTGGTACGGTCTCGCGGAGTGCCAACGGCTTGATAAAGCAGTGGTCAAGAATGGGGAAAGCGCGTCCGGGTGGAGCTTTCGAACCAGCCTTCACAACGCTCGGAAAATGTACATGCGTGCACTGCAGCTCGAGCCAGGCGCTCACGCCTTTTTGACTTTTAGGACAATGAAAGCACTGCTGCCGACTCACGCCAGCGAAGCTCGTGATGGGTATGGTGCCGGCCCTCGTCAGGAGGTTTTCGCCGCGTTCCCCTCGCTGTCCGGCGACACGCTCGCTTTCATTCCTTATCCGATCGCTCAGTTCGCGGCGCTACCAGCTAACGCGAATTCCACACACAACGCTGCGCTCGATCGCAATAGCGACGTGCTTATCTCGTTCGCCAGTGACTGGACGAGACAATCACCGCAGAGCGCAGACGCGTACGAAGCCCTGGCGGATATTCTGGAAGCGCGGGGAGAAGTTTCAGAACGTTCCGGCAGGCCGTCGGCGCTCGCCGCACTCATCACCGCGCGTCACCTGTCAGCGAGTGATATCCAGCGCCTAAGACTCTCCGCCAGTGAAGTAAGGTTGCGACTCAAGAGGTCGGAGTTTTCCCAAGCCAGAGCGCTCGCGGATTCATTGCTTGCAAACCATCCCATGACGAATCCAGACGACGCGGGGGAATTGATCGGGTTGGCCGCACTGACCGGTCGTATAAATCAAACGGCACAACTAGCTCGCTATAGCGAGCGCACTCCCATTGCAGATCAGGTATCGATCCCGCCCCCGTTGGCGGAAGCAGCTGCGAATCTGTATGCGCACGCTGCCCTGGGTGCATGCGGCGACGCGGTAGAATCCCTTCAAGGTGGCTTGGAGCGAGCGCTTCAGAGCTATGTCTCAGAAGTCAAACGGGACGGCGTCCGGGCTCTCCTCGCCGATCGATCATACAGCATGCTGGCTCCGTGCACTCGAGCCCAAAGTGCGCGGCGTATTCAGGACACGCACGATAGGCTGTATCGCATCCAGCGGGCATTCGCGCACAATGACCTCCGCACGGTGCGAGCGACGTTCGATAGCCTGGCGGTGATGAGACGCAGTTCCCGCCCCGGTGATTTGACACTCGATTACACATATCAGGAGGCGTGGCTGAAAACGGCGATGGGCGATACCGCGGCCGCAATTCGCCAGCTTGACTTGGCGCTCAGCTCACTACCGACACTGAACGCTGTCGCATTAAAGGATCCAGGAGTAGCAGCAGCCGTGGGACGCGCCATTGCCCTTCGCGCGGAGTTAGCCAACGACGCACATGATGCCGCAACGACTAGACGGTGGGCATCGGCGCTCGTAGCGCTCTGGGAAAACGCTGACAAGCCGCTTCAGCCAACAGTCACCCGGATGCGGCAACTCGCCGCAACAAAGCAATCGTAGCGCTTCAATACTCGGCACTCCAACCAGGGGGAATGATGTCCAGCTATAAGCAGCGGCGATTGGCGGTAGCCCTACTCGGAGTTGCGATTTTTGGTACGGTTGAAGGTTGTACCTCAGTTTGCAACTGTCCGAACGAAGCGTTATCGAAAAGTTTCCGGCGAGCCGCTAAAGGCGGTGGATACGTCACTCTTGACGTAACGATCCGGCCGGGTGCAGTTCCCGACTGGAACATTCCGCCGCGAGTTCCCGACACCATCGCTTTTATTTCCAACCGCGGAGAAGGAGGCAAGAACGAGAAACGATACGATTTGAAACCGAGCAGTATAGCCCAATACGTGCTTGTGCTAAGTCGAGACCCTTCGCCTAGCGTCGGCAACCTCTGGTCACTTTACGAGCGGGGCCAGACCAACCCCCATCGTACTGGGCACGTTGCGCCCTGTGAGGCGTACCACCCTCCTTACCCGAGAGATCTAGGCTTTCGGGACTGCGTGCTTCCGGTAAAGTACGACCCACGAGAAACGGCTTTTCAATTGCCTCCCGCAAGCGTGATTTTCGCCTCGTACGTTATGCAGGGCCATCAAGGATTGCCGCCCGAGGATGCGGCCGTGTGGATTTCGTGCAACTCTGGCTGCTGCTCGCTCGGCATTTGATTCCGCTTTTCCGAGCATTGAAAACGCCTGGGATCGCCCAGGCGTTTTCATTTTTCTCCTGAGCGAAGCATGAGCGCGAAAGTTTCTATCGTCGTCAACCCGACGGCGGGCCGCGGACAGGGAGCAAAGAAGCTCGAGTCAGTCGTCGCAGCATTTGGAGGAATTAGCAACGTAGACCTCTTAGCAACGCGCGACCGCGCGGAGGAGCACGCGTTGACGCGCGCTGCAATAGCGCGCGGTGCTACGGTAATTGTGGCGCTAGGCGGCGACGGAACTTGCGCGAACATAGCGCAGGCGATCCTGCACGCGCGATCTAACTGCGCACTCGCCGTCGTTGCCGCCGGAACAGGAAACGACTTTGCGAAGACTCTTGGTGTTATCGGCTACAAGCCGGCACACATCGCCGCGTTGGTCAAGCGTGAAAGCCCACGACGAATAGACGTTGGTATCGCTGACGGCCACTTCTTTCTGAACAGCTGCGGTTTCGGATTTGATCCCTCGGTGCTCGAGGCGAGCAATCGAGTCCGTTTTCTCAAGGGTGACGCTGTCTACATCTACTCAGCGCTGCGACAGCTATTCAGCTATCCAGGCGTTGACGTCTCGACCAACGGCGTCGCCAGAGTCAAGCGCGGTCGCATGCTGATGATCACTGTTTCAAACGGACGCTTCCTCGGCGGCGCGTTCAGGATCGCCCCACACGCATCTGTCCTGGACGGCAGACTCGACGCGTGCTTCTTCAGTGACGCCAATCTCGTTGAGCGTGTAAGACTCTTTGCCGGCGCAATGCGAGGAACGCATTTGGGAATGCCATCGGTGTCGAGCGCCAGTGTTCGAGAACTGGCGCTGACGTTTACCGACGAACCGAAGATGGAAATGGATGGCGAGCTCCGTACGGCGCGCTCGCGGACAGTGGAACTGAAGTGCGTCCCGCGCGCACTTTCAGTCGTAGCGGCGCCCGGCGCGCTCGTCTGAGCGCTTTCCGCTAAATCGGCGGAATCGTCAGCACGACGGTGTCACCGGGCGCGACCGTTATCTCCTGACTGACCGACGCGCGAGTCCCACCGATGGGGTCGGCGACGAACCGAAGTGGTGTAAGTCCGCTGACTAGACTCGCTGGTACCGTGAAGTTTGTCTTGGTGTTTCCGGTCGCGGTTCCCAGACGCACGCGCTGCGAGCTGCGCGCGGCGTATACGTTCATGTCAAGGAAACCCTGGTTGTCAACCTCGAGGACCGTCGGCCCACTCTGCAGGGATGTGCCGGAGCCGCGAGAAAATGCGTTGCACGCACCAATGCCGATGAGCAAAAGCGCGAACACCATCGATCGGATTCTCATGGCGAAGCCTGCTGCGGGCAGCTGTTCGAGTCGAGACTCAGGGCGGCATAATGCGTTCCATTTATCTCGAGCGTAGGTTTGAGGCGGGATGCTCAAGCCTTTGATAATTGGAATTGCCGGCGGATCCGGCTCCGGAAAATCGACTGTTGCAACGAACGTCGCCGATTTACTGACGACGGCGTCTGTCGCCTTCATCGATATGGATGCCTACTACAAGAATTTTCCGGGACTCACCCTCGAGGAGCGAAAGAAACTCAACTGGGATCATCCCGACGCGTTTGATTACGACTTGCTGTGCGAGCACCTCGAGGCGCTGAGCAGGCGGAAGGCGATCGACAAGCCGGAGTACGATTTCGTCACGCACCTGAGGCGTAGAGAGCACACTCGCGTTGAGCCAGCCGATGTTGTCGTGATCGACGGCATTCTGCTCTTCGTCGACGACAGGGTTCGAGAGCTGTGCGACGTAAAGGTATTCGTCGACGCTGATGCCGACGTTCGACTCATCCGCCGGATCGAGCGCGACACGCACGTGCGCAGGAGGCCGCTCGACGAGATCCTCGAGCAGTACCTGTCAACAGTGCAACCAATGCATCTCGAGTTTGTCGAGCCAAGCAAGCGCTACGCTGACGTCATCGTTCCGCGCGGAGGACACAACGCGGTCGCAATTGAAATGATCGTCGCTAAGATTCAGCGGCGATTGCAACGCGAATCGGACGGCGTTGAGGCGCGGCGAACACCATCAGCACAGCGGCAAGCGCCCCCAGCGCAAACATGACCGACCACACAGCTGCCGGTCCAGCAGTGGCGAGCAGCTGTGTACCCAGCCAAGGACCGACGGTCAGAGCGATGCTCAACGACATGCTGTAGGCTCCCATGTAAGCCCCGCGCCTGTTCTCCGGCGCGATCTCACCCAGGTGCGCCGCCATTGCCGGGAACAGCATCATCTCACCGAACGTCCAGATCACCACTGTGATCAGGATTCCCGAAGCGGAAACCACGAATCTCAAAGCACCGAATCCGACGGCGAAAAGCACGCAACCGCTGAACAGCGCCCATGCGTTGGGCCATTGCGCGGTCGCTCTATTCAGCTGAACCTCGAACGCAACTATCAACAGCGTGTTGATCGTGAATAGCGTGCCGTAGAATGCCGGGGACAAGTTGAGGTACTGCACCATATAGAGCGGCAGCGCTGATTCGTGTTGATAAAACACGATGCCGACCAGGAATGCTGCGCTCAGAAAAGCCATCAGGCGCCTGTCACGCACGAGGTTGCGGCCAACGCTGCGTTGCTCAACTTGATCCGCGTCATCTACCGCGCCACCAGTTGGCGATCGCCACCGGGCGACCAAAAGCACGACGCCAGACAGAAGCGTCGTAACGGCATTAACGGCGAACATCGCGCGAAAAGAAACTGCAGCGAGGAAGCCGCCGAGGGCGGGCCCGATGCTCATGCCGAGATTGATGGCAAGCCGATTCAGGGCGTACGCGGCTTTCCGCTGCTCCGGCGCAACCACGTGGGTGATCGCAGCCAGGCTTGCGGGACGGAACAGCTCGGTACACGCTGACCAGAGAACGGTGATCGCGTATACCGTCGGACGAGTGCGTGCCAGAGGAAACAAAAGCAAGACGCCGCCCGACAAAAGCAGTGACGCGCGCATGATTGGCAGCGCTCCGATGCGATCGCTCAACCACCCCGCGATCGGCCCAGCAATGATCGCGGCCCCGCCGTAAAGGGCGAAAGCGAGACCGGCCTGCCCTGCGCTGAAGCGGAGCTCGGTCGTGAGATAGAGGACGAGGAATGGGAGCACCATCATCCCGGCGCGGTTGATCAGATTCGTGGCGAAGAGAAGCCACACCTCGCGTGGGAGTCCATCGAGTCCACGCCACGGATTCAGGCGGGAATCCGCAAACGAAAACGGCCACCGGTTAAGTGGCCGTCTCGTTTCGCGGCTGGTTGGCTCAGTTGTCAGGCCCATAGTGCGCCGTGTAGGAATCGAACCTACAACCTAATGATTAAGAGTCATTTGCTCTGCCAATTGAGCTAACGGCGCTTGCGATCGCTTGGCGCGCCAGGAGGGAGTCGAACCCCCGACCCACAGCTTAGAAGGCTGTTGCTCTATCCAACTGAGCTACTGGCGCGTTAGACCCCAAAGTTAGCGATTTCGGCGAATCGAATCAATTCCGGTCGACACGTCCTTCTCGGTATTTCGCATCGCACGCGATCGTATTCAACGTAGTGCATTACCGACGGACCTTATCGCGCCTCTAGTCCCCGTCTGATGCCATGCTGTCCGCGAGAACGCGCTGCAACCTGCGTGTCAGCTCGCCGGGCTTTCCCTTTCCAATCGGCTTGTCGTCGAGCGTGACCACGGGCATCACATCCGTTGTCGTGCCCGTCAGAAACAGCTCGCTGAGTCTCGGAATTTCCTCGGCCTTGATGGGTGTCTCGTCGAATTCGATGCCGAGCTGGCGCGCAAGATCTCTCAGCACGGTGCGCGTGATGCCAGGCAGGATGTGCGTGTCGCATGGATGCGTGCGCAGAGAACCGTCGACAACGCCGAGGAAATTGGTCTTTGCTCCTTCGGTTATCACGCCATCGCGAATGAGCATCGCCTCAAATGCCCCGCGCTCCTTCGCTGCCTGGGACGCAAGCACGTTGGGAATCAGATTCAAGGTCTTGAGATCGCACCGACCCCAGCGCAGATCCGGACATGAGATGACCGGCGCGCCGTCTCGCGCAAAATCGGAGTAGGGCGTAAAGCGAGCGACCGAGATGTAGACAGTGGGCGCCACGTCATGCGGAGGAAAATTGTGCACGCGCGTTGCGGCGCCACGCGTGACCTGCATGTAGAGCGTCGCTTCGCCTTGTACAAGATCATTGTCCTTGAGAAGCTGCCTGCCAATTTCCACGAAGCGCTCGGGGGTATCGGCTCCGCGGAGTGAGATGCGCAACCCGTCCAGGCTCCGCTTCAAACGCTCGTTGTGGAATCTGGCCGCAAATAGACGTCCGTTGATCGCGCGCAGAACTTCGTAGACTCCGTCGCCGAAGACGAAGCCGCGGTCCTCAACGGATACGCGAGCTTCCGCGCGAGGGACAAAGGAGCCGTTCACATAGACGATGTCTTTCGCTTTCATTTCCAGTGGTGGTGAGTTTCCGACAAAAGATGCGCAGAATCAGGCGGAAGTGCTTGAGATGTGCCTACTCACTCAGGCCTTCGTGCCCGATGTCGTGTACTCGCAGCCTCCAACGCTGAACATGGGGGACGATCCGGGTGCGGGATCGGTCAGAGTGCCGGTAAAGGCATTGGTCGCCGTCATCGTGCCGCGGAGCTCCATTGCGGCGGCGCTCCCACTCGACGCGTTGAGAATTAGGTCAGTGAATCCATCGCTCAGACGCACCAAGCCGCTGATCGGGCGTGCGGTTGTCGTAGGAGGATTCTGCCAGCTGCTGGTGGAGGCAGTCACCGTTCCGTCGGAAAGAACGTCGAGGTGGGCTGTGATCACCTGGCCGTCTGCGAGCGAGCCGCCAGAGCACGGAAGCGTGGTGGTCTTTCTTAAAGTGAAGGACCAGTCGCCAGTCGCTTGCGCTTGCGTCACCGCGCCGCCGCCCGTTCCTACGATGCCAATAAGTTTATTCGCGCTGTTCTCGCATGCCACGGCGAGAACCGATAGCGTCAGGCAAATAACGATGGGTCGCACGTGAAGCCTCCAGGATGCGCTGCTAGATTGCGCTTTGGCGGGAAGGGTGCAATTCGTTTGCCGTGAGCCATCGACGCCGAAACCGTTGACTGCCGCTAACGTAAGGCGGGTAGCTGCG
>Ga0137366_10003150_pt1 | contig 12793 bp, 10 predicted proteins | sample SagtaG_8_FD_104938 | JGI IMG/M metagenome (GOLD analysis project Ga0137366, IMG submission 104938) | Vadose zone soil microbial communities from Sagehorn Ranch, Mendocino, California, USA - Sage1_L_60_16 metaG | ecosystem: Environmental > Terrestrial > Soil > Vadose zone | place: USA... | reverse complement strand
ATGTCCGTCGCGCATGGCGAGTCGATAAATTTCTTTGGCCACATTTGTAATTGGTATGGCCACACCAGATTCGTAAGCACTCATGGTCGCGAGATGCATATCTTTTTGCATCCAGCGTAGCGGGAACTCGGCCTCATAGTTTCCCTCGTCGATCTTGGCTCTTTTTAATTTCAGAAACGGCGCGACCGCAGGCGTGTCGAGCAATGAATCGAACAACACTCTGCGCGAGATTCCGAGCCCTTCGCCCAAAGCCAGGCCTTCGGCGAATGCCGCCATGGCATTGCCCAATAACAGATTGACTAGCATTTTCATGGAGGTCCCAGTGCCGTGTCCGCCGGTATGAATAATTTTGTTGCCCATACAGAGCAGCAACGAACGAATTCTTTCCAAGTCGTCCGGATCAGCTCCCACCCAAAAGGTGAGCTTCGCTTCGGCGGCAGGTACGGCGGAGCCGGTCACCGGCGCGTCCACAAAATGAACCTTTCGGTGTGCTGCCTCAGCGGCCATCTTTTTCGAGAACGACGGATTCACCGAACTACAATCGACCCAAAGTGCATTTGGCCGGAGGTGATTCAAAAATCCATCAGGGCCCAGAGCTGCTTGTTCGACCGCGTCCGGATTAGCCAACATTGTGAACAGCACGTCCACTTGTTCGGCGAGTTTCGCCGGCGAATCTGAAAACGTTCCGCAGGGACCGAGCAAGGGCTCGGCTTTGGCGCGAGTACGATTGAACAAAACCATTGAATGGCCCTGCTTCTGCAGATTCGCCGCCATGCGACTCCCCATGATGCCTAAACCGATGAATCCAATTTTCATATTTATTTCTTTGTTAAGCTGCCGTGACTAACTCCGGTTGGTAGGTATTTCTCCCCTCGATTTCCGCGATTTCTTCACCCGTGAGATTAAGCTCGGCAGCGCCAACATTTCTTTCGACCTGCTCGGCGCTGCGTGACCCGACGATCGCGCCGGTCACGGCAGGATTGTGCAGCGTCCAGGCAATGGCGACCTGTCCCGGCGGACGTCCATTGCGTTGACCAATCTCTCGCAGGCGCTCAACGAGCGCGAGGTTTCTCGAAAGCCTCGGTTCATGGAACTCGACGTCGCGACTGCGCCAATCGCTGAAGGGCAGATTTGCTGCTCGTGTGCGAGTCATCGCACCGGTCAACAACCCGGATGCCATCGGCGAATAGACAATCACGCCAAGTCCTTCCGATCGGCAGTAAGGCAGGATTTCTTGCTCGACTTCGCGCCGAACTAACGAGTACGGCGGTTGCAAGGAAGTGATGGGAGCAATCGCCTGTGCCTGGCGCATTTCTTCGAGATTGAAGTTAGATACGCCGATCCACCGGACTTTCCCCTCTTTTTGCAATTGAGTCATTGCTGTCCAGCCTTCTTCAAGGTCCTCCGTGGGCCAGTGAATTTGATAGAGATCGATTACATCCACATTCAGCCGAAGCAGACTGTCTTCGCACTCGCGGCGAATGGACTCCGCCTTCAGGCTTCGGTGAACGTAGCCCTGTTCGTCCCACCGCAGACCACATTTGGTGAAAACGTATGGCCGACGTCCCGGCCACGTTCTCAGCGCGGATCCGACGATTTCCTCGGAGTGGCCCATTCCATAAACGGCGGCCGTGTCGATCCAGTTAACGCCAAGGTCGAGCGCGCGATGGATCGCCGCGACGGACGCCTTGTCATCCTGCTCGCCCCAACCAAATTCCCAACCCGATCCGCCGATAGCCCAGGCGCCGAAGCCGATGGGTGTTATGAACAAATCGGTGTTACCGAGGCACTTTGTTTTTATATCGGGCTTAGATTCCGCTTCCATGTCTTCTGTTCTCATAGGTCAAACTTCCGCAATTTATGGATTGTCCGATGCTTCTTGTTCCAACGAGCCGTTGTTTCACCATGATCGGATGTTGTTCAACTGGCCGTTCCCTGCGGCAAGTTAAGCGACTGTAGCGTGTCGGGCGACAGACTCCCGGTTACATTTAGCTGCTTAGCGATTTGATATTTCGCCACTGCATCACGCGTCGCCGGTCCAAAAACGCCGTCGATGGAGCCATTGTAATAGCCAAGGTTCAGTAAATCCCTCTGAACTGCTTGGATCGTGGCGCTATCAGCTGGGTCAATGTTATACGCGTTGTTATTGTAGGGCAGGCTGTCCGCGTAGTAGTCGTATGGGTAGTAGTCGTCGGTGTAGTAGGGAAGGTAATCCCATGGAAAAAATCCATTATCCAGTCCAAACCAGAAACCGTTGTTAAACACAAAGAAGCGGCCGTGATCGAAATGTGCATGCCGGCGATCCCAGTCGTTGTGCCAATTTGTGTCATGACGTTCCGCGATGTGGTGGTCGATTCGTCCATTCACTCCACGTTGCGGTACTGTTTGCGATGGACGCTCGGCAGAAGGCATCGCCCTGCCATTGGGCGCGATGTTGGGAGTTACCGATCGATTGGGTCGCCCTTCATTGGCAGGTTGCCTGAATGAGGGTTTCCCAAATGAGGAGAACCGGGATCCAGCGCCGGCAAAGTTTGGAACGCCACCTGAGAAGTGCGCTCCGCCAAAGCCGACTCCACCGCCGCGGCTGCCGACTCCGCCTCCGACGTGTCCGGCAGCCAAAACGCCACCGCCAAAGCCGCCGCCACCAAAGTGCGGGCCGACTCCAATTCCGACGGCGTGTCCGGCTACCGCGGCCTGAATCATCACGGAAGAAATCACGAGGCTAGCTGCTTTAGAGATAGTTGTTATTTTCATGTTATCACATTCGCTCCCGCTCTGCTTCATAACCATGGCGCGTCCGTGAGATTTTGTGATGCCACCGGAGATGTATCGATCGCTCCCTCTTCAGAGTGAGTGGCAACGTATGATGAGCGGCCAAAACATGGCGATCGAAAGCACCAGCATCAGAAGCAATGCAAATATTAGATAAACGGGATGCGCACGGCGCGTCGCGGCAAGATCATCTGGTCTTACATCGAGCCTGGAAACCAAGCACAAACTATCCGGATGATTGTCGAAAATCAGAATGCGTCGGATGGCGTTGCCACTAGCATCAACTTTCGGCGGTGCAACGATGGCGAAGATTCTCCTTCGTTCTGGGATCCCTGAATCGCGAAGGAACGGTCCGCCGACGTGAGACATCCGAATCCATTTCGGACGCGCATACCTTGCAGGGCGGGGGGGCGAAGGAGCGTTTGGCCGGCGCTCGTTATTAAAGCGCGGGATTTTCATGTCTCCACCGTATGGCTGGCCGATCGCTGGCCGCCATTGCGCAACCGCAGGATTTTTTTATCCCCCGTGCGGGATGGCTGTCACTCTCTCGTTTGGTCGGCGCGAGCTGCCTGGGTTGTCCCAAATCATGTCAATCAATTCATCGCTGGGCAGGCCGACTGTTGTGTAACTGAGAAGTTCAACCACCTTTCGCATCCGGAAATTCTGCGTTAGTCATTTGTGAGGTAACGAAAGAGAGCATCAGCTACTCTATCCCTCGAAAGAGGTAGTGCGCGGCCACTCAGAGGTAGCACTGATAAATCTTTCTGATGCGCGATAGCTGCTGCGCAAGACCGAGAACGATTATAAACGCGATTATTATGTGATGCGGGATTGAACGCGTAAGGAGATTTCAATGGCCGAGCAAAGCCAACCAGAAGAAGCGCCGCGAGCCGGCTCACAGTTTGGAAAATCGACCCGGCGAAGATTTCTCTCTCGTTTAGGAATGGCGAGCTTGCTGGCTTCAGCGGGTCCTGTGCTCGGGGAACGCTCGCGCGATGAAGCGGCTGCGATACCGGAAACGAAAGAAGCAATGGCCGCAGTAGGGGGCCCGATTCCCGTCACCCTGCGCGTAAATGGGAAGAAATATGATCTGCAAATCGATCCACGCACGACGCTGCTCGATTGTGTCCGTGAGCACTTGCATCTGACCGGCTCGAAGAAGGGATGCGATCATGGTCAGTGCGGGGCGTGCACCGTGCATGTCAATGGCCGGCGGATGAATTCATGTTTGTGCCTCGCCGCCATGTATCAAGGCGACGAGATCACGACGATTGAAGGTGTTGGACAACCGGGAAACCTGCATCCGATACAGGAAGCGTTTGTTGCCCACGACGCCTATCAATGCGGTTACTGCACCTGCGGTCAGATCATGTCGGCGGTGGCGTTGCTGACGGAGCCGGTTGGGCCTGAAGACGCCGAAGTAAAAGAGTTGATGAGCGGCAACATCTGCCGCTGCGGCGCGTATCAAAACATTGTCGCGGCAATTCAGAGTGTCCGACAAAGCGCAAGGCCGGAGAAAGCGGGATGAAAACTTTCGAACTCACGCGCGCTGACGATCCCGGGCAAGCGATCGCTGTCGCCGCGAAGGCGAACACAGCGCAACAGGGCGCTGATATTCGCTTCATCGCCGGCGGAACGAATCTCGTCGATTACATGAAGCTGAACGTCGAGACACCGCGGAAACTTGTGGATGTAAATCATCTGCCCTTCGACAAAATAGAAAACCTCCCCGACGGCGGCCTGAAGATCGGCGCAGTGGTCCGCAATTCCGACCTCGCGTACCATCCAATCGTCCGGAAAAATTACGCCGTCCTTTCTGAAGCGCTTCTGAGCGGCGCGTCACCTCAACTTCGAAACATGGCGACCACGGCGGGCAACTTACTGCAACGAACGCGGTGCATGTATTTCCGAGACACGGCGATGCCGTGTAACAAGCGCGAACCTGGCTCGGGCTGCGCCGCAATCACGGGCGTGAATCGTAGCCTCGCTATTCTCGGCACGAGCGAACATTGCATTGCTTCAAATCCCTCCGACATGAACGTGGCCATGTCCGCGCTTGAAGCGACCATTCACATTCGCGGACCGAAAGGCGAACGCAGTGTGCCGATCGGCGATTTTCATCTGCTCCCCGGAAACACGCCGAACCGTGAGACGGCTTTGGAACCTGGCGACCTCATTACTCACGTCACCCTTCCGCCGCCCTCGCCCGGTAATCGCTCGCTGTATTTGAAACTGCGCGACCGCGCTTCATTCGAATTCGCGCTCGCGTCTGCTGCAGTCGTCATCACAGCCGATGGCGGAAAGATCACGCGCGCTCGCGTAGCGCTAGGTGGCGTAGGCACGAAGCCGTGGCGATCGCCCGAAGCGGAAGCAGAATTAACCGGACAGTCGGCGACGCAAGCTGTTTTTCAAAAAGCGGCGGAGGCGGCGCTGCGCGACGCGAAACCGCAGAGCCAAAACGGATTTAAAGTGGAGCTGGCGAAACGCTGTCTGGTACACGCCCTGAAACTGGTGACGCAGACTGCCTGACGAATGTGGTAAATGCCAACGATAACCGAAACCGCAACTACATCGCCGATCGGCCGGCAAACGCCGCGCATCGATGGTCCGTTCAAGGTCAGCGGCGCCGCGATGTATGCGTCGGACTTTAACTTTCCCGGCTTGTTGTATGGCGTTCCAGTTGAAGCGACGATCGCCAACGGCAAGCTGCATAAGCTCGATACGAGTGAGGCAGAGAAAATGCCGGGCGTGCGCGCAATCCTTCATCGCGCCAACATCGGGAAGATTTTCCGCTCGGTACTTCAACCGCCCAACAGCGGTATCGCCGATGAACGGCGTCCCCCGTTGGCGGACGATATAATTCGGTACTACGGCCAATACATCGCGGTTGCAGTCGCCGACACATTCGAGATCGCCAAGGCTGCCGCTGATGCCGTGCGCGCGACCTTCACGAAGGACAAACCCAACGTCAATCTCGATCTTCAGCCGGAAAACGAGCCCGAAACCGTTGAAACCACGCACGGTCGCCTCAAGCGCTTGCAGAGTGAACGCGGCGATCCCGACAAGGCTTTTGCGAGTGCCCAGGTGAAAATCGATCAGACCTACGTCACGCCGGCTGAAACGCACAATCCCATCGAGCTGCAGGGAACCATCGCAATCTGGGACGGCCAAATGCTGACGATCTACGAAGAATCGCAAGGCATCTTCAATCTCCGCAGCGTTCTCGCACAGATGTTTGGACTGCCGAAAGAAAACGTGCGGGTGATTACGAAATTCGTCGGCTCAGGGTTCGGGAGCAAACTCTGGCCCTGGACGCATTGTGCCTTGGCGTGCGCAGCGGCGCGGCAGCTCGGCAAACCGGTCAAGGTCGTCCTCAGCCGCAGAATGATGTTCCAGTCAGTCGGTCATCGCCCGCGCACTCAGCAACACGTGCGCCTCGGCGCCACGAATGAAGGAAAGCTCGAGTCGCTGATGCAGGACTATCTCAACGACCTGGATATCCTCGGCGGTTATCACGAAAACTGCGGTGAGGCGACGTCGTACTTCTACAGCGTTCCAAATCTTCGAGTCCACTGGGGCCGCACTCGGCGAAACATCGGCTCGCCGACACCGATGCGTGGACCGGGCGCCGTGCCCGGCCTGTTCGCGACCGAGTCGGCGATGAACGAACTGGCAGATCAACTCAAGATCGATCCGGTGCGCTTGCGCGAACTGAACGAACCAAAGATCGACGAGGGGAAAGGCATTCCGTTTTCGTCGCGGCATTATCTGGAATGTCTTCAACTCGGCGGAGAAAGGTTCGGCTGGGCGAACCGAAATCCCGAGGTCGGCTCGATGAAACGCGACGGCTTGATTCTTGGGTGGGGCATTTCAGGCGCCGCCTGGATCTCGGGACGGTTCCCGGCGCAGGCTAGTGTGGAGCTTCGCGACGACGGGAGCGCCCGTGTTGCGTGCGGCACGCAGGACATCGGCACTGGCACGTACACGATCCTCGCACAGCTTGTCTCCGATAAAACCGGTGTGCCGCTTAACAAAATCGAAGTGGTGCTGGGCGACACATCACTTCCGCCGGGACCGATCTCAGGCGGATCATTGGTAACCGGGTCGATGGTGCCGGCCGTTTTCGACGCGGCTGACAACGCAATCATTTCGCTTCTGACCGTGGCGACAACGGAATCGGGATCGCCATTCGGAAACCGCACGCGTGACGATCTCGCTTTCGAATCCGGACGGGTTTTCGCCAAGGCCGACGGTCCGACGAAAGGCGTACCGTTTTCAGATTTGCTTCGAAGCACCAACATGCGCCTTGTCACAGGCAGCGGTAAATCCGAAGGGACACTCGATGAGAAGAAGCCAAAGGTTTCGATGCACTCGTACGGCTGTCACTTTGTCGAAGTGACATGGCAGCCTGCGATTGCTCGCTTGCGTGTGAACCGTGTCGTCACCGTCATTGACGGCGGACGGATCATCAATCCGCTGGCCGGGCGCAACCAGATCGAAGGCGCAGTTGTGATGGGAGTTGGGATGGCGCTTTTGGAGCACACGATCTACGACCCGCAAAACGGTGCGCCGATCAATTCGAACCTCGCTGACTATCTCATGTCCGTAAATGCCGACGCACCACTGATGGAAGTGCATTTCCTCAATTATCCCGACACAGACGTGAACCCGCTGGGCGCTCGCGGAATCGGAGAAATCGGACTGGCCGGTGTCGCGGCTGCGATCACAGCTGCTACGTATCACGCCACAGGCGTGCGCGTGCGCGAACTGCCAATCAGAATCGAGGACCTGCTCACGTCATCGATTTTGACTTAACGAGTAGACGAACATGCCGACTGTACAAGAAATTCCAACGACGTCACCGATCGGTCGCGATACTCCGCGCATCGATGGCCCGTTGAAAGTCAGCGGCACCGCGCACTACGCCTCAGACTTTCACTTTCCCGGATTGTTGTACGCGGTGCCGGTTGAGGCCACGATCGCCAACGGTCGAATTACCAAGCTCGACACGGCCGCGGCAGAAAAGATGCCTGGCGTGCGTGCGATTCTTCATCGCAAAAACATCGGCAAAATTTTCCGTTCGAGCGCTGGGAAGGGAAATGAAGGTATTTGCATCGAACGGAGACCAGCCTTTGAGGATGATGTCGTTCGCTACTACGGCCAATACGTCGCGCTCGCCGTCGCGGACACTTTCGAGAGCGCCAAAGCCGCCGCGGACGCGGTTGTCGTTAGCTACTTGAAAGACAAGCCCAACGTCGAATTCAAGCTCACAGCCGACAATGATCCGGCGGTCCTCGAAACCAGTTACGGGCCGGAGAAGCGCGTACAAAGTGAGCGCGGCAATGCGGCGGCGGCCTTTGCCAGCGCACCGGTGAAGCTCGACCAGACCTACGCCACGCCAGCCGAGACGCACGTTCCCATCGAACTGCAGGGAACAACTGCAATGTGGGACGGCGATCACTTGACCGTCTATGAGGAGTCGCAAGCCATCTTCAATCTTCGCAGCGTGCTCGCGCAAATGTTCGGTCTGCCGTACGAGAACGTGCGCGTCATCACCAAGTTCGTTGGCTCGGGTTTCGGCAGTAAGCTCTGGCCATGGACGCATTGTCCGCTGGCGGTGGGGGCAGCGCGTCAGTTAGGCAAACCGGTCAAGCTGGTCCTTAGCCGCAAAATGACGTTCCAGGCGGCCGGTCATCGCGCGCACACGCAGCAGCGTATGCGACTGGGCGCCACACCCGAGGGCAAACTCGTTTCGCTCCAGCAAGACTACGTGTACGAACGGTCAATGCTCGATGACTATCATGAGAATTGTGGTGAAGCGACATCGTTCCATTACAGCGTGCCCAATCTTCGGGTGCATTTCGGACGCGCACGCCGCAACATCGGCACACCATCCGACATGCGCGGTCCGGGCGCGGTGCCCGGACTCTATGCGACTGAGTCGGCCATGAACGAGCTGGCCGATCAGCTCAAGATCGATCCGGTTCAACTCCGCATCCTGAACGAGCCAAAGATCGATGAGGGTGAAGGCGTTCCTTTTTCATCGCGGCATTACGTCGAGTGCCTCCAGTTTGGGTCTGAAAAATTCGGCTGGTCGAAGCGGAACGCGGAAGTTGGTTCGATGAAACGCGACGGATTAACGCTTGGCTGGGGCGTGGCCGGCGCGGCGTGGATCGCCACGCGAGACGACGCCGCGGCCAATGTGGAGCTGCGCGATGATGGCAGCACTCGTGTCGCCTGTGGGGTACAGGATATCGGCACCGGCACCTATACAGTTCTAGCCCTGCTCACCGCGGACAAGACCGGTGTGCCAGTCGAGAAAGTAGAAGTGGTGCTCGGCGATACAATGCTTCCGCACGGCCCGGTTTCCGGCGGTTCCTGGGCGACCGCTTCTGTGGTCCCTGCCGTGTTTGCCGCGGCTGACAATGCAATCACAGCGCTCTTGAACGCCGCGACTACTACGCCAGGCTCGCCTTTCGAAAATCGCAAGCAGGACGATCTGACGTTCAAAGGCGGACGAGTATTTGTCAAAGCCGAAGGACCTGGCGGAGGCGTTCCGTTCGCGGACCTACTCAAACGCGCCGACCTTAGTCTCGTCACGGGCAGCGGCAGATCCGAAGGGATTTTCGGCAGCAAAGCGAAGCCGAAGTTCTCCATGCACTCATACGGTTGTCACTTTGCCGAAGTAACCTGGCAACCCGAGATCGCGCGGCTGCGCGTGAATCGCGTCGTCACCGTGATCGACGGCGGCCGCATCATCAATCCACTCGCCGGCCGCAATCAGATCGAAGGCGCGGTCGTGATGGGAATCGGAATGGCATTGTTAGAGCACACGACATACGACCCGCAAAACGGCGCACCAATAAACAGCAACTTGGCCGACTACATCGTGGTCGTGAACGCCGACGTGCCCAAGCTCGAGGTGCACTTCCTCGATTATCCTGATTTAGAGCTCAACACACTCGGCGCGCGCGGCATCGGCGAGATAGGACTGGCCGGTATCGCGGCTGCGATTACTGCCGCGACGTATCATGCCACAGGCGTACGCGTGCGCGAACTGCCGATAAAAATCGAGAACCTGCTAACGTCTTCAATTTTGGCCTAACGAATGAAAGCACTACAGCAGATCATCAATTGCGTCGCGGAAAATTCTTCGCAGCCGTGGGCTCTTGCGACGTTGGTTCAAACGGAGGGTTCTACTTATCGCAAGCCCGGCGCTCGCCTTTTGGTCGAGCGGAATGGCAAAACCTTGGGTGTTCTGAGCGGCGGTTGTTTGGAAGAAGAGATCGGTCGCTACGGGCAAGGCGTCATTGCCAGTGGGTCACCTCTCCTGCTGTCATTTGATACACGACTCCTTTACGGATGTGATGGTCGTTTGAAGATCCTTGTTGAACCAGTTCCCGCCGCTGAACGCAACGGCAATCTCATCACCGAAATTGCGCGGCAAATCAGAAACAGACAGCTTTGCCGAATACGCACCTGTTTTGAAGGCGAAGCCCTCGGCTCTGACTTGTTGCCCCTGGACATTCTTGTGACCGAACGACCCGGCGTTTTTGTCGAGATGCTGCCGCTTCCCGTTCGCTTGTTGCTTTTCGGTGTCGGGCCAGAGATCGAACCGCTCACTCAGTTAGGTGGAAATCTCGGATGGGTCGTCGAGCATTTCGCGCATCCTTCCACATTCGACGAGCATTTTCGAGCGGATGCGCAGACCGCAGCGCTTGTAATGAATCATAATTTCGGCCGTGATCTTCTCGCACTCGATCGGCTTGTCTCCTTGCAACTTCGATATGTCGGATTGCTGGGGCCAAGAAAACGTCATGCGGAATTGCTGGCACGGCTCAGCGAGTATCGACCATTCGATTTCGACGCCGGCATCAAAAACCTGTTCGCGCCGGCGGGACTGGACATCGGCAGCGAAGCGCCCGAAGAAATCGCGCTCGCGATTGTCTCTGAAGTTGCCGCGGTGCTTTCGAATCGTCGCGGTGGTTTCCTGCGTGAACGCGGGAGTGACACTCATACAATCACAAAGGCTGCAGGCGGACAGGCTGCGTAGTGATTGATGAGAGTGGCCGCCGTCGTCCTCGCTGCTGGAGGCTCGACTCGCTTCGGAAGATCGAAACAGTTCGCGCTCTTTCAAGGCGACACATTCATAAAGCGCATTGTAGCAGCTGCGATTGAGGCCGGCTGCGCGCCAGTCGTGGTCGTGACCGGCGAGGATTCGGCCCAAATCACATCGGAGCTGGCGCGGTTTACTGTTTCGATTGCGATGAACCCGGATTGGCAAAAGGGATTGGGATCCTCAATCATTGTCGGTATCCGACATGCGATGAATCAAGATCCCGATCTTGATGCTGTGGTTCTGCTCACGTGCGATCAACCGTTCGTAAATGCGGCCGTGCTCACGCAGATGATCCAATTGCGCCTAACAAGTGGCAAACCGATCGTCGCGTCCGCCTACGCCGGGACGCTCGGGATCCCTGCTCTGTTTGATCGATCTTGTTTTCCCGATCTGCTGCGACTCAAAGGAGATAGCGGCGCCAAAGGAATCATTCTCGCGCGGCCGCACGATGTCGCATCTTTTGATTTTCCCGCCGGGGAGATCGACATCGACACTGCTGCGGACTACGAAAAGCTCGATCAACCCCTCGCAGCAGACGGCACGCGGTCGGGCTAGAGGGCCGTTCCGTTAAAAGGATCAAGAGCTTCCGATCCAGATCCCAACCAGAAACACCAACACTCCTCCCACGATGACTTGAAATGCCGCGCGGAGAAAGGGCGTATCCATATACCGCTTTCGGATCCAGCTGATGACCAACAGTTCAATTGCCACGATCACAACGGCAATGGCCGTAGCGGTTCGAAATTCTGGAATCAAATACGGCAAGGTGTGACCGATGCCCCCTGCCGTGGTCATCAATCCGCAGACGATTCCACGCAGCAAAGGTTTGCCGCGGCCCGTCAGGCTGCCGTCATCAGAAGCAGCCTCAGCGAAGGCCATTGAAATTCCCGCTCCGACGCTGGCGGCGAGACCCACCACAAATGCAGCGTGGCTGCTGTGCGTTGCAAACGCTGCTGCAAATACTGGCGCAAGCGTTGAGACCGAACCATCCATTAGTCCCGCCAGTCCGGGTTGCACGATTTGCAGAACGAACAATCGGCGATGGGCTTTCTCTTCCTGAGCCTCAGCTTGTGGAGTGAGGTATTCGTGCTGGAGATTCTCGGCTAAGGTCACATGCTTTCGCTCCGCCTCCGCCAGGTCTCCCAGTAGCTTTCGCGTTGACGCGTCGCTGGCTTTACTAGCAGCGCGCTCGTAGAAACGCCGGGTCTCTGTCTCCATTATCTCTGCCTGGCGCCGAACCGTTTTGATTCCCAATGGCCGGATCATCCACACCGGTTTCCGATGTACAAACCCCGTCACGTCTTCGCGACGGATCAAAGGAATGTGTTCTCCAAAGCGACGACGATATTCCTCGATCAGTTTGCCGCGATGCTCATCCTCTTCCGCCTCCATTTCCTCAAAGATTTGGGTGGTTGCGGGGTAATCGGCTCGCAATCCCGCTGCGAAATCTGCGTAGATGCGCGCATCGGTTTCCTCCAACGAAATTGCCAGCGCGAGAATTTCCTGTTCAGACAGGTCTTCAAAATTCTTTGCCAAGGAACCTCCTCCCCTTACGAACGAAGGATGCGAATATCATTTCTTCGGCGCTTCGGGACTGGGCGAAGCTGTAGGAGCAGTCGTGGCGAGGCGGACGGTTGTTCCGGTTGTAAGGGAGTCCGAGGGATTGACGATTACCTTGTCAGATTCAGTGACACCGCTCAGGATTTCTGACTGAACGCCGAAGTCGCGCCCTACCTTGACGTCGCGAAGCTGCACAACACCCTTGGCGTCGACGATGCCAACCTGCACGCTTTTACCGCGAAATATGAGTGTGTTATCAGGTAAAGTAACCAGCTTTCCTAAAGCAACCTCTGGCACACGGACGGTGGCGTAGCTGCCAGGCAGGATCTCGTTCTTCGAATT
>Ga0137366_10003148_pt1 | contig 12795 bp, 20 predicted proteins | sample SagtaG_8_FD_104938 | JGI IMG/M metagenome (GOLD analysis project Ga0137366, IMG submission 104938) | Vadose zone soil microbial communities from Sagehorn Ranch, Mendocino, California, USA - Sage1_L_60_16 metaG | ecosystem: Environmental > Terrestrial > Soil > Vadose zone | place: USA... | reverse complement strand
GCCTTCTCGTGGTCCATAGACGCCCGTACTGCCCCTGGACCTTGAAGAGTTCCGGCCAATTGTATGCCCGCTACGAACTGGAGAGCGGGTCCCGCAAACTGTGCCCACTGATACAAATTGATACCGATCATGACCTGCAGTCCCGAAGACGGTCCCTGCAAAAGAATGGCTGTCATGCGCGTTGGCTGTCCGTTTTGATTGACTGCATCGAACTCACGAATATAGGCCGACGCTCCGTTCATAACGGACTGTCGCAACGGAGCAACTTGCAAAACATTGATTAGTCCCAGGCCATAAGCGTTCGACAAAGCCACCATAGGATTGTCAAAGTTGTAATACGTCTGCAACAACATCGCGAACGCGGGAGGCGCTACAGGAGTGATCCAGATCAGCGCCATACTGAACGGCGGGGGCGACGAGCCAGGCGGCAACACATAAAATCCGCCAAAGGCGTCTACAGGAACGGCGTTAAACCCCGCGGAAGTGGAGCCGTATAGCCGTAGCCATTCAAGCTATTCATAGTGAAAGTTGAATCTTAGCTGTGGGGGAAGCCGCGCTGCGGAGAAGGTTAGCACAAGTTACATACACCGGGTGAAAAGAATCCAGAAGGGTGCAGAGATGATGTGCCTTGGTCGCGCCGCGTTGCTGCGTTCGGTCCGGAGAGGCAAAGATCCACACCTCGCGGTCACCCTCCCGCGATGGCTCCAATCACGATGAACGGCTCTTTCCCTGATGCCACTGCCTCTGGCAGCGGCGCGTCGTGCGACTCGTGCGACAGGTCTTCCTCGCAGGCGAAGAACCGCAAAAAAGCCCGCCGCTGCAACGTGCCATGATCGCGAATGGTGCCGCGCAGCATGGGATATTGTGCTTCGAGCGCATCGAGGACCGACCGCTGCGTTACTGGAGATGGGACATCGAGTGTGACCTCGCTACCGACGTGAGCGAGATTGCGGAGATGTGTTGGAAGAATAACGCGGATCATATTTCTACGTTGCCTTTTGGCGTACACGCTCTATTGCATCCAAAACTCGACCGGAAAGAGTTCTACTTAGAACACCATCTTGTAGATATTCCCCGCACTGTCCTTGGCGACGCCTTTTATGGAGGCGAGTTCTGCGCCCTGCTCTACGTTCGCAGACCGATAGATTTCTACGTTGAGGATAGTTCCCCGGTTTCCGGAAGCCAGAGCACGCGCATAAAACCGTACCCCTAATACGTGAGCGACATAAAATCCTGGACCGTAAATGGAGTCCCATGCGGATGAGAGATCGCTCGCTGAGCTGGTTGCGTTCGCGCGATTGGACGCTGGAGGTTGGGGTATCACGGAAAAGCGTCCTTTGCATACTTCTCCATCGTTGAGCACCGCGGAAAAGTTGGCTGGAGTGAAGGTCCCAGTCATCTTGGCCGCGAGAATGGGTGGCGGCGTTTGCGCAGACAATGGACCTTGGACTGGATACAGGTGTGCCATGTGATAGCACCCGAGCGTGGCACTTAAAGCCAACCACAGCAGGCACAACTTTTTGTTCACTGGACAACCTCCAAATGAGAAAGGTTCATTATTGCTTTCAATTTAGCCGCTCACCCCAGCGTCTGCACCTCCACGCTCAGCACCGCGGGCAGATCGCGCACGATCGGATTCCAGCTATCGCCCGCATCGGCTGAGCAATAGACTTGGCCGCCGCTGGTACCAAAATAAATGCCGCACTTGTCGAGCGTGTCCACGGACATGGCGTCCCGCAGCACGTTCACATAGCAGTTCGCTTGCGGCAGGCCTTTGGTGAGAGGCTCCCACTCATTGCCCCCGGTTTTGCTACGGAAGACGCGCAACTTGCCTTCGTGAACGAAGTGCTCGCCATCGCTCTTGATCGGGACCACGTAAATGGTCTCGGGCTCGTGCGCGTGCACGTCAATTGCGAAGCCGAAGTCGGTGGGCAGGTTGCCGCTGACTTCTGTCCAGTTGTCGCCGGCGTCATCCGAGCGCATCACATCCCAGTGCTTCTGCATGAAGAGCACTCCTGGCCGCGACGGGTTCATGGCAATGTGGTGCACGCAGTGGCCGACCTCGGCATCCGGATCGGGGATGTACTGCGAGCGCAATCCGCGATTGATCGCCTTCCAGGTCTTCCCGGCGTCGTCGGTGCGAAACGCGCCTGCCGACGAGATGGCGATCCAAATTCGCTTTGGATTTTTCGGATCGAGGATAATTGTGTGCAGGCACATACCTCCCGCGCCCGGCTGCCACTTCGGGCCGGTGCCATGTCCCCGTAGTCCGGAGAGTTCCTTCCAGTTCTTTCCGCCATCAGTGGACTTGAAGATGGCCGCGTCTTCAACCCCCGAGTAAACAGTGTCAGGATCCGTGAGCGACGGTTCGAGATGCCACACCCGCTTAAACTCCCAGGGATGCGGTTTGCCATCGTAAAACTGGTGCGTGGTCATCGGCGCGCCGGTTTCGGCCGACGTGTCGTAAACAAACTTGTTGCTTTCACCCTTCGGACTGCCGTCCGGCGTTGTGGTTTCCCCGGGAGGCGTTCCTGGCTGGTGCCAGGTTTTGCCGCCATCGTCAGATCGCTGAATGATCTGCCCAAACCATCCGCTGGTTTGCGAAGCATAAATGCGATTCGGATCAGCCGGCGATCCCTTCAGGTGATACATCTCCCATCCGGAGAAGTGCGGCCCACTAACATCCCATTTCTCACGCTTGCCGTCTGATGTAAGAATGAATGCGCCCTTGCGCGTTCCTGCCAGAACTCGAACCTTGCTCATTGCTTGCTCCTCAATGAAAATGAAATTCTTTGCACTGTGTGGGGACAGCCGCCCTCGGCTGTCCCGCAACAATCGCTCACGCCGCCCGGTCGTGGGCTTCGTGTAACCGGGTGATGTCAATCTTGTCCATCTCGAGGATGGCCTGCATCACGCTGGCTGTCTTCTTGGGATCCAGATCACTCATCAGCTTCTGCACAGCGGTCGGTACAATTTGCCATGAGAGCCCGTATTTGTCCTGCAACCAGCCGCACCGGTCTTTCCGTCCTCCCGCGGACAGCTTGTTCCACATCTCATCGACCTCTGCCTGCGTCTCGCAGTTTACGTAGAGAGATATAGAAGGCGTAAATTTGAAGTGTGGGCCGCGTTCAACGCAATGAAGTCCTGACCCTCCAGCTGAAACGTAACAATCATCACCGATCCCTTCGGGCCAGGCCCTGCATCGCCGTAGCGGCTGACACTTGTAATCTTGGAATTCTTGAAGATGGATACATAAAAGTTGGCAGCTTCTTCGGCCTGATTGTTGAACCATAGGAATGTGTTTATTTTTTGCATATGGAGCTCTCTCCTTTTTACTAAAAAAGTGAATAGTGCGTCACCGCACACCCTATTTTCTCAGCGGGACAAGCGTGCCCAACCGCGTTTCGCGCAGGTACAACCCCGCCCAGACCAGCACGCCAAAAATGACGGGGAAGATGGATTCAAAGAGGGGATGCCCGATGCGGACTTGGCTGGCGACCGCCCCTCCAAGGTAGCCGGTCAGCAGGATCGCACCCAGAACCGAGGTGCGTGGAATCAGATACAGCGCAGTACACGCCAACAACAGCGCGCCAATCCCCACCATCGATTCCGCGGAATAGCCGAGCTCCGCTGCCGCTTGGAGTACATGATGCTCCTTGACGACTTTGCTGATGCCATCGAATAACAAGAACAAAACCACAAGCGTGCTGATAATGCGTCCCGTCCAGAGCCGGGCCTTCGACTCGGATGGTGCGGAAATCGATAATCCAAACGTTTGAGTAGCTGACATTGTCTTTTCCTCCTTGTTCACTGTTCTAAGCCTCTATGGTTAAGTCGAATGGGCGGACACGAATTCGACATCGCGCCCGACTAATTTCTTGCCGCGATCTGCTCGCTCAGGTGGCGCTCCTGCTCTCTCAGCTCAGGAGTAAGGTTGTCCCCGAAGTCCGATGCCTCAAAGACCTGGCGGATTTCGACTTCCTCCCCACCGTCGAACGGAGCCTGCTTCAGCCATTCCACTGCGTCTTGCATGGAATTCACCCGCCACAGCCAGAAGCCCGCAATCAGCTCCTTGGTCTCGGCGAATGGGCCATCGATCACCATCTTGCTGTCTCCGGAAAATTTGACGCGCTTGCCTTTGGCGCTTGATTGGAGTCCCTCGCCCGCCAGCATGACGCCCGCTTGGACCAGTTGTTCGTTATATTTCCCCATCTTGGTAAGGATTTCTGTGCTGGGCAGAACACCCGCTTCTGATTCTTTGTTTGCCTTGACTATGACCATGACTCTCATTGTTGTCTCCTTTTTTGAATGTTTATGTTTACCCTGAGTTGGCCCGGAGATGACCCGGGCCGAACTTAATAGTGAAAACGCAATCCTGGTGGCGCATCACGCTGTCAGCGCAACCTCATGCTCACCCGGCTCCGCACAATTCCCATCCCCTGGCTCATACAACTGGCGCAACTCGCATTCACCATCCCCGGCGTTCTGCAGGAAATTGCGAGCGAGCTCGATTGCCTCCTGTTTGGAGTTCGCCTGGAGAATTGCAAATCCGCCGACGAGCTCTTTCGTTTCAATAAACGGTCCGTCGGTGACGCTAATGTTTCCATTAGTCCGCCGCACACGCGCACCTAACGTCGAGGGTAAGCAGCCCTCCGTCGCAAGCAGCCACCCGGCTTTCATGCCTTCTTCGACCAGCTTGCCCATTTTTGCCATCTCGTCCGATGTGGGAGCCGTTGTTCGCTCAACTGTCTTGTAGATACTTAGGAATCGCATCGCATTCTCCTTTGGGGTTTGAGCTTTCGCTCTATTGGTATGTCGAACGGGCGTCGCCGAAATCGACAGGCTTACTCAGATTTTTCTGGCAATCCAGAAATTTCGAGAATGGGTCGGATTTCTACCGTGCCCCAGCGACCGGCCGGTATCTGCCCTGCGATTTCAATCGCCTCGTCGAGATTTGCCGCGTTTAGGATGAAAAAGCCACCCAACTGTTCCCGCGTCTCAGCGAATGGGCCATCCATTACTACCCGTTTTCCCTCACGAAACCGCACGCTGGTCGCGGTGAGGGTAGGCTGTAGGGGTGCCGCCGCAACATGCTTTCCGCTGGCACTGAGCTGCCTCGCATACCCGGCAGAGTCTGCATAGCACTTTGCGCGCTCGCTCTCGCTCAAGGAATTCTCGTCGAGGTAAATAAGCAACATGTATTGCATCTGCTTGCCTCCATAAATGTGTCGAATGGAAACTCCCGAAATCGACACCCGCTCGCAAAAATATTTACAATTTGCTGTGACTTCGGACGTATCCGCCGCCCTCGAAGTAGTTTATCGTGAGGATTGGGGCAAGATTGTCGCTATCCTGATCAAGCTCATGGGCGACTTTGACTTGGCCGAGGAGTGCGCTCAGGAGGCGTTTGCTGCTGCGCTCAGTCAGTGGCCAACTTCTGGCATCCCCGGCATTCCTTCCGCATGGATCATTCAAACGGCGCGGCACAAAGCCATAGACCGGATTCGTCGCGAGGCCCGCTATTCCGAAAAGCTGGATGAGTACGTAAAGTCCGGGTTTCTCAGCGAGAGTGAAGAGCCGAACTACGATGAAAATAAAATTCCCGATGACCGGCTGCGGCTGATTTTTACCTGCTGCCATCCTGCGCTTGCCTCCGAGGCGCAGGTGGCTTTGACCCTGCGCACACTGTGCGGCCTTGAGACCGACGAGATTGCGCGGGCTTTTCTTGTTCCTCCGGCGACCATGGCGCAAAGGCTCGTGCGGGCCAAACGCAAAATACGTGATGCGCGAATTCCGTACGTTGTCCCCGCAGCCAGCGAGATGCATGATCGCCTGGACGCCGTGCTGACCGTGATCTACCTGGTTTTCAACGAGGGATATGCAGCGACTCGCGGGCTCTTACTCAGGTCGGACCTTTGCGCAGAGGCCATCCGCATGGGACGTTTGCTCCGATCATTAATGTTGCCTCGGCCACGGCCCGAGGCAACTGCTTTGCTCGCCCTGATGCTACTGCACGATGCGCGCCGCAATGCCCGCCTCGACGATTCGGGAGATGTGGTCATTCTTGAAGAACAGGATCGCAGCCGATGGGACCGCCAGCAAATCGCCGAAGCCCTGCCGCTGGTCGAGGAGGCGTTTGTAGGCGAGCCTGATTCGGGAGAGGCTGGCTCGTTTGCGCTGCAGGCAGCCATCGCCGCCGTGCATTGTCAGGCCGCGCGCAGTCAAGATACGGACTGGCCTCAGATCCTGCGGCTCTACAATCAGCTCGAACGCCTGCAGCCTTCGCCGATTGTCTCTCTCAATCGCGCCGTGGCGGTGGCAATGGTCAATGGTCCCGAAGCCGGTCTTGCAATCATTGATTCGCTGGCTGTCGGTGATCTACAGAACTACCATCTGGTTCATGCAGCACGAGCTGACTTGTTTCGGCGACTCGGTTCCCGCGAACAGGCCGCCAGCAGTTACCGGCGCGCCCTGGCGCTCGTCTCAAATGATAGCGAGCGGCGCTTTTTGGAACGTCGCCTTGGCGAGATGCAGGTCTCGTAAGCCGCAGGTGTTTGAGATTGTCTAACAGCCACTGCCGTAGAGACGCAGCTTGCTACGTCTGTTTTTGGATTGTCCAGTAGTTATTGCTGTAGAGACGTAGCTTGCTACGTCTAAATAATGATGATGAGAGCCAGCTCAGTGCCGTCCTGCCGAATTGTTGCTTGCGTCCTGAAATTCGCGGTTCTTTTTCAAGCGCTCGGGAAAACTCTTTTCGTAGCCTACCAGCGAAGCGCATACCACCTTGTGAAAGCCGAACTCGTTCATCTCTTTGCGTGCGTCCTCCGCGCTCCATCCCTCGACGGCCATGCGATAGGCCGCAATCATCATTCCGGTGCGGTCATCGCCATAGCGACAATGCACGAACACTTTCTTGTCAGGATGCTCCCGCAAGTAGGCTAGAAATTTTGCGAAGGGACCATCTTTTGGGTACAGGCAGTGCCAGGGGAGCGGGATCAACTCTATGCCCAGCTTTTTCGCGTGCTCGCGCTCTTTATCGGCGCCGGTTAGGCGGACATCAATAATCGTGTTGATGCCCATCTTAGCCAAAGCTTCAAGCCCTTCTCGCTTGGGTTGGCCGCCCCGGTACAGATGTGGAGTGACCTCAGCGAAATTCCCCACACCTACTACAGTCAGGCGGCGAGCCGCCGTGTGCGAAGTTTTAGCCTTCGCGGAATCGGCTTGCTGCGTCATCCCGCCCGCACACAGGATCGTCAACAGGGCTATCAAAGAAAAGGTGCGAAGACGACTACCCATTCGTAAAGGATACACAGTCAGGCCGACACCGGTGGAACAGACTCTTAAGAATTTAGCGCACCGGGACGCCCATCGTCGCGACAGCTTGAGCAGGCGTGAGGCGCACCATGAACTTGTCCTCGCCGCCACAACTGATGACCGTGTTTCGATCGCCATACTCTCTGACCCAAATAACCCGCTCGGGGTTCACAAAAACTTCCAGACCGTTCACATCCTCAAACAGTACAAGCTTCACGCCGCCTCCTTATGGGTAATTGCCGGAACATACCACGTTTGGGCCAGCGAGAATTGATACTCTGTTGGCTCGGGCATAAGAGTTGGGAGAACTGGTATGGAACACGCAGTCTTGGGAGCAGGAGCTGTCGGAGGTCTGGTTGGCGCCGCTCTCGCATCGCTTGGCGAAGGTGTCACCGTAATAGTTCGACCAGAGAGGCTGCCCGATTATCCTTCGAACCTGTCGGTGGAAAGACCTTCGGGCGCGATCACCGCGCAGGCGAAAGTCGCAGGCACGCTCACAAATCCGGTTGACGTGCTGTGGATCGCAACCAAAACCTATCAACTACAGACGGCGCTCAAATCCGTGCAGTCATTGCCACGCTACATAGTTCCGTTGCTGAATGGGGTGGATCACGTCGAGGTGCTGCGCGCACGTCTTGGGCGGGATCGCGTGCTTCCGGCGACGATCGCGGTTGAGGCCGAGAGGATTGCTCCGGGGCGGTTCGTGCAGCGCTCGCCGTTCGTGAATCTCAATCTTGCTGCCAGCGCAGAGCCGGTCCTGGGCGCAATCGTCGCACGACTGCGTGATCTCGAATTCACCTGCCGGTTCATCCCGAACGAGCAGACCCTGCTGTGGAGCAAGCTCTGCTTCCTGGGACCGCTCGCGCTGGTAACGTCGGCGTCAGGTATGAACAAAGGCGAAGTTTATGCGGACGTGGAGTGGAAACGCAAATTAATTTCCGCCATGACTGAGGCTTGCGCCGTGGCGAAAGCAAGCGGGGCCGAAGTTGAGCGTGCCCAGATTCAAGCCATTTACGACGGCTTGCCCTCGGGCATACGCAGCTCCATGCAGAAAGACCTTGCCGCCGGCCGACAGCTCGAGTTGGATGCCATTGGCGGCCCGATTGTGCGCGGCGGAGAACGTTATGGTATCGACGTCTCCACCGCGGCGGCCCTGATAGCGGCGATTCGGGCGAAGGCTGCTTGAATAGACGATTCTGACTGCGAACTTCGTGCCCTGGGCAGAGGCCAGTTGGTGTGATCGCTGATTTCGACCATCCTGATCCGGTTCTCGCAGAGCCAGTTTTCGTCCGCGGATTATTTCCGGTTTGTCATTTTTGGGCCTGCAGCCCGCGAAACCTTATGAAAATCCCTCAGAGGTAACATGGCGACAGGTTGGAGCGGCGAGGTCGAACGGGCAATGGATAAGTCGAGGCCGACGGTTTGTCTGATCCGGAGTGTGCGTGATTGAGCGAATAATTGGGCGTCGTTTCTTCGCTTGCGGGAGCGGCGATAGCCCGCGACCCTGGTTGATGTAAGTTGCGGCACGCTTTCCGCTCCCGCCAGGAGGAAGCTTATGGCTTACAAAATAGCGGGAGTTGACGTTCATAAAAAGATGTTGGCCGTGGTTGTGGCCGACGTCGAAGGCGAAAGCGAGTACCAGTTTGAGAGGCGCCAGTTTGGCACCACCCCTGAGCATCTGCGATTGTTAGCGGAATGGTTCGTCGAGCTTGAGGTCGAGGAAGTAGTGATGGAATCCACTGCGCAATATTGGAAACCGGTTTGGGGCGCACTGGAACGGTACTGGAAGCCGAACTGCCAAAAGTGGGAAGGTGTTAAGCCCGATGTCAGGAGCGTTGCATCTGGCACAGGCGCAATCGAATCGCGGGCCGCGGGGTCGGAAGAAAGACTTTCCCGATGCAGAGCGACTGGTGAAGCGGCTCGTGTCCCAGGAGCTGACCTTGAGCTTTGTGCCCCGATACCGAACAGCGACTGTGGCGGACCGTGATGCGCAGAAAGTACCAGTTGACCCGTGACCGGGTACAGTTGCAGAACCGACTAGAGAGTCTGCTGTAAGAGACCCATATTAAATTATCCAGTCTGGTCTCGGATCTGCTCGGTCTGAGTGCACGGCGTATGCTGTATGCGCTGGCCGACGGGGAAACCAACCCCAGGTCTCTGGCCGCTTTGGCCGATAAGAAGTTGCGTGCCACGCCGGCACAATTATGCGACGCGCTCAGCGCCTGCACGGAGTCAACCCGGTGTACCGCCGGCTCCTGAAGATTGGTAGTGGAGGAATTGCAATTCCTCGAGCAGCAGATCGTCAAGCTGGAGCAAGAGATGGCGAGTCTTCTCATCCAACACCAGGAGGCAGTGCAGCGGCTCGCACGAGGTGCCCGGTCTAGGTGGCTTCGGCGCAGCAGATCATTGCCGAAGTGGGTGCCAAAGCCGCGACGTTTGCTTCGCAGAAGCACTTGTCTTCCTGGGTGGGAGCGTGTCCTGGAGATGAAGAGAGCGCGGGAGTATCCACGATCCACGAGCCACCGCTCCCCCAAGGGCAACCGCCAAATGCGGCGCATTCTGAATCAATGTGCCAACGCTGCGGTCAAGACGAAAGGAAGCATCTTCGAGATGGTGTATCGCCGCCTCGTACTACGCCTGGGACATAATCAGACCATTGGGGCCATTGCCCATCGCCTTTGTCGGCTGATCTGGATCATCTTGCACCGAGGGGTCCGTTACGAGGAACGTGGCCAGGCCGTGTGCGAAAGATTGAAGCGAATACGCACTGCCAGAATGATCCGGCAGCTCCGAAGCATCGGTTACCGCGTCGAACCGCTGACTGTTCAAGTCAACCCAGCATGAGGCCCGGGGCCGGCGGCGGGATTTTCGACCCTGCCCGTCACTCGAGATCAAGCGGCACGAATCGAGCCGATTGCTGCGACGCAATTTGTGCCTGCGTCGCAGGCTTCGCGCTGAAGATGCCCTTGAAACTTTCGCGGTACTGCAGGAAGACCAGAATCCACAACACGCAAGCGACCAGCGCGGGTGCGATGCTACCCGGTGCCATGGTCAGGTGAAACGCAAGGATGTTGTAGAGCTCCGCAGCAAGCAGTGTCAGCGCAAGTGGCACGAGAAAGCCGGAGAGTAGCAACAGTCCGCCAAGCACCTGCAGCGCGAAGAAGAACGCGGCAAAGTGCGATGCGCCTACGGCAACAAGGAACTGGATTGCCAGGGGGTTCGCCAGTGGCGGCTGGGGAATAAAGTGAAGAAACCCGTTCAGCCCAAAGACCGTAAACTGCAGCCCCAGCAGGTACCGAGCAACACTCGAAGCAATCTTCATAAAAGACCTCCCTGGGATGTCTGCGCGTGCGTCTGCACGGCCTGAAGGTGCGGCGCAAGAAACGCGTTCCGGTCATGCCCCTGGTTCAGCGCCGCGGTCCCCCCTGCGGTGAGGAAGGTCGCGTCCGTCACGCCAAGAAAACCAAACACGGATCGCAGATACGGCTCCACGAAATTGAACGAGGCCATCTGCGTCTGGGCCTCGTAGATCCCGCCGGTTGCGATGATGAACGTCGCCTTCTTGCCGACAATCAGGCCCTTCGGTTTTCCGTCCGCGTATGAAAAGGTCCTGCCGACACGCGCTATCTGGTCGATCCATAGCTTGAGCACGGAGGGCACACCGAAGTTATGCATTGGCGTTCCGATGACGTACTCATCGGCCTGCTCCAGTTCGGCGAGCAGGGAGTCTGAACGGGAAAGCAGTTCCTTCTGTTGTGGAGTGCGGGCCCGTTCCGGCGTGTAGGCGGCACCGACCCATTCCGCATTGACCGGCGGAATTGCTGTTGCGTTGAGGTCGCGGTCAATGACCCCTCCATCCGGGTGCGAACCCTTCCATTGGGTGACGAACGCAGCGGTCAGCTCGCGGGAGACTGACCGACCGTAGAGTGGGCTGGAATCAATATGGAGCAACGTGGACACTTAATAAATCCTCCTACGCGACAATTGATGATTAATAGACATGCGTCGATTAAAATAAAATAGACAAATGTCGCATTAACTTGAAAAAAGAGGTATCCTTGTGACAGGAATGGCCCGGCTTCTTCAGCCCGAGACGGAAACGACGGATCCGCGCATTCTGCGGAGCCGCCGCATGCTCATGGAATCACTGGTGAGCTTGTTGAAAACCAAGGAGTTCGACGAAATTTCCGTCCAAGAGATTGCCGATGACGCGACCCTGAACCGGGCCACTTTTTACCTGCACTATCCGGACAAGAACGCGCTGCTGCAGGCCATGACTGGCGTCCGGTTCCGCGATCTGATAGAGCGCCGCGCCATCACCTTTACCGACTGCCACGGAGCATTGCGCGCCATTGCACTCGGCGTGTGCGACTACCTTGCTGAGACCACAGGGTGCCCCAGTCAGTTGGCTCGGATACCGCTTGAAGGCTCCATCATTCCGGTCGTTGAGGATATGTTCAAGGAAGGCCTTGCCCTTCATGGGACGGCACCCGGTGTCGATCCGGCACTGAGGGCGACCACTGCGGCGTGGGCCGTTTTTGGAGCCGCGCGTCGTTGGTTTCAGACCCCCAACCATATTCCCGCCGAGGAGATGGCCGCCAGGATTGAAACCATGGTGAGCCCAGTCCTTTTCGGCGCTTCTGTGCAGCCATAACAATGGAAGCGGCCCTCTTAAATAGCTAGGCCGCCCGAGCCTTCGATACGCTGCACATTGACCCAGCGATTGTCCCTCAGACAGCAGCGATGCAGACTCCCCATTGTCCTCGGGAGAGGGAGCGGAATCGTCGAGAGCAAAGCGCGCGTCTCGGCGACGACGCGATCTTGGAACTTCGGGTCCTGCACGAGCGCGGAACCGAGCGGAAACATAGATGTGCTACCTCCGCAATCGATGTTCACATCAGTAACGAGAAACGCGCTTGTGTTTACGAATATCGCGTCAACTCCCGAGTAATCGGCCAACCGGAAGCGTGCGCTGAGCAGCGTGTTGTTCAGGAGGGTTGAAGTCCCTCTGACGCTCAAATGAGGAGCGCCATATCCAAGAAGCGGGGTTCGTAGCCTCGCTGGCCGGAGAAAGCGGAAGGTATGGAGAAGTCTAAACGGGCACGAAGGCGAAAGCTGGACACAGCCAAGACCGACCTAAAGCCACCACTTGCGGTACTCCGGAGGGCAGGGTGTCCATCGCGAGGTGGAATCCGAAGGGCCTGCGGAGAAGTACCGGGCCGTAATCGATGGGGAAACCCAAGATGAACCGGTCGGCCAAAGGTGGGGCAAGGTCGAGTCTGCGTTTCTGAGACGAAGGCGTTCTCATTCACCCACCGGACCAAGGTGATTGCGGATGGCACGGTACGGAAGAACAGCGCGTGACCTCAGGAGAACTGGCAGAGTCTCCGGGTAGCACCGGAGTAAGTGAGCCTATAAGCGCAAGCGAAATGGCGAGCGATGCTCGGTCAGTAGTCGGACGGCTGAATAGTACCTGAAGCG
>Ga0137366_10003138_pt1 | contig 12808 bp, 10 predicted proteins | sample SagtaG_8_FD_104938 | JGI IMG/M metagenome (GOLD analysis project Ga0137366, IMG submission 104938) | Vadose zone soil microbial communities from Sagehorn Ranch, Mendocino, California, USA - Sage1_L_60_16 metaG | ecosystem: Environmental > Terrestrial > Soil > Vadose zone | place: USA... | reverse complement strand
TGGACCGCGCATTACATCGCGATGCGCGCGCTGCGCTGGCCCGATGCGTTCCCGCGCGGCGACGTGGCCGTGCTGGGCAGCCTGGGCGGCGTAACGGCCGTCGAGGCGGACGCAATGTCCCGCGCCTGGCAGCCCTGGCGCAGCTACGCCGTCCTTCATCTTTGGAACAGGCCACGCTAACCCAGGATCTGTTTCCGCCGTGGTCTTCCTTCGAGCGTCCTGCGCCCCTGGATGAAGCCGGGAAGCAGCCATCGTGCGAGCCCGACTGCACCAAACACAGCGGCGGCCCGCCAGGGATAAACGAGCTTCTTCTTTCGAGTTTGCGCGAAGCGCGAGATTGCGCGGACCGTCCCGTTTAGCGATGCGGACGAAAGGCTCTTGATCCGGACCATCCAGCTCGGGAGCTTTCCTTCCATCGTGTAGATCGAGGTATGAACCGGGCCGAGGATGACCTGTTTGAAGACGAGGTCCGTCCCCGCGTACATGCGGGACCACACGTCGAAGCAGGTTGTCAGAGCCTGCTTGCTCGTCTGATACCCGAGACCATAAGGGTTGCCTGCGTAGGTGACCAAGGAGCTGATGGCCACGACATGTCGCTCGACGTCGACGGCCGGCACCTGGGTCAGCGGCGCGATGAAATTCAAGACGCCGAAGAGGTTCGTATCGATGACCTCACGGTAAAGCGACAGGTCGAACGCCTCATCATTGTCGAGACGGTTGATCCCGGCGTTCAAGATGAACACGTCCGGCAACTCGCCCGACGCCGTCAAGCCGCGGACGAGGACCTCGACGTCCGTCGCTGAACGGACATCCACGCATTCGAACCGGACAGACGGAAAGCGATCTTCGAGCTCCGCGACCCGCCGGCGGTTCACGGAGATCACCTTCACCTCGGTCTGCGCGTAATGTTCGAGAAGCCCCTGCCCGAGCCCCGAGGTCGTGCCCGTGATCAGAACGCTCTTGATCCGCTTAAGTCGCACCGGCCTCCGTTGAACGTCGCGCCGCCCTCCTTCGCCCAACGAAACTCTCAATCTCCGCCGCGCTGCTCAACCTCGTTCCGCCCTGCAACATCGCCTTCCTGATGAACTTGGGTCTTCGTTTGACCTCTTCGAAGGACCTGATGACGTACTCCCCCACCACGGAAATCGCGAGAAGATTGAGGCTGCCAAACAACACGACGGCAACGATGATGGCGGAGACGCCATGACCGATCTCGGGATGAAGCCGGCTGTCGACGACTAGATAGACAGCGGCGAGCAGCGCCAGCACGGTCATGGCGGCGCCCACGTAGCCCAGAAGCTCGACGGGGACGAAACTGAACGAGAAGATGGCCTTCTTGGCCCACCAGAGGTTCTTCGCCCGGCTGTGGGTCGACCGTCCAAACGCGCGCTCGGGCCGGACGTAGTCGACGCCTGTTTGCTTGAACCCCACCCAGGCGCGAAGCCCGCGCAAAAATTGATCGGTCTCGGGAAGCGCGAGCAACTCGTCCACGACCCTTCGGTCCATCAACGAAAAGTCGCCCGCGTCGAGCGGCATCGGGACGTAAGAGAGGCCGCGGAAGACTCGGTAGAAGGCCTTGCAGGCCATCGACATGATCGCCGACATCTCGCGCCTGGAGCGGCGGCCGTAGACGACGTCGTTCCCCCGCCGCCACTCTTCGTACAGGGCGGGGATCACCTCGGGCGGATCCTGAAGATCTCCGTCGAGGAGAACCACCGCGTCACCGGTGGCGAGCTCCATTCCGCTCAGAAAGGCATTCTGCGAGCCAAAGTTCCTCGAATGCTCGATGGCGAGCACACGGTCGTCTTTCGCCGTCAGTGCCTTCAACACCGAACCCGTGTCGTCGGGGCTGCCGTCGTTGACGAAGATGATCTCGTAATCGACGGTCAAAGCGGAGAACACGGCGGATAACCGCTCGTACATCAGAGGGATCGCCTGCGCGTCCTTGTAGCAAACGATGACCGCGGAGAGGCGTAGGATCTTGGCGTCAGCCACGAACGACCCGCTCCAATTGCGAGCGCAACGTTCGACCCGCCAGCTGACTCTCTTCCTGATGCCAGCGCTGGCTGCCGTAACGTCCGCTCGGGTAGCCTTCGGCGGCAAGGCTGGTAAAGGAGCGCGGGCACACGCCCTGTCTCAGGAGCAGGTAGCTCACCGCCTCTGCCATCCCGCAAGAGCGATAGTGCTCTTCAATGATCACGATGCGCTGCTTGTCCTCGAGGCTTGCGATGAGGTCGGCCGGAATCTCCTCCAGAGGAAGCACCCCCACGCTCCAGATCTCGAGGTCGTCGAGCAACGCCTGATCGCTCATGTCGTACAGGTTGCCCACGACCGGCCCCATTCCAATGACAATGCAGTTTCGGCCGGCCTTGATCTTCCGCCACGACGCAAACGGTGGAACCTCTCCCGGGATTTCCGCGGCGGTATTGAGACGCAAATAGTTCGGCAACGGATCCTGCGCCATCATGTTCACGACCTCGGGCACATCGGCCGCGGTCATCGGCAGGTAGAGCCGCATGTTGGGCAGCACGCGCAGGGCGCCGACGTCCTCGAGGGCGTGATGGGTCGCCCCCATGATGCCGTAGCCGTAGCCACCTCCGTTCCCGACGAGCTTGACGGGGAGCTTGTGCAAGCAGACGTCAGTGCGGATCTGTTCGTAGGGACGGAACGCGACGAAAGTGGCCATGCTGTAAACCCACGGCAAATGCCCTTCGCGGGCCAGACCTGCAGCGACGGACACCATGTTCTGTTCCGCGATGCCCGCGTTGATGAACCGTTCGCCGTAGGCCTCGGCGATCCCCTCGACGGCCATGTACCCGACGTCGCCGGTGATGAACACCAGATCGCGGCGCTTGCCGGAGAGCGCGATCATCGCGTGCGCGAACTCATCCCGCATGGCGGGCCCCCGCTACGGCCGCCGCGTGCGCCATCGAAAGCTCGTCGAGAGCTTGCTCGTATTGCGCGTCGTCCATCGGCAGGTAGTGGGAAGCCACGGTGTCTTGCATGTGCCGAACGCCGTGACCCTTGACTGTGTTGGCGATGATGACGACCGGTCTTCCGTCACCTTCCCGGACGCGCGAGCACGCGTCGCGCGCGGTCAGCAGAGAGGTGAAATCATGCCCCTCGGCGACGACGACCCGGAAGCCGAACGCGTCGAGCTTGGCGTCGAGCGGCTCGAGAGCCAGCACCTCCTCCGTGCCGCCGATGCCCTGGATGCGGTTGCGATCGATGAGCCACACGAGGTTGGTCAGCTTGCGATGGGCAATGAACAGGGCCGCCTCCCAAGTGCTCCCTGCGTCGAGCTCGCCGTCGGAGGTGAGGCAGAAGAAGCGCCGGTCGCGTCGGTCGAGAATCGCCCCCAGCGCCATCCCGGCGCAGAGCGAGAGCCCGTGGCCCAGGCTGCCCGTCGCGAACGGGATCTCCTTGATCGTATTGACCGGTGGCAGCGCCGGGAAGCATGTCCCCTCCCCATAGAACGAATCGAGCTCGCGCGGGTCGAGGGCGTTCACCTCGGCGAGCAGCGCATAGAGCGCCGCCACGGCGTGGCCCTTCGAGAGAACGAACGTGTCGTCGTCGCGCATCCACGCGTCCTTCAGAAAGACCAGAATCTCCGCGCACGACAGGGAGCTGCCGATGTGTCCGGCGTTCGCCATCTTGTACATGGCCAAGAAGCGCTTCTTCACCGAAAACACCCGCTCTTCGAGCTGCACGAGCTCGGCTGTCCGATCGGCGCGGTTCGGTCCTCGGCTGGGGCGGCTGTCGATCACGGGCTGCTCGTCTTCGCCTGCGAAGCGCGAAATCTTATCATCCCGCCACCAGCGAACGGTCAGCGACGCCGGAGATCTGCGGGAAGACACAAAAAGACAACAAACCTAAAAAACTGTGACCAGATCCCATCGGCTCTGACAATTAAACAGAGGTCTAATGCGCATCAGACTAATCAGACTTGTCGGCTCGATAGTCCTTGTCTCGGCGATGGCAGCCAACAGTGGCTGTAGCAGCCCAGGCGGAGGGACTGGCTCCGGCGGAACCAATGGCAGCGGCGGGACCGGTGGCATGCCCGCGCCGAACTGCCCCGGCGTGACGCCCTGCGGGGGCTCCGCCGTTGGCTCGTGGACCGTGGCGTCATCATGTCTGGCCCTCTCGGGTGACATGGACGTCGTCTTCGCAAGCCTCGGGTGCATGAAGGTACCGGTCACGGGGTCCCTGCACGTGACCGGAACATGGATCGCCAACAGCGACGGGACTTACACCGACAACACCGTCACCACGGGCATGATCACGTTCCCGCTCGCCCCCGCGTGCCTGTCCGTCTCGTCCACCCCCGTCACGTGCTCCAAGGCGGCGTCAGCCTTCTCGGCGCTCGGCTGGGCCAGCACCACCTGCAGTGACGCGGGCGGCACGTGCACCTGCACCGCGATGGCCAACCAGAGCGCCGGAATCGGCGTGATCTCCCCATACGCGATGCCGAACGGCAACTACACGACCTCGGGCTCCGGGCTCAACACCGACGGCCTGGTCGATTACTCCTATTGCACGTCGGGAAACATGCTGACACTGACGCCGAAGCCGACGGTTCTGCCCATCTCCGGCACGGTCGTGCTTCAGAAGGCGGGTACCGGCGCGGGCGGTACGACGGGCGCGGGCGGTACGACGGGCTCGGCAGGTACGACGGGCTCCGCAGGTACCACTGGCTCGGCGGGTACGACGGGCTCCGCAGGCACGACGGGCTCGGCAGGCACGGGCGGTGCCACTGGCTCGGGCGGCAGAGGCGGCTCGGGCGGGGGCGCTGGCTCCTCCGGTGGCAGAGCCGGCACGGGTGGGAGCGTTGGCGTGGGCGGTGCCATTGGCTCCGGCGGCCGAGGCGGCAGCGGCGGGACCGGTGGTGCCACGGGAGGCACGACAGGAACCGCAGGCTCTACGGGCATGGCGCCTTGCGATATCTACGCGGCGGCGAACACCGCGTGCGTGGCGGCGCACAGCACCGTGCGCGCGCTTCTCGGCTCGTACAGCGGCAACCTTTACCAGGTCAAACGGGCGTCCGACAGCATGAAGAAGGATATCGGCGTCATCGCCCCCGGAGGCCTGGCCGACACGGCGACGCAAGATGCGTTCTGCATGGGAACGACGTGCACCATCACGATCGTGTACGACCAGTCTGGGCACGGGAACTTCGTCGAGGCCGAGACCCCGGACAGCACCGTCGGAGGCCACGCGGGTCAGACGGCGGCGAACGCCACCCAGGAACCGCTGATGGTCGGCGGTCACAAGGTCTACTCGCTCTACATGAAGACGAGCCAGGCCTACTGGAGGAATGGCTCCAGTTCGGGCATGCCGCTCGGTAGCTCGCCGCAAGGGATCTACATGGTGACGAGCGGCAAGCACTACGGCAGCGGCTGCTGCTTCGACTATGGTAACGGCGAGACCAGCCGGACGTACGTCGCGGGTCCGACGATGGACGCGGTCAACTTCAGCAACTGCACGATCTGGGGAACGGGGGCCGGCGCGGGTCCGTGGGTCATGGCCGATCTCGAGGGTGGGCTCTACGTCAAGGGCGCGAGCGGCCAGAGCACGAGCGTTCCGACGCTGACGTACACGTACGTGACCGCCATGGAAAAGAACAACGGAACGGGGACGTTCGCTCTCAAGGGCGCCGACGCGACGACCGGCTCCTTGAGCACGTTCTACAGCGGCTCGGTTCCCCCAGGGTACAACCCGGGAAAGAAGCAAGGATCCATCGTGCTCGGCAGCGGTGGCGACTGCTGCTACAGCAACAACACGGCGAGCCAGGGGACCTTCTACGAGGGAGCCATCGTCGCAGGCTATCCGTCCGACGCTACCGACACCGCGATTCAAGCAAACATCGTGAGCGCCGGCTACGGCAAGTAGCTCGACCGATCGTCAACGTCCGAGGCGCGAGATCCGGATCAACACGTCCGCGTCGTTCTGGTACTGCAGCATCGTCTCGAGCCTGCGCGTCGGCCAGATGTCGTAGCCGGGCAGCGGGCTGTTCGTTGACAGCTTGATCTGCTGCACCACGTAGATGTCGTAGAAGAGGTGCCGAGCGAAGGCGTCGAAGATGAAGGGGTCGTGCCTGGCGGCCTCGAAGCTCATCGCGCCGTACTGCATGATGGTGAAGAGGTCGGGACGATCCGTGACGATCAGGATGCGCTTCTCGTGCAGGCTCTCGAAGAAGCGCCAGGCGGTGGCTGTCTCTCTGGTCTGCGTCAGCCGGTTGCCGAATCGATGCTGTGAAGCGATGGGCAATTGGATCGCGAGAACCGCGCCGGCGATCAGCACCGCCACGAACGGCCTCCATCGCCTGAGCGAGACCGTCAGGGCCCAGGCCGCGCAGAACGAGAAGAAGGTGTCGATCGCGATGACCAGGCGCGCGGCCGACGGAGCCTGGGCGCGTCCCCACACGTAGCTGAAGACGACAATCAACTGGAGAAGCATCCATGCGCCGACAAAGGTGGCAAATCGAAGCCGTGGATCCTTCCAATCGGGCGCGAACAGCTCGCGACGGCGCGACCGCAGCCAGAGTACGCACCCGACCAGACCAAGCGCGATGACGATCCCCGAGTGAGCGGGGTAGTCATTCAGCGGTGAAAAAACGGGTTTGAAGTACTCGCGGACGTTATTGAAGAAGTTCCCGAGACTGAAGGGAATTGCCCCCGGTTCCTGCTCCGGCACGCTGCCGCGCAACACGGCCTGCCAGATCCGCGGCGCAAGATACGCCGGCGTGAGCGCATAGATGAATGCGTAGGGACGCAGGATGCTCCAGTTGACGAGCCTGAAGACGAGCAGCAGGGCCACCACCGGTACGATGAACAGCGCGCTCTCGTAGCGGATCTCGGCGAACATGCACAGATTCATCCAGAGCGTCGCCAGCCTCGCCGCGGACGGCTCGCGAACGTGGTCGAGCACACTCTTGATGACGAGCAGCGAGAAGAAGAGCGCGAGGAAGTCGAATCCGCCCGAACGGACCGCGATGAGGGTGACGGGATGCGCCACCACGAGCAACGACGCAACGATGCCGTACGTTTCGCCGGACGTCGTACCGCCGATCGACTTTGCGAGCCGATACGACACGAGCACGAACGCCGGCAGCACCAGCAAGTTGAACAGGAACACGTTCTCGTACGAGTAACCGCGCACGACGTGGACGAGGCTGACCAGGAACGGGAACAGCGCCGGCCGACGGTCGATGGCCACGTCGATGTCCCAGTAGCTGTCGTAATAGTTCTTGCCGGAGACGGTGAAGGTGGCCGTCCTCGAGGCAAAGAGATTCTTCGACGTTCCGACCAGGTTCGCCTCGTCGGAAAGGATCCGCAGGGCGGGATGAATGGCCAGCCACGCAACGATGGTCACGGCGACCGCAATGACCAGTCCGGGCCAGTTGGCCTTCGCCCACGCCACGATCGTCTCCCGGCGCGCCTCGCGTCCGGCGTGGAGGAAGGTCCCGGCCCAGCACAGCACCGTCGCCATGAGGAAGAAGTACGTCGTGTTGACGAAGAGCTTCTGGGTGTAACTGATGTCGGCCAGGCCGATAACGAGCAAGGCCAGGAGCGCCAGCGGCACGAGGACGAGAGCGACCTTGGCGGGCTTCGACATCGGCTCGTTCATGGCGGCAGCGCGCGGCGCCTCAGAAGCGATAAAGGCGATATCCGTCCCGCTCGAATGCAGGCCGTTGGGCAATCTCATCCGGCCAACGAATCTGGTCACCGGGGTCGAGCAGGAACCAGCGAAGGCCGAGCTGCTGCGCGGTCGCGGCGATCGAGGCGGCATCGCGAAGCTCCATGAAGCTTTCAATGGAAGCGATTCGTCGCTGCAGCAGGTCACCGTTGTAGCTCATGATCGTCAGCGTGCGTGCCGCGTAAGGGCTACGCTCGGCAAGCGCCGCGACGGTGCACGTCCGATCGAACTGAGAGTCCTGGAGGATGTCCCGGCTGTCGCCATGATCGCGCGCGTACTCGGCGGCGCGAACCAGACCGATCGGGACGCGAACGGGAGAAAACATGCGCATGGCCCAGATTCGCTGGACGCCGGCGCCGAGGAACGCGGGGACGGCCAGGAGCAGGACGCAGAGGCCGATCAGGGTCGGGCGGGCGATGCGGCGGAGCCGCGGGGACTCGAACAACAACAAGGCCGCCGCCCCGCCGGTCCAGGCCATGACCGCGAAGGTGACGATCATGACCGGGCGGTGCGAGAGCTCGTCGGGCGTGCTGCTCCGGAAGTCGAGCGCCAGGCCCAGGAACATCGCCAGGAAATTGGCGACGAGCAGCAGCGGAAAGAACACCAGCAGGGCGGACGTCCGCTTGCGCAGGCGGATCGCCAGAATCACGAGCAGCGGCGCGAAGAGCCCGAGCGCCGAAAGCAGGACATAGGGTGCGCCGACGGCCAGGTTCGAAAGCACGGAATGGTCTACGCCCAGGTGACCCTCGAGGAAGTCACGCAACGGCCCGCGCGAAGCAAACTGCATCACGAGCTTGAAGATCTCGCCGACGCCGGAGCCATCGAACCGAATGGTGGGCACGCCGGGCACCCGCTGGACGCTCACGATGGTCGCGGCATACGCCGCGAGCGCAGACGCCACCCAGAGGGCGCGCGTGCGAGCCCGCAGGGGCCCGCGAAAAAAGAGCGCGGGAACCACCAAGAGCAGAAGGGCGCTGGCGATGAAGAAGTGCAGCTTGTAGACCGCGAGAACTCCCGCGATCAGCCAGCCCATGACGAGCTGCAATCGACTGCCCTCCTTGCACCCGAGCAGCACGAACAGCCAGGCCAGCGCCAGCAGCGCCAGCCCGTAGCTCGCGCTGGGCGAGATTTGGGTCAGCCAGTGATACGACATGAACGTGTTCTGCATCCCCTGTTGCGCGCCGTCCGGCAGCAGCAGCAGCGCCGCCGCCGCGGCCAGCCCGGGCCAAGCTCCCCAGAACGACCCGAAGAGGGCGTACGCCCCGAGCCCGGTGAAGAAGACCCCCATCGGCGCGAGGATGCCGGCGAAGACCGCGTACGAACGGAGTCCGGATGCCTGCCTGATGAGAGCGGGCGTCATGTAAGCGCCATAGTGGTAGAGGCGGGCAGGCACTCCGGCCATCCGGAAGTCCTCGATGGTGGACGCCCCGTGCGCGGCACCGAAGATTCGAAGGTGCACCGCGTGATAAAAGCCGTCGATCCACGGCTTGAAGGCGATCGTGTTCCCTTCGACAGCCGTCGGGTGGAGCGAGTCCTGGCACCAGAGCGTAGCCGCGGCCAGCGACAGGCCGACGACCACGAGACCGACGGAATCCGCTCGCCGAGCTCGTCGGACCGGTCTCACGGCGACCAACAGCGCGGCCGCGACCGCGACCAGGACACCGACGACGATGCCAAAGTTGGCAACGATGCCGAGCGGAGACAGCCAGGCCAGGACGAGCAACGCGGTGTTGACGGCGGCGTACCCGATCAGCAAGCGCAGCGGCAGATCGAAGAGGGCGCCCGCCGCCACAGGGCGCCAGGCAGCGAAGAGCGAGCCGACCAGATAGAACGCCAGGAAGGCGACTTCGCACACGACCAGCGCGCGAACCGAGAACGAGCCCCCGGCGAGCATCGCCCACACCCCAACGACGGCCGCCGCCAGAGACGCGACCGCCAGGTCCGACAGGCTGTAGGCCAGCGTCACGTTCGGTCGACGCGCCGGAGAGCCGAGGATCTTGTCTGCCGCTACGGGTCGCAACTGCGCGCCATCTTACTGGAGCACGCGTCGCCGTGACTACCTCCCGGAATCCCCCGGGAGGCGGGTGTGAGGAGCCGGGTCATTGCGCTCGAACAGCGGAGAGGGCAGCACGCCCATGCGATGCAGCCGGTACTGCGCGGCGGTGGCGCAACACGCGATTCCGTATCTCACACTTCGGCGGAAATCGATGCTCGAAGCTTCGGCGAAGTACTTGGTCGGACAGGTCAGCTCAGCGATCCGGAACCCGAGGGCGTGCGCCTGGACCAGAACCTGGTTGTCGAAGACGAAGTCGTCCGAGTTGCGTCGATAAGGAATGCCTTGCAAGACCTGGCGTCGATAAGCGCGAAAGCCGGTGTGGTACTCGGAGAGCTTCTGCCCGATGACGATGTTCTCGAACAGCGTGAGCGCCCGGTTGGCCACGTACTTGTAGAGAGGCATGCCCCCGTCCAGCGCTCCGTTTCCCAGAATGCGCGAGCCGAGCACGACATCGTAGACGTCCTCGACGAGCACGCTGACCATCGCGCGCACCAGCTTGGGCGTGTACTGATAATCGGGGTGCAGCATGACGACGATGTCCGCACCCAGCCCGAGCGCCGTGTCGTAGCACGTCTTCTGATTGCCGCCGTAACCCCGATTGGCGTCGTGTTGAATCGCGTGCTTGATGCCCAGCGCGTGGGCGACCGCCAGCGTGTCGTCGGCGCTTCGATCGTCGACCAACACGACCTCGTCGACGATGTCCGCCGGAATCTCGCGATAGGTCTGTTCCAGCGTCCTCGCCGCGTTGTAAGCCGGCAGAACCACGACAATCTTGTTACCGAGCAACATCGTCGAATGCCGACTCTACTGTAGTAACCGCGGGCGTTCGCGGACGATCGCGCTCACTTCACGCGCGCGTCGACGATTGCGACGCCTGCCACCCCGGCATGCGCTCCGCGAACACGAGCGGCAAGATCACGTTGGCGGAACGCGCGTAGGTCACGCCCGGGCGGCGCCGAAGGGCACGCACCAGCGGCGGCCCCGCCGGGGGCTCCGCTCCTTCGGGCGGCTGCTGCTCGACGGATTGACGTTCTTCGGCCGGTGACGTGTTGTCATTTGCCATCGCGGCGGCGCGGATGGCGGCGATCAGCGCCGGCAGCATTTCGATCACCATGACTAGGCCGCCTTTCGAACGGGCGCCTTCGCGCCGTCGTTCGTGGCCGCCACGGCCGCCGCGGGCGGCGCCGCCACCCCGATCCCCGCCTGCGCCAGCAACTTCGTGCGGAGGTCCTTCAACAGATCCTGGTGCTCCAGCAGGTACTGCCGCGCCGCCTCGCGCCCATTCCCGAACCGCTCGCCCGCATAGGCAATCCAGGCGCCGCTCTTCTCGAGCAGCCCCGCCTCGACGCCGAGGTCGATGATCTCGCCGGCACGCGAGATCCCCTGTCCGTAGGCGACGTCGAACTCGGCCTCGCGGAAGGGCGCCGCCATCTTGTTCTTGACCACCTTCACGCGCGTGCGGTTGCCGACCACCTGCTCCCCGTCCTTCAGCGCGCCGATGCGCCGCACATCCAGCCGCACCGATGCGTAGAACTTCAGCGCGTTCCCACCCGTGGTCGTCTCCGGGCTCCCGAACATCACGCCGATCTTCATGCGCAGCTGGTTGATGAAGATGACCATGCACCTGCCGCGCGCCACGGCGCCGGTCAGCTTGCGCAGCGCCTGGCTCATCAGGCGCGCCTGCAGCCCGACGTGCGCGTCACCCATCTCACCCTCGAGCTCGGCCTTCGGCACCAGCGCCGCGACGGAGTCGATGACGATCACGTCGACCGCCTCGGATTTCACGAGCAGATCGGTGATCTCCAGCGCCTGCTCGCCGTTGTCCGGCTGTGACAGCAAGAGATCCTCCGTCTTGACGCCCAGTTTGCGTGCGTAGCCGACGTCGAGCGCGTGCTCGGCGTCGATGAACGCGCACGTGCCGCCCACCCTCTGCGCCTCGGCGAGGACGTGCAGCGCCAACGTCGTCTTCCCCGACGACTCGGGCCCGTACACCTCGACGATGCGCCCGCGCGGCAACCCGCCCGTCCCGAGCGCGATGTCGAGGCCCAGCGACCCCGTCGAGACGACGCCCGCCTCCGGCCGCGCGCCCTCCCCGCCCACGCCCAGCCGCATGATCGCGCCCTTGCCGAATTGCTTCTCGATCTCCCCCACCACCGCGCCGACCGCCTTCTCCTTGGGGCTGTCCTTGTCCTTCTGGTTCTCCATGGCTTTCACCTTCTCCTTCGATGAAACCCAGCCTAACCCCCACCTATGACAAAACTGGTCCCGGGCCCGGGGCGGCCGAGGTATCGTTCCTCCGATGGACGGCGACGGCGACGACGGCGCGCGCGCGCTGCTGGCGAAGCCGGTGAATCCGTCGCGCCTCGCGGTGGCGCGGTCACTCGCCGACGCGGTCCCCGGCGAGATCGTGGTCGTCAACCGCCGCGGGCAGTCGATGACGACCCGCCAGGTCAATGCCTCGAAGGTCGCCTACTGGGCGATCCTCGTGGGCGGCCCCGCGGCCGTCGGGGTGACGTACGGCGCCCTTCTGTCGCCCACGGTCGGCGTGATCGCGGCGCTCGGCATCCAGCTTCTCGCGCTGTTCAAGATGCGCCACTGGCCGGCGTTGCGAACGGCGATCACGCACGCGGCGTCGTATCGGTGGGAGGACGCCCATGCCGCGCTGATCGCGCTCGAGCAGAAGCGGCTTCCGGCTCTCCAGCGCCAGACGGTTCAAACGCTGCTCGCCTCGATCGAACATCTCCTCGGTCAGCCGCAGCAAGCGCTCGACCGCCTCACGCGCGCGCAGGCGGACCCGGGCGCGGCGCGCCGGCAAAGCCACATCCTGCGCTGTCAGGTCGCCGCGCTGAAGGCGGAGACACTCGCGACGCTGGGCCGCTTCGAGGAAGCGCGGCGCGCCCGCGACGAGCTCGGCCGCGAAGCCGCCGCCGCGACAGGCGCGGGCGACCGCCCGCGCGGCGACTACCTCGACATGCTGCTGCAGGGCACCGAGCTGAAGATCGCCGCCGACGCCGACGCGCCCGACGCGCTCCCCGACGACAACACGCTGTACGGCTG
>Ga0137366_10003133_pt1 | contig 12816 bp, 13 predicted proteins | sample SagtaG_8_FD_104938 | JGI IMG/M metagenome (GOLD analysis project Ga0137366, IMG submission 104938) | Vadose zone soil microbial communities from Sagehorn Ranch, Mendocino, California, USA - Sage1_L_60_16 metaG | ecosystem: Environmental > Terrestrial > Soil > Vadose zone | place: USA... | reverse complement strand
TCCAAGGTCGGCGCAAACGCGTATCGCATCATGCCCGCGAAGGCGCTCTTCGTGCTCGGCGTCGGCCATACACGCCGGCGCGGCATCGAGCCCGGCAGCAAGTCGGACGAGCCGGCGGAAGTGATGTACCCGCAGGTCGTCGAGCTGAGCGAGCTCGAATGGCGCGTCCTAACCGCGCTCAAACGCGAGTTCACCCCGGACGAGATCGAACGTGAGCTCTGGGACTCGCGCGCCCAGGAGGCTGGAGTCTCGCTCGATGAGTTCTGCCGAGTCGCAGAGTCGCTGCACGAGCGTAAGCTCCTCGGGCGCTTCTCGACGTTCCTCGAGCACGTCAAGGAAACGGCGAGCGGCGAGCGCGTCACCCGCTATAACGCGCTCTTCCACTGGGCCGTCCCGCCGGGTCGCGAGGTCGAGACCGGTCGCGAAGTAGGCCGCCACCACATCCTTACCCACTGCTACTGGCGCGAGGCCGGCCCCGAGTTCAACAACGTGAACGTTATGGGTGTCGCGCACGGCACCGACAAATCGCTCGTGCTCGCCCACAAGGCCGCGATCGACACCCACCTCGCCTCGCTGGGCATCCCTCTCGCCTACACGAACGTCTTCTGGGGCGGCCGCAGCGAGATCAAGCCCAGCGAGATTTCGCCGCCGGCTTACGCGGCGTGGTGCGAGGAGATGGAGCGCGACGCGGGCCTTATGGCGCAAGGGGCATAATTATGGCGGCAGTGCTATAATCGTCATATGGTACGGCGAACAACTGTCGTCTTTCCCGAAGATCTACTTGACAGGCTCCGGCACATGGCACGCGAGCGGGGCATATCATTCGCGGCGCTCTTGAGGGAGGCCGCTCAGGAAAAGGCGCGCAGCTACCGTCCAAAGCCGAAGAGCGGCGGAGTTGGCTACTCCGGCCATTCGGACACCTCCATTTTGGCGGGGGAGATTCGACCAAAGCCGCGCACGTGGCACTCGTCCTAGACACGGGTCCACTCTTTGCCTATTTGGACAGGGCTGACACTTGGCATTCTCGTTGCCGGACCTTGATAGACGGAACGACAGAAGAACTCATCGTCCCCTCTCCAGTTCTTGTGGAAGTCGACTACTGGATCAATGAGCGATTGCATCAGGGCGTTCTGCTACGTTTACTCGATGATGTAATTTCCAATTCGCTCTCCGTGTTCGACTTGGTGCCTTCGGATTATCGGCGGGTGCGCCAGCTATGCGATACGTACTCGGACGCGAACCTAGGGTTGGTAGACGCCTCTGTCATGGCTATCGTTGAGCGGCTGAACGAGCCAAAGCTGGCGACTCTTGACCACCGTGATTTTCGTATGATCCGCCCGCGGCACGTCGATTCCCTTATTCTCTTGCCCGAGTAGACCGCTGCCGCAGCGAGATCAAGCCCAGCGAGATCTCGCCGCTCGCGTACGAGGCGTGGTGTCGGGAGATGGGTCTGGCGACGGAACGACCGAGCCCGGAGTGAGAGCGGAGCTAGCTGAAAGCGTAAGCGTCAACCAGAACGACGTACGCGAGGAACCACGCGATCAGTACAATCAGTGCGCAGGCGCCAATCCCTGCTGTGATCGATGCAGCGGGCCGATAAACGAGCTCCCACGCGAAAATTGCACCGAATGTCAACCAGAAGATGACCCCTCCCAAAGGAGACTCCGGCCATGCGCCAAACAGAACGCCGAGCGCACTGAACGCGAACCCTACGACCCCAATAGAGATTCCAAGAGCGCAAGCAAGATAATGGAAGACGGTGCGAATGCCGAGACCCGCGATCGATGGCACCACTATGAAAGGCCCGAGCAGAGCTGAGAGTCCGATTTCTGAAATCAGCCTACTCGACGGTCGCGAAAGTACTTCGAGCACCAGGATCGCCGCAAAGCAAGTCCAGAATGCTACCAGTCATTCGAACGATAAGCTGATCTCGACTAGGTGTGAGGCGACCGTCAGGCCCCAAAAGAACAGTCCCGTCGTAATCGCAAGGGCGCAAGCGCAGTAATGGAGAAGGTCACGCAAGGCTAACGGTGCGCTGAGGTTCGACGCTGACCTAGTTAGCATGCCGACGCCATTGTAGTCCCAAATTGGGCCGTTTGGTCGTTCACTTTCGTCGACTGATAATCTATAGCTGGTGACGATTACAGCGTCCGAGAGTGACTCCACCGATATCGCGCCCCATTTTGGGCCTCAAGAGCGCATGCGTTTCTTCCTGCGCGAGATCGGCCAGGGCCCTCGCGCCGGGCGCGACCTCACGCGAGACGAGGCCCGCGAAGCGATGTCGCTCATCCTCTCGCAGCAGGCGACGCCGGCCCAGGCCGGCGGCTTCCTCCTCGTCCAACGCTATAAAGGCGAGTCGCCCGACGAGCTGATCGGCTTCGCAGAGGCGGTTCGAGCGACCGCGCGGACGATCGCGCCGAACGTCGAAGGGCTGCTCGATATCGGCAGCCCCTACGACGGGCGCAAGAAGAGCATCGTCGTCAGCCCGGCTTCAGCGATTGTTGCCGCTGCCGCCGGCGTGCCGATCGTGATGCACGGCGAGAAGCGCATCGGCCCCAAGTTCGGCGTCCCCATCGGCGACGTCCTCGAGGCGCTGGGCATCGCCATCGATGGCGAGGCAGACGAAGTTGTGCGCTCAATAGAGGAGACCGGCGTCGGCTTCATGCGCCAGGAGCGCTTCGTGCCGCAGGTCTTCGCTCTGCGAGAGCTGCGGACGGAGATCGCGCTGCGCACGTGCCTCAGCACCGTGGAGAAGATCTACAACCTTGCGGGCGCCTCTTACAGCCTTCTCGGCCTCAGCCACCTGCCATACGCGGAGAAGATGCTCGCTGCGGCGAGTGAGATGGGCTTCCGCCGCGTGATGATCGTGCAGGGTATCGAAGGCAACGAGGACGCTCCGACATCGCGTCCCTGCCGTGCGTTTCTCTGGGAATTGGGACAGAAACGCGAACTGCGGATAGACCCCGTCGAATACGGCCTCCAGCCGGCGACCGCCGAAGAGATGGCCGGCGGTGACGAAGCCGCGAACGCCCGCATCGCCGAAGCGGTACTCTCCGGCGAGCCCGGCGGCCACCGCGACCTCGTCCTCCTCAACGCCGGCCTCCGCATCTGGCTCGCGGAGCGAGCGGCTTCCATCGCCGAGGGCATCGAGAAGGCGCGAGAGGCGATCGATTCGGGCGCAGCTCGGGCCAGGCTGAAACAGCTATCAGCGAGGCGCCGTTAGGAGAATATTTCCGATGTCTCGGCCAGGCACTGGCCCCGCTGTTGACCCGCGAATGTAGCCCGGTGCCTTCAGGCGCCGAGTCGTGGCCACTTCGCAGAGAATGCCATTTCCCTCTTAGATTTCCCACCCCAATCCGTTACGCTAAAACCGGGCGCAACGACGTCCACTATCCACTGCCATGGCGAGCTGCGCCCCAAGCGAAATTCGCTGAGATTAACGGAGGAGGAGCCCGATAACCAAAATCTGCGCCCACCCACAAACATTCTATGGGCAATGCACGAAAAGCACCTCAATCAAGGAAACATTCAAGACCATAACAATCGAGAATTTTCCCGCCTCTTCAACTCATGACCCCACCCAAAGTCGACTTTTTTCGAAAAGCTATCAAGGCTTAGGCCCGCATCAATCAAGCGCGAAAGCGCCTCATTTCCCGTCGTTTTTCCTTGTTCCATCTTCCTTGCTCCTTTACAATTTGCCCATGGATGACTTCGGCCTGGACATGGAAGAGGTCACCAAGGTCATCGAGAGCGCGCAGGTCCTGGTCGTCCGCTTCGCCATCGTCGACAAGCGCCTCCTCGTCGATACCCGTACCAACGAAAAGGAAGGCCCTTTCATCGGCGTAGTCCCCAAGGCGGGCTCGGTCGAGGAGCGCTTCAAGAGCCTCAAGCGCCTCCGCCCGCGCTTCCCCCTGCCCGAGAAGATCATGTCCTTCATGTGGCCCCGTCACATGGAGACCTTCCACAACTCGGGCCTCTGGAACCGCATCGAGCAGCGCCTCGTCAGCCTCGGAGGAGAACCGATGACCGAGCGCTGCAACGAGGTCTTCGGCGAGCTGATCAGCGAAGAGAAGACGGAAGTCCTCGCAGCGATAAGGGGCGGCGAGGGCTACCAATCCCTCTGGGAGCGTTCCCGCTAGCTCCCGTATCCACGTCCGAATGCAGTCAGACGCCCGCCCCGGTGATGCCGCATCCGAGGGCCGAAAGGCGCGTATCACCGCCCCCGAAAACGTGAAGGTCGTCCCAAAGCCCTGGGGCGAGGAGCGCTGGCTCGCCCACACCGAGCGTTACGCGGGCAAACTGCTCGTCCTCAAGAAGGGCCACCGGCTGAGCCTCCAATACCACGAGCGAAAGCACGAGACCCAGTACGTGGACTCCGGCCGTATCAAGTACACGCTCGGCAGCGTCGACAGGCCGGGCGAGTACGAAGAGGTCATCGCCCAGGCGGGCACCACCGTGATGCTGCCGCCGGGCGCCATCCACCGCATGGAAGCGCTCGAAGATTCCCGCTTCTTCGAGGTCTCCACGCCTGAATTGACAGACGTCGTGCGCTTGGAAGACGACTATGGCCGCGCCGGGACTTCGACCTGAGATCGGCCGGGCGTGACGTGAAAATCATCGACCTGAGAAGCGATACGGTAACCTTGCCTTCGCCCGAGATGCGCAGGGCGATGGCAAACGCCGAGCTCGGCGACGACGTCTTCGGCGAAGACCCGACCGTCAACCGGCTCCAGGCGATGGCGGCGCAGCTGCTGGGCAAGGAAGCCGCGCTCCTTACCACCAGCGGCACGCAGAGCAACCTGACCGCCATGCTCACCCACTGTTCTCGCGGGGAAGAAGTGATCGTTGGCGACGAATCGCACACGCTGATCTTCGAGGTCGGCGGCGCCTGGGCGGTCGGCGGCCTCGGCCTGCGAGCAATTCGAAACGATGAGGGCGGGCGGCTCGACATGCTCGAGTTGCGGGCCGCGATTCGGGGGGACAATGAGCATTTTCCGCGCACCGGCCTGATCTGCCTCGAGAACACGCACAACCGCTGCGGTGGCGCCGTTCTCAACGAAGAAGACCTCGCTGCCGTGCGCGCCATCGCTGACAGGAACCATCTCCCTCTGCACATCGACGGCGCGAGGTTGTTCAATGCCGGGGAAGCGCTCAAAGTACCGATCGCTCGCCTCGCCGGCTATGCCGATTCGGTCTGCTTCAGTCTTTCAAAAGGGCTCGGCTGCCCGGTCGGCTCGGTCCTCTGCGGCTCGCGCGACTTCATAGCGGAGGCGCGGCGATACCGCAAGATGCTCGGCGGAGGCATGCGGCAAGCGGGCGTGCTCGCGGCGGCAGGTGTATACGCGCTCGAGAACATGGTCCAGCGCTTGGCCAACGACCACGAGAACGCTCGGATCGCCGCCGAAGGACTCGCCGAGGTTCCCGGGATCGAACTGGCTCCACCGCCGCAGACCAACCTCGTCTACTTCACGGTAGACGGCTGGGACCTTGCGGCATTTGTACGTCGCCTGTCCGAGGACGGTGTTCTCTGCTTCGATGAAGGCGGCCGGATCCGCTGGGTCACGCACTTCGGAATTGAACGCGCCGAAGTCGAGGAGGCAGTGGCCCGCGTTCAGTCCGTCATGGCTGCGGGCCTGCCGCTGCGCCGGGCGGGCGTCTGACCGCGTGCGGCCAGGCTTAGCCCTCGTCGTCTTCCTTGCACTGATCGGCGCATGCTCCGGTGACTCCGATGAGCTCGTGGCGCAAGATGTACTTTCTGCTATCCCTTGGTCGGCGCCGGAAACAGCCCACTACCGTTTGCTCCACGACGACGATACGAAGGGCAGCGGCGAACTCCGGATCGAGGCTCGTGAGGGCGCGTTGGTGCTGACCCAGAGCTTCGACATCCCCGACCAGAAGATCACGGATACTATCCAAGTCGAGGCTGATGCCCAGAGCCTCCACCCGAAAGTCGTGCAGCGCACGATCGATGGACCGGAGGGCAAGCGCGACTGCACGGCCACCTACCAGGGGAACGATGTTACAGTCGAGCAACAGGCCAAGGATGAGAATCGGAAGGATCAGCTAACCGTCCCCGCGCAGCATTACGACAGCTGGTCTGATCTCTTCCTATGGCGAACTCTCAAATTCTTCGAAGACGAGGAACTCAAGTATGTCGATGTCCTGACTTGCTCGCTCACGAAGCCAGACCTTCTGCCGGTTGTGCTGACAGTGAAGTCGAGGGAAGAAGTAAACGTGCCGGCCGGTAAGTTCCAGGCGTGGCGCCTGGAGATCCGGTCAGGTGGACGAACGCAGAAAGCCTGGTATGCGGATGATGCCGCCCGCACGCTCGTCCGTTACGACAACGGCGATCTCGTGTTCGAGCTAGAATCGCTCAACTGACTATGGATTGGAAAAGCGGGGGCCGGCAGAGACATGCCGATGGGCGGCGTTGGCCGGGGGACCGGCTCGGCATTGCCAGGAACCTTTGCGACAAATTCGACGAAAAAGACAAAGGCCGCGAGAAGGAAGAGAACGAACCAGAGAATGCCTAGGCGGAGAAAACGCAATCCTACGCCTCGGTCGCCCTCACTGATGCCGGGCCAGGCCGGCGATCTCTAGCTAGAACGCGAAACGTTCTCGATGAGGGTGAGAGCGTAGAGAATGAGGGCGCAAGCAGCCAGGGTGGCCGCTGTGCCCACACTCCACACGGCCGTCATATGCAGTGCCACAAAGTGCGCAGGGCGGGATGGTCGCACAAGACGCACGAGGTGGCGTGTAATGCCGACGGCCAGCCAGAGGAGCACGCCCCCATAGAAGAGGGCGAGGACAATTCCCACTGCATCCAACATTGCGGCCTTAGATTAGCAGCATGATAATAGTGGTTCAATACCTCTGGAACAATTCTTTCAATTTTCTAATGCTCTAGAACCAGCCACGGCACAGGAGCATGGATCGCTATAATGCTTGTGAGCGGGCGTAGCTCAGTGGTAGAGCATCTGCCTTCCAAGCAGAGGGCCGTGGGTTCGATCCCCATCGCCCGCTCCAGTTAGTTTAGGTCGGTGTTTTGAGCAGTTCAATGCGGGTGCCCGTGCGCCCCAAACCGGCGCCGTGACCGTTGATCTGGGCATTGCTCGGGCGATAGACGCGCAGACGTTCGGCGAACCTGGGCAGCGCACTTTTCGCCTTCGCGTGCTCAGCGGGCGGACGAATGCGGCCTCGTTGTGGATGGAGAAACAGCAATTTCAGCAACTCAACCTAGCGTTCGCGCAGCTCCTGGGGCAAATGGACTACCGGGAAAGGCCGGGCGCGCCTGATCTCGGCGAGTTCCCAGTAACGGCGGAGCACGATTTTCGCGTAGGAAAGATTGCGCTGGGATTCGACTCTTCTGACCGAACCGTGGTCCTGGACAGTTATGAGCTCGGGAACGAGGAAGAGGCGGAGGCCGATCTGCGCGTGCGTCTGACCCCAGATCAGTGCGCGTTTCTTGTCGGACAGTTAAGCGACATCATAGGGAAAGGGCGACCGCTGTGTCCTCTGTGCGGCGCGTCGATCGACGCCGATCAGCACGTTTGCATTCGCGCGAACGGCCACATGAGTCAGCCCATTCCAGACGAGCAGACAGGACCCGAAGAGACCAGCGATTAGTTATCCTCTCCTGCGACCGCTCTACTCGAATTCCCAGGTGAGTCCTTGGGAAAATGCCTGCAGAACCCGGCGCGCGACGACCATACGATGCACCTCGTCAGGTCCATCGTATATGCGCGCTGCGCGCGCCTGACGGTACATCGATTCAAGGGGCGTGTCGCCGGAAACACCGAGGGCGCCGTGAACCTGGATCGCGCGGTCGATTACATCGTGCAGAACCTTCGCGCCGAAGAACTTGATTACCGATATCTCAACGCGGGGGTCCTCGCCGCTGTCGATCTTCTGTGCGGCGTGCACCGTGAGCAGGCGCGCCGCCTGGATTTCGGCGATGGAATCGGCGATCCAGTTTTGTACCGTCTGCTTGTCGGCGAGAGTGCCGCCGAACGCGCGCCGGTCTAAAGCGCGGCGGCACATCAATTCGAACGCGCGCTGCATCTGGCCGAGCCAACGCATGCAGTGATGAATGCGCCCGGGCCCCAGCCGTTTCTGCGCAATAAGAAATCCATCTCCCGGCTGGCCCAGGGTGTAAGTGACGGGCACCCGGCAATCCCGATAATAAATCTCGCAGTGGGCGCCGGCGGTTTCCCCCATCACAGGAACCGGCCGGACGATTTCGAAACCCGGCGCGTCGGTAGGGACAATTATCTGGCTCATCCTGCGGTGCGGATTACCATCGGGATCGGTGACGCACATGACTATCGCGAACGAGGCCCCGATGGCGCCGCTCGTAAACCACTTGTGCCCGTTGATCACCCATTCATCACCGTCGCGCACGGCGCGCGTCTGAAGTCCGGTCGGGTCCGCGCCCGAGACCTCTGGCTCAGTCATTGAGAAACACGATCTGATGTCACCATTGACGAGTGGTCGCAGCCAGCGCGCCTTCTGCTCATCCGTACCGAACTGCCAGAGGATCTCGGCGTTGCCCGAATCCGGCGCCTGCGACCCGAACGCGCGTGGCGCGTAGGGGCTGCGGCCCAGAATCTCGTTGACGTACACATACGGCATGAAGCCGATTCCCTGCCCACCGGCCTCTGCGGGCAGATGCAGCGCCCAGATGCCTATCGCCTTGGCCTTGCTCTGAAGCTCTTTCATTAGCGCTTCTGATTCACCATTGTGCTCCGAAAGAGGGCCCTCGTTCGGATAGATGTTCTCGTCCATGAAGGCACTGACTCGTTGTCGCATCTCTCTTATTTCGGGCGTCATCTTTAGGTCGGGCATCTGCTCCTCCTTATCTGGGCGCCAGCTTTTCGAGCCAGGCAATGCATTGTTCTCGCTGCCCCGTCGGCTCCCTGACTGTCGGGATGATATTCATAATGGGCGTCGTTATCCCGTTTTCGCAATAACCTCGGATCTTCTCCCGGCACGCCTCCGGGCTGCCGTAGACGAAGATCTCCTCGACGACCCGCGTCGGCACCAGGCCAACTGCCTGCTGACGCTCGCCGGACTGCCAGGCCTTCATCATTGGGGCGAGCGCGTCGCCACGGCCGAGCCACTCGTGGAACGCGTAATAATAGGGAGTCGTGAGATAACCGGAGACGATGAAGCGCCCGATCATCTGAGCGGCGTTCTCGTCCTCAGTCGCAATAACGAATATGCGGCAGGCTATATCCGGCGCCTCCTTGCCGGCCGCCTTCGCAGCGTCATTGGCTACGGCCGAGATCTTCCGAGCGTCATCGGGAGATATGTAGTTCGTGATGACACCGTCCGCTTCGGCCGCGCCTAAACGCAGCATCTTCTCTCTCAACGCGGCAACGTAAACACGCGGCGGCGCGCTCGGGGGTCGCGCCAGGCGAAAGCCACGAATGTTATACGGCCCGATCGTGGCGGCCATCTTTTCGCCGGTGAGTGCCTCTTTGAGGAAAGCAAGCGTCTGACGCATGCGCGCGACCGGCTGTTCAAGAGCGACGCCGTTCCAGTTCTCGACGATGGCAGGCGAGCTCGTCCCGATTCCGAGACAGAACCGCCCGGCGGCGAGATCCGCCAAAGCGGATGCCGTCTGGGCCAGCAGTGTTGGCGTGCGGGTGTAAATGTTGGCGATTGCGCAGCCGAGCCTGGTGTTTTTAGCCCATGTGGCGAACGCAGCGAGCGGCGTGAAGGCATCGTTCGCGTTGACCTCAGCCGTCCAAGCATCAGTGTAGCCAAGTTCCTCCGCAGTCCGGAGAACGGGTTCGTGCTCGGAGAGAGGAATCCCTTCGAGCGGATATGTCATCCCCCAACGGTCGATTTGTTAGCCCCCGAAGTTAGGCGCTCGCTTCTCGACGAACGCCTGCACGGCCTCGGCATGGTCCGGCTGCCGCCGGGCTTCACGGATCGCAAACCCCTCGGCCGTGACGACACGTCGCAGGTTGCTTTCATTGGCGTTCTCATGGATCAGCCGCTTGGCCAGCCAAACGGCTGACGGAGGGTTCGCAGCGATTTCATCCGCAAGCGCCATCGCTTCCTGTAAGAGCGAGTCGTGGGGTACTACGCGGTCCACGATGCCCCGTTCCTTGGCCTCAGTGGCATCGATCATCCGCCCCGTCAAAGCCATAAAAAGCGCGTTTCCCATTCCGGCGACCAATGGAAGGTAGCGGGTGCTGCCACATTCCGGCGTAAGGCCCACTTTTACGAAACGAGCGGAGAATTGGGCGCGCTCAGACGCGATTCGCATGTCGCAAGCGAGCGTCACCGTCAGGCCGATGCCAACGGCGTGTCCGTTAATGGCGGCAATAACGGGTTTGCTCCGGGCGAGCGCGATGGGCACTTCCGGGCTTCCGTCGCGGGCAAGCAGCGGGGAAGCCTGTCTGCGACTGTTACCGGAAGTCAGGTCTTCAGACCAGGCGCTTATGTCTCCGCCTGCGCAGAAGGCGCGGCCGGCTCCCGTGACCACGATTGCTCGTATCGCAGCGTCGGAGGAGGCAGCGTCGAGAGCATCTAGAAACTCGCTCTCCATCTTGCCGTTCCACGCGTTCAGCTTTTCCGGCCGGTTGAGAGTGATTACGAGAACATTACCGTCCGGTTCGTAAAGCAGCGTTTCGTAAGCCTTCGAGACAGACGCCATTGATTCCCCCTGGATATCAGCGTGCGCCAGCCAATGTACCACAGGTGATTGTGAAATTGCCCGGTGGTGGGCTTCAGCCGCTACGCGGATGCAAGCGACTGACTTGATCAAAGCGAGGCCGGTGCGGAGGGCCGGGAGAATTCAGCGCTTGCAGAAAGAGTCATTCTTGTCTTTTCACCGCGTTCTGCAGGTCTTCCAGTGTGGTCCGCGCCTGTTCACCGTAAAGGATCGAGAAGCTTGGGTTGATCTGGATGGCCCGTGAGAGATAGTCTCGCGCCGCATCTCGATCGCCGACTTTGTAGTTGATCATGCCCGCGTGGAAGAGGATCGTCGGGTCTTGCGTCCCAAGGCGTAACGCCTCGCGGGAGTAGTTCAGCGCCTCGTCGTTCTTCCCGATCTTGTAGAGCGCCCAAGAGAAGACGTCGGCGGCACGGATGCTCCCGGGACGTGCTTCGTATGCGGCACGGGCCTGGCCCAGGGCATCGTCGCGATTGAGATCGTGGTCCGCCATGTAGAGAGCCATTTCGAGATCGGTGTCAATGCCATTCGCTCGGTAGAGGCTGTCGATTGCACCGACAAGATCGTATTGGCGTTGCGCTTCGCCATCGCGGCCGGCGGCGCGGTAAACGTCGCCAAGGGCTGCTACGTAGTCGACGACAGGCTGACGGGCTGTAACATCCCGATACAGCTCGATGGCTTTTTCGTAGTCTCCGCGAGCCGCGGCGAGGCGAGCATTCCCGGCGACCGCATGGACGTATCCGGGAAACGCGTCAAGCGCAGCTCGATACTCGGCGGCGGCGTTGTCCGGCGCGTTTGTGTTGAAGTAGATATTGCCCAACTGCCAGTGCACCCACGCGGCGGTCTCGCCACCAGGACGGACGGCTTCAACGGCGAGTTTCATCGCTTCTATCGCCCCAACTGAATCGCCGTAAAGCTCGCGGACATAGGCTATACGGACGTAAGCGTTGAGATCGGGACGAGCATCGAGCATGCGCTGGAAGGCAGACCTCGCCTCGTCGTAGCGGCCGAGCTCGACGAGCGCGTCGCCAAGTGCGCCCTGAATGTCTGGGTCGTCTGGGTCCAGCCGGAGAGCCTGCTGGGCCAGTTCCAGCGCCCGGGCGAAGTCATGACGGGCCGCAGCCAACCTGCTTGCACCGGTGATGCCCTCTTGGTCAGTTGGGTCGATCGCCTGCGCCTTGTCAAACAGACCCCCGGCTTTCGTGTAAAAGGCGGGGTCGCCGCTCTCTCGCGCCTTTTGCAGGTAAGCAGATCCAAGGCCGTCAAGAGATACGAGATCATTCGGTTTGCTGGCAAGACGCTGTTGGAGCTGAGTGATTGCCCGATCCGCCGCTGACGCGATAGGGGCTGCGCGATCGCTATTGTCCTCTTCGGAACCAGACAAGAACCTCGCGATGGATAGGAACCCAGTGGCGCCGGCGAGGAGTAGGAGGACTGCTGTCACTCCTGCGAGACGATTCACCCTGCTCATAGACTGTCCCGTCGGCTGGGAGGGGCCGCCGGGGCGGACGGCCCCTCCCGGAATCGGCACTACCCTTGGATTCGCTTCCGGATTGAGCCGATCACGCGCGGGCCAGCCACAGCGACCGCGAGGATGAATCCGAGCAGGCCCATCCCAAGCGTTGCCACGCTAAACACCGACACGCCGTGGTCGTGCTCATGGTTGTACCCCTGGTGGGGCAGGCCAAGATACGGGAAGTGATCAAGATATGGAACATCGTTTGCCTGGACGTTGTCGGAGATGCCCAGGGAAGCAGGGCAGTTGATGGCCCCAAGGAGATGTAGGATGCCACCTGCGGCTGCACGAGCGTCGATATCGAGCACGTCATCGCCGACGCGGCGGCCATTCGGGAAGCCAGCGACGTCCCCTCCGAAGGCGCCAAGCGGGCTGTATGAACCGGTCCCAGTTGTGGGCGCGACGTTCGTGTTCAAATGGAGCACGTCTGCTGGGACCGGGCCGCCTTCGTGCTGGGTGTCCTGAGTGCCGGGAAGGCCGAGAGTACCAGCAGGTATGCCCTTAAGAAGCACGAGGTCCAAGTCCGCCCGGCCGTCGGTCGGCGTGCAACCGGTGACGCTGTTCAACAGTGGCACGAAAGCGGCCCCACCCAGGCTGCTGCCGGGTTTAACGATGA
>Ga0137366_10003130_pt1 | contig 12825 bp, 10 predicted proteins | sample SagtaG_8_FD_104938 | JGI IMG/M metagenome (GOLD analysis project Ga0137366, IMG submission 104938) | Vadose zone soil microbial communities from Sagehorn Ranch, Mendocino, California, USA - Sage1_L_60_16 metaG | ecosystem: Environmental > Terrestrial > Soil > Vadose zone | place: USA... | reverse complement strand
CACTTGGAAGTAGATCTTCTTTCAGTATCCGCCCATAAAATTAATGGGCCGAAAGGTGTAGGGGCATTATACAGACGTGAGGGCTTGAATTTAGCCGCGATAATCCACGGCGGAGGCCAAGAATCAAATCTCAGGTCTGGTACCGAAAACGTTCAAGGAATCGTAGGTTTTGGAAAAGCTTGCCAAGTTGCCGCTCAAAGATTGGTTACCTACGAAACAGAAGTTCAGGCGCTTAGAAATTATATGATCGACCGAATCGTGCATGAAATACCTAACTCTCGTTTAAACTGTTTTGCCCAACAGAGAATTCCCAATATCGCCCATTTCACCTTTTTGGGAGTCAACGGCGAAGACCTTATCATCAAACTCGATGAGCTCGGGATCGCTGCATCCACCGGATCAGCTTGTTCGTTAAGACATCAGAAACCATCTCATGTCCTAAAGGCCATGGGATTCTCGTACGCGGAGTTAACTGGCTCTCTTCGTTTAAGTATCGGCATCCTAAACACCAAAGAGGAAATAGATCATGCTGTTTCAGTTTTGTCAAAGGCAGTGGACGAATTGCGAAAATTTTCGCCATTCGAATTAGTATCAAATAAACAAAATTGATCAACAATATTATTACCTCCGATCAGGCAGTTTCATCTGCGTTTGGCTAACTGACAATCTCCAGAATTCTATAGAGGTCGAGCTCTCGAATTATGAGTTACCAGAGGTTAAATATGAAAATGGTCAATCCGTGCCGTGGGGATTAAGATGCGTAAGATGTGTAATTTCAGGGACACCAACCAAGACATACAGCCCCGAACATGTAGACAACTAAAATCTACGGGGGATGGTCCTTAAGTGGTGTTGTGCGACTATACTTGAATGAACCGAATTACCGGAATTCGGCGATTCTCCGAAGTCAGCAGCTGCAAAAACCAAATACACGTAAATTCTTTACTCGATTATTGCGACAACGTCGTACCGGGCGACTGTCATCCCTTTCTTCACTTTTATTTCTCGTATTTTGCCATCTTTGTGTGCTTTTACTGCTACTTGCATCTTCATAGATTCAAGAACTATTACGGAGTCACCGGACTTCACATCCGTTCCCGCATTTAGTAATACATTTACTACTCTTCCAGGGATTTGGCTGGTTAAATTGTTATTGCCTACAGATACCGTCGAAGAGAAGGTCTTGTAAATCAAGTCAGCAAATTTGAAATGTTTTTTTATTGTCATTGGATTCCCGTCGAGTAGAATCGTTATTTCAGAACTGTTAGATCTAAGTATCTTTGCATGATGAAATGAATTCTCAAATATGAACTCAACTTCGTCGGTGCCTAGCCTCACTAGCCGGACTTGATATTCTTTTCGATTTATCTTTAGAATTACCGATCCATCGCTGAGTGAATGAACTAGTTCTCCATCTACTTCCTGTTGCGTTTCTGCTACCTTAAATTCCACTTCCGCTCCGTCCCAGATTCTTCCAGCTCGATGCCCTGGCACTCTTCTTGATAGGGGCGGGATCGCTCCCTGATCTCCTAATTGATTCTGATTGCAGGAGTATCGCAGCTATTGCCATTAAGGCGTTCCTTCTAGACATATCCCTATGTTCTTTGCGCATTACATCTAATATGTTCGACCTATCAAGATAATCTGTGGAGATATCTCCTCTGATAAAATCTCCGTTATTCATTATTGTTTCATGTAAAGGAATAGTCGTGCTAATGCCCTCGACATCAAACTCTCTCAGAGCATTTTTCATTCTCGAGCGAGCTTCTTGATGGTCTTGGCCCCACGTGATTATTTTTGCGACCAAGGAATCGTAATAGCCCGACACAGTACAGCCAGGGTAAAGGTAGCTATCTACTCTAATTCCCGGGCCCTGCGGGAGATTGGATTGGCCAACCGTGCCGACTGAGGGTGCGAAGTCGTAAAACGGATCTTCTGCATTGATTCGACATTCTATGGAACATCCATGCATTTTTAGGTCGTCTTGTTTAAAAGAAATTTCTTCGCCTTGAGCTATGGAAATTTGTAGCTTCACAAGGTCTAAACCTGTCACAAGTTCTGTAACTGGATGTTCAACCTGAAGTCTTGAGTTGATCTCGATAAAATAAAAATTTCCCTCCTTATCTCGTAAAAATTCCGCTGTTCCAGCATTGAGGTAATTTACGATTTCGGCCGCTCTGATCGCAATTTCTCCTATTCGTTTCCTCATCTCTCCGTTCACCACCGGAGAGGGTGACATTTCGATCAGTTTCTGATGCCTCCGCTGGATAGAACACTCTCGTTCGAATAGGTGTCTAGTGTTTCCATACGAATCTCGAATAAGTTGAAATTCTATATGCCTTATCCGTTCGAGACCTTTCTCGACATAGAGCGAGGCCTTGCCGAAAGCGGCCTTGGATTCGGCAGCTGCAATCTCGAATTCCTGTCTTAACTGCTTCTCGTCTTTTGCCAGTCTAATGCCCCTTCCTCCACCGCCAAATGCTGATTTTAAGAGAACTGGATAACCAATGTTACGAGCACTGCTCTCTGCCTTGTCAACGTCACCAATAATTCCATCACTGCCAGGAATAACCGGGATGTTTGCCTTCTTCATTAGTGCTTTGCATTTCATCTTGTCACCTGTCACAGCCATGGCTCTACTGCTAGGCCCAATGAAGATGATACCGTTCTTCTCGCATGTATCTGCAAAATTTTCATCCTCAGACAAAAACCCGTAGCCGGGATGAATCGCGTCTGCTCCAGCCATCATTGCAGTTTCAATAATCTTTTTGGTATTGAGGTAGCTTTCTGAGGCAGCAGAGGGCCCGATGTGATATGCTTCGTCAGCTCTTTTTACATGCACAGATCGAGTATCTTCGTCGGAGTAGACAGCGATAGTCTTGATTCCAAGCTCCCTGGAGGCACGGACAATTCTAAGAGCTATCTCGCCTCGATTTGCAATTAAAATACTCGAAATCACTCGGCCCATTGTTCTCGACTCAATTTACAAATTTATGTTCCCGTGTTTTCTTAAAGGCCTAGAATCCTTCTTGTTTGCAAAAGCATCTAGCGAATGGATTATCATTGGCCTCGTCTCTATAGGATCTACAACCGCATCAATGATCCCTTTCTCGGCTGCTATGTATGGATTAGCAAACTTATCACGGAATTCCTTGGCCAGCTTCTTTTTAGTAGTCACGGCATCAGGAGATTGTTTCAAATCTCTTCTATGTATAATTGTGATGGCGGCCTCGGGACCAAGAACGGCGATTTCAGCAGTGGGCCATGCACAATTCAAATCCGTGCCTAAATTTTTACTTCCCATTGCAATATATGCTCCACCATACGCTTTACCAACGATACAAGTTATCTTGGGAACTGTTGCCTCACAGTATGCATAAAGTAGCTTGCTGCCATGTCTAATTATTCCATTGCTTTCTTGATCTGCTCCAGGCAGATAACCAGGAGTATCTACAAGGGTAACAATTGGAATATTAAACGAATCACAAAATCTAATAAAGCGCGCTGCCTTGCACGATGAATTGATATCTAATGCACCTGCCAGGTACATAGGTTGATTAGCGACAATTCCCACAGATCTCCCCCCCATCCGAGCAAACCCTACAATTATGTTCTCTGCAAACAATTCGTGAACTTCAATAAATTCTCCGTTATCAGCAATCGACTTTATTATTTGCTTCATGTCGTACTGCTCATACGGATTTTCAGGCAATACGTTTAGGAGGTTTGGATCAATCCTATTGACATCGTCGGTTGTCTCAACCATTGGCACTTCCTCAGCATTATTTTGGGGAATAAAAGACAATAGTGTCTTAATTTTATCTATGCAATCATACTCATTTTTGGCCACAAAATGTGCGACCCCCGATTTTGATGCGTGGGTTCTAGCACCGCCTAATTCTTCGAATGATACATCCTGGCTCAGGACTTCTTTTACTACTTCCGGGCCGGTTACGAACATTTGACCAACGTTTTCTACCATTATGACAAAATCAGTCATTGCTGGAGAGTATACTGCTCCACCTGCACAGGGGCCCATGCTGGCAGTGATCTGCGGAATTACACCTGAGGCCATCGTATTTCTAAAAAAGATATCCCCGTATCCGTCTAAGCTCATCACGCCCTCCTGAATTCTGGCTCCCCCGGAGTCTATTATACCCAAGAGTGGCGCGCCAGATTTCATTGCGTGATCCATTAACTTGGAAATCTTTCTCCCTGCCATTTCACCCAGGGAACCTCCTAAAATTGTAAAGTCATAGGCGTATACGAAAACTTGGCGGCCGTTCACATAGCCAAAGCCCGTGACAACACCGTCTCCATAATATTTTTTTTCAGTTGCATCTTCACTCCGTTGTGTAACATATTTGTCTATCTCAACGAATGTATTTGTATCCAAAAGAATGTCAATTCGTTCTCTGGCTGTCAGCTTGCCTTTAGAGTGTTGAGCTTCGACCTTTTCCGGGCCACCTCCACCTTCAGCCAATTTTTTCAGATTATACAGCCGCTTGATTTTTTCTTCGTGCATGTAGAAATACATTTAATGCCAATCCTGGCTATATAAATTCATTACAGAAGATGGCAACAATCATATCTTTCTGATAACAGACCATCCACCAATTGCTTGTCTGTTATGTCAAATGGTGAATCAGCCAGATAAATTTAAAAAGGAATCTATCCGTGAATTCAATCTCTAAGTCCTGCCCTTCCGCCGCGAGCTCTTCGAAAATAGTTCATGCCTAAATTGTAATTCTCGAACAAAGCCTGAAGAGCCTCAATTTCTCCCATAACCGACCGGATCCTTAAGCTGTTTCTTTCAGGATTTTTCTTTAATTTTTCCAACTCTTCATTTTTTTCTACAAGCATTTTCGCTATGTCCCGCTCGTAATCACTCGACATCCTTAGATGCCATACAATTAATTCCGATTTTAATATTTGCTATTATACTTCGCATCCACGGAACATCTTGCAGGACAATATCGTGTAATTGGCTCAAAGCACAGTAGCTACGCCAATTAGCAGTTGGCCTTTAGACGTCTTCCTTAATGGAATCCAACTCGTAGCCCTATGAATAAGATCATTCGGCATTCTTTATCTCCTTATGCTGTGAAATATAGGCATATTTTTCGGCTATAAGATATTCTGCAAACACACATTATCATTTATTATTATTATTATCGTCACGAGTCTATTGAAAGACGACTATCCATCTAATCTACACTTTCATTGTCCCATTCATGTTTTTTTGCAATAGGGCGAAAAGGTCTCTTCGATTTAGTTCGTTATACCAATATTGATTATAATGGCTGACAGTCAGAAGCAGAAATTCTAAGAATGGTTTATGCTCAAAATCCTGAGGAAGCATGTCTAGAGCAAGCTTGGCTTCATCGAGGTAATTTTTCCCTTTTTTTATTGTAAGTTCAAACCCTTTCTTGACATCTCCACTCAAGATCGAAAAAAACAGAGGCCATGACGGAATCTTGATTCGACCATTTCTAATTGCGTCTTGAATTTCATTCCCACAGCCTACAGATTCGCCAGCCTTTGCCATGCCTAGATGAAAAATATCAGCTAGTGGTCTACGATTTAGTGCCATGTTTCGACCAGCTGTTCCCATTATTGCTCGGTACTTCTTGTAACATCCTATCATATTTTCGTCGCTTATTGATTCCGGTTTTGTTTTCAGCTTTGCATCTATGTATTGCCCAATTCTTGCGTCCTTAAAGCCTTCTTCAAAGGCCTTTAAGATAGATTCTCCACCTTGTGAAATTTTTTGTCTTGCGATTTCTAAGATGTACGGATTCATTAACTTGTAATCATCTAGATAGTCGAGGTCCTCATCTTTATCAATTATCCGGTCCATAGGTTCGCTAAGATCAATAGCAATAATATGGCCATCTATAATCGCGTTCCGCATTTCAGTCGGAATCGTTTCTTGTTGGTATTGTGATGCACCATCAAATAAAGCGTGTAATACGGGGAATGTCATAGCTACAAAATTAGAATTTAAGAGCCTGTCCACACGGTCAGCTAGTATCTCCGGTTTCGATATCCTTGCCTTCACCTCATCGATTTTGTGATCATCTAAGCCAAACTCAGGTGATCCCATTTCCTCAGTAAACTTCTTCAGTGTAGCTGATGGATTAGGGTCAGAAATGATCTGTGTGTGTAAGGAAAGTAAATATCTCTTCGTGAATTCTCGGAATTCCTGTTCATTGTTTTGATTGTATTTATGAAATTGTTGGTAGCCCTTTTCACGCAGGATAATGTGTTTTATAATATCTTTCCCCGATTTTGTACTCATCAGAGCGCTTTTTTTGAAGATGAATTCGTCCTTACTGCTCATGTATGGGTTTCAGTATATTAGCTCGTTATTTAACTTTAATATGGCGAGAACATCAAAATACTTAGTATGACTCAAAGGTTAAGTATGATTATTAATATATTAATAATATTGAAATATCCATTCTTATCTATCTAGAAGCCATAGCAATGCGCTCCTGTTCATTTTTCTTCTTTATTGCATGACTTGACATATCATTGGTCGCCGCCGAAACTATCTCCTTCGCTAGTGCTTCCTCAATTGTTTGAGGATTGGAGTAGCTCGATTCTCGTACGCCCTCCGCTATGAATCGAAGGGCAAGATCAACTCTACGTAGCGGCGCAACGTCCACTGATACATGATACACAACCCCCCCGTATACTATACGAGTAGTGTCCTCATTAGGTGATGCGTTTTCGATAGCGCTCACTAGCAATTCCACCGGATTTTTTCCAGTCTGTAAATGAATTATATCTAGGGCAGTTCTGATTACAGTTAACATCTTTGCCTTTTTGCCACCCATCCTGCCTGTATTTTTTGCGTATCTTTTTCCGAAGTGCATCATCTTGTTTGCCAATCTTTCTACGATGTTTACTTCTGCTTTCTTAAACCTCTGGCGCTCATGTCTTCCTGAGGTAATTGGAATAACAGCGGATTTTAAAGAGATTACTTTTTGCAGACCTAAATCCTTCACTTGGATTTTGTCAGTACCCCACTTATTGAATAACAATATATTGACATGCTCCTTACCGCTCATTTTCGTTATCTCCTCGGTTTCTCTTTCTTACCACGCACAAGCTCATTTAAAGAAACACCATTTACTTTAAAGACCTGCCACCTGACGCCGGGTATATCTCCCATAGCTCCGCCCATTGATCCACCAATGCCTTCTAGTATGACCTCATCATGTTCGTCGACAAAATTTAATGCGCCATCCCTTGGAAGAAAAGCAGTGATCGATTTCCCGTTTTTGATTAGCTGCACTCTAACACACTTTCTGACAGCTGAATTAGGCTGTTTTGATTCGATCCCGACCTTTTCCAACACAATACCCCTCGCCTGGGGCGCACCCTCCAGCGGATTGGCTTTTTTGTCGAGCATTAGCATTCTTCTCTTATAATACTTGTTTGCCCATCTTGCCCGATTCCTTTTTGTTCGCAAAACACGTCCGGCAAATAATCCTAATGGAGATTTAGCCACTCAAAAATTCACCTGATTAGCGCTTTCTGAGCTTTGTTCTGGGCTTACTATCAGAACATTAGATATTTGGAAATAACGTTTTGCTAGTAGCCTTGCCTTCTCTGCATTCCTACCCTCACGACCTACAACAACGCCTTTTCTTTTTGGGTCGACAACGACAACCGCCTGCTTTGATCCGTCGGTTCGTTCATTAATCTTAATGTCATTAATCATTTCAGAATTTAAAATATTACGAATAAATTCAGAAGCATCATCAGAATATTCTACAAGTTCAACTTTTTTTGCAACAACATTCTGCAACTGCTTAATTGTTGCTCCCCCTTTACCAATTGCAAGCCCCATTTGACCCTTGTTAACGATAAAAATAACACGCTCCATTTTGTCATCAACTATGCAATCCCTAGCACTTGCACTTGAAATAGTTTGGAACAAAGATATTAAACGAAGTTCGTCAGGAGTCAGTTTAATCTTTTCAGTCATCTCCTAAGACCTCTACGGCAAATGCAATTTGAAGGGTTCAAATGACAATTCATGCTGATTGTAACAGTCCAATTTAAGTCTTGACGCCGATTACTTTAGCGCACGACGTAGAAGCTTGACATGACTGAATGCACTGAGAAATTGGAATTTATACAAATTGAACCGCACTTTTCTCATCTTCTTTTTGTTAAATGTTTCATACAGCATTCCATTAAATCGAGAAAACTGAAAGCGTGACTCTCCAATTCATCAGAGTGCGTGTATACGTGAAGGTAATCTGACAGTACTCAAACTATTCGGCCTTAATCGCGACCACAGCAACTCTGAACGGCTTGCCGCATAATTTGCCTAACTGCATAGAATTACCATCAAATTGATGAATTGGAACTCCTGTTGCTAGAGCCTGTTGTTCAAGTACTCTTCTGGTTGTAGAGTTAACAGACCTTGAGAGTACGATAAGTTTTGACCCTTTTATAGTTTGAAGAACCTGCCTATGGCCACATTTGAAGTTGCTACTGCCGACTGCTTCCTTAAGCGTTTTCTCTATCGTCTTCAGCATTTTTTTCTTTCACCTGCATATAGAGATCTACCATCCCAGTGCCCACAGGTACGGTAGCGCCTACAATGACGTTTTCTGTTACACCCCTTAATGTCTCTACTTGTCCTTCAAGCGAAGCCCTTGCTATGGTCGGAACTGTAATCTCGAAAGCTGCGCGTGCTAAGACTGAAGTCTTAGTTCCAGCTATACCGTGTCTACCGATCTGTTGCAAGTATCCTTTCGAGGTCATAAGATCCGCTACCAACATTATATGCCTAATGTCGACTTCCAAACCCTGCTCCTCTAATGTGTTCGTAATCTCTTTTACCAGAGCGGTTCGCGCAGCTTCGATCCCGAGTGTCTGCCATATTTCGTACACGTTATTGGTCGTGACTCTTGACGTGTCAACCCCTTTTACCGCTACTACTTTTGCAAGGTTCGATCCAGCAGTCTGAATAACCCATTCCTCCTCTTGTTTTACGATCGTGACCCTTTCAACATCAGGGACTCCTTTAACTCTTGTATTCAGAAGCTTATTCTTTAATGCGAGAAGAGTCTGTGCATCAGGCTCGCCAGGTATAGCCAATTTGATCAAAAATTTCCTTTCATTCAAAGAGATTTCGTACTTCTTTTTGGATCCTTTCAGAACTTGATAAACATCTTGTAACTCGCAGCCTCGCTCTCCAAGCTTCGTTTCCGAAAGCTGAAACGTAAGAACCCCTCCGTAATCAACGTCAGTCTTTTCAATCAAATCACTGACCCGAGTATAGATTATATCCCTAGCCACCTCAAGTGCTTTTTCTCTAGTTATTCGATATTCCCTATCTAGATATATATCCATTGTTGGCGTTACAGGTTTTTTCCTAGCGTCTACTAATTCGATCAGTCTTGGCAACCCCAGTGTTACATTTCTTTCCTTAACTCCTGCAAAGTGGAAGGTCCTAAGAGTCATTTGCGTGCCGGGTTCGCCTATCGATTGTGCAGTCACGACGCCCACTGCTTCCCCGGGCTCTGCCATCGCCCTGCCAATAAGATCAAGAGCTTTTTTTAGAACCCTCTCGATTCCTTCCCTACTCAGTCGGTTTTCAGAAAGAGTGGTTTGCAAGTCTTTCTGTATTTTCGGATTAAGCTCTGTGGCATATTTTGCAACAACCGCTTTTATGTCCAGCTCCGTTGCCCTTCTGCCATCGTCTTCAACAATCTCGCTTCCAATTAGCCTTGAAATATTGACGGCTTCGCCGTGGTCGCTCTTTGCCGGATCTATCCCATCTTCACCATACAAGTACTGAATAATATTTCCATGAGGATCTCGCACAGTTTGATCATATTCTATTTTTAGATGTTCAAGAGCATTTATCAGTCTTCTCTGCATGTACCCAGATTGTTGCGTCCTGACCGCAGTATCGACCAAGCCCTCTCTACCCCCCATTGCGTGGAAGAAGAATTCCAAGGGGTTCAACCCATCTCGATAATTTGATTTCACAAATCCTTTTGCATCTGGGTTCGTATCGTTAGTTTTGAAATGAGGTAGCGCTCTATTGTGATATCCTTTGTAAATCCTCCTCCCCCTAATAGATTGTTGACCCAATGCCGCCGTCATCTGGCCTATATTAAGAGTGGAACCCCTAGCGCCGGTGGATGCCATTATAACTCCTGAGTTATAGTCTGGAAATGCTCTATCGGCCGTTTTTCCTGCTCTATCCCTTGCTCTAGATAGTTCATTAACAACATAGAGTTCTAAGGCTTCTTCTGGAGCCAGTCCTCTTGTTAACGGTAGTGAGCCATCCTTGTATTGCTGAATCAGCTCATGAACCTTCTCATAGGCCTTTTGAATAACATTTGTAATCTCTTGCTTTTTCTCAGGCTCTAGCCATAGGTCAGAATAACCATATGAAAACCCTCTATGAGAGATGTAGGTCTTCAACATAATCAGTATTGAATCAAGAAATTTACGAGCAATATCATTACCGTAATCCTTCACAATCCTATGCAGGACGCTGTCGGGCTCCTCCGCCCCGATTGAGGCCTTGTCGATAACTCCGCTCAACAGCTCCCCATTCTTTATGACAACATCCCTTCCTTCGCCTTTAATTGCTTTATTCCATTTAGATGTGATCACGAAGTTAAAGTCCCGGGGGAGAAAAAGGGTGAACAGCTGTTTCCCAGAGAACAATTTTTCTCCATCTTTGGTAACTCGCGGTTCAGGCAGAGTACCTTTGTATCCGCCTATTAGAGCAAAGTTTGCAAATTCTTCTCTCGTCAAAGTGGTGTCATCACTAGTAAGAATGAACGCCCCGGTGATGAAGTCCCTTATTCCGCCTATAATTGGCCCTCCGTACCTAGGCGATATCAATTGATCCTGGACTCTCATTAATAGCGCTGCTTCAGCTCTTGCTTCTTCGCTTTGTGGAACATGAAGGTTCATCTCATCTCCGTCGAAGTCTGCATTGTACGGAGGACAAACCGCCGGATGCAACCTGAAGGTACGATAAGGGAGAACCCTAACATAGTGTGCCATGATAGACATACGATGTAGCGATGGCTGCCTGTTGAAAATCACGATATCTCCATCCGTAAGGTGCCTTTCAACCATATAGCCGGGTGAAAGAGAATCAGCAATTATCTTTCTATCATTAACATAATCAAGCCTTATCTTAACGCCATCCGGTCTTATAATATAGTTTGCACCTGGATAGATATTTGGCCCGTTAACAACTAATTTCTTTAATTCATCCGCATTCCACTGAGAAATTGTTTCTGCAATGGTGAGTTTTTTAGCGACATCGACGGGTACGCCAACCTGAGAGATTGCAAGATTCGGGTCGGGCGAGATTACGGTTCTGGCCGAAAAATCTACTCTCTTTCCTGATAGGGATCCTCTAAACCGTCCCTCTTTACCTTTCAGTCTTTGGGTGAGCGTCTTCAGTGGTCTACCCGAGCGGTGATGAGCTTGTGGAATACCAGAGACTTCGTTGTCAAAGTAAGTAGTAACATGATATTGTAATAAATCTACCAAATCCTGTACAATAAGTGGTGGCGTACCAGCTTCTTTACTTTCTTTCAGTCGTTGATTAACTCGAATAATGTCAACGAGTTTATGGGTCAAATCATCTTCGGATCTGATCCCAGTTTCTAGGATGATAGATGGTCTTACCGTCACCGGTGGTACTGGCAGGACTTGAAGCACGAACCACTCTGGTCTTGCAGTTCTCGGATCATACCCTAGGAGGGCAAGATCTTCATCCGAAATATGCAACAACCTCTCCCTAATTGTGATAGGAAGCAACCGATTTTCACCAACATCAGTTTTCTCTACGAAGATAGTCGGTTTTGTGAATACAAGATCGTTTTGCTCCTTTTGGCAATGAGGACAAATTCTTACCTTCTTGGCTTTTTCAATAATGTCCGCTTTGACGTTCTCCAATGTGATAACCGCATAGGCAGGTTTGCTATCTCTCAAATGCTGGTATTTCGCGAGTTCCTCAGAGCTTAGTTTTAGCCTATTGCATGATCTGCAGGTAATCAAGAGCAGTTTATGTATATCGTCAACGAAAGCAATGTGCAAAACGGGCTCAGCCAGTTCGATATGCCCGAAATGACCTGGGCATTTAGCTGAGGTGTTACCGCATGTAGCACATTTCTGACCTGGTTCTAATGTCCCGAGTCTATTATCCATCAATCCTCCTTGAACCGGCATACCGTCTTCATCGTAAGTCTCAGGCGCTGTGATCTCTGCCACGCTGAATTTGCGTACTTCTACGGGGGACCAGACGCTAAATTTTATCCCACCGAGGACTTTTACAGGTTGTTCCATTTTCCCAACAACACCCCTTTTCTAAACTTTCTCCTTTGCTATTAAACGGGGAGCAATATTAAGACTCATCATCTCTTGTAACAGGAGTTTGAAGGCATAAGCGATTACTACCGATGAAATCTTTGCCTTTTCGCCGTCGACTCGGCAGATGTACCTGCGTTGCTTCACATCGTAGTAGGCTATCAAACCACACTTTTCGCAAACGTTCACTTCGGCTTTGTCGGACTCTTCTAACAATCTGTCCTTGAGCATCATTGATGCCCCGTACGCGATAAGGCAATCTCGCTCCATCTCTCCGAACCTCAGGCCACCCCCCCGTGCCCTGCCCTCTGTCGGCTGTTTAGTAAGCATCTGGACCTGTCCTCGGGCCCTGCTGTGTATCTTGTCCGCAACCATATGATGCAGTTTTTGGTAATAGACTACTCCTACGTAAACATCAGCAGGAAACTTTTTGCCTGACCTGCCTTCATACAT
>Ga0137366_10003129_pt1 | contig 12827 bp, 10 predicted proteins | sample SagtaG_8_FD_104938 | JGI IMG/M metagenome (GOLD analysis project Ga0137366, IMG submission 104938) | Vadose zone soil microbial communities from Sagehorn Ranch, Mendocino, California, USA - Sage1_L_60_16 metaG | ecosystem: Environmental > Terrestrial > Soil > Vadose zone | place: USA... | reverse complement strand
TCGCGCTCGTCCTGGCCGATGATTTCGGCCTTGATCGCGATTGAGCGCACCACCGCATGTTCCAGCGCGTGCGGGTCGCGCCCCAACAGGCGATCGAGTTGGGCCTCGATCCAGCCGAAAAACGCCGCGTCGCGGATCAAGCCGTGCTTGATCACTTCGGCAAGCCCCGAGCGCAGCTCGCGCTCGGGCAGGGTTTCCAGGGTTTGCATGTCGGCCACGACCAACTGAGGCTGATGAAAAGCGCCGATCATGTTCTTCCCGAGCGGGTGGTTGATCGCGGTCTTGCCACCGACCGACGAATCCACTTGAGCGAGCAGCGTGGTCGGGATCTGAACGAAGGGCACGCCGCGCTGATAGGTGGCCGCGGCGAATCCCGCCAAATCCCCGATTACCCCACCCCCCAGGGCAATGAGTGTGGTATCGCGCGCGCAGCGCTGCTCGAGCAGCGCATCGAAGATCCCATTCAGGGTGCGCCAGTCCTTGTGCTCCTCGCCGTCGGGAACGATGATGCGGACCACCTCGACGCCCTCACGGGCGAGCACTCCGGCAACGCGCTCGAGATAGAGCGGCGCCACCGTGGGGTTGGTGACGACGGCCACTTTCTTTTGCACCAGGAAAGGAGCAAAGAGGTCGGCCCGATCGAGAAGCCCCGCGCCGACGTGAATTGGATAGGAGCGCTCCGCGAGCGCTACGCTGAGAGTTTGCACGCTTCGTCGAATCGGGCGAGCACCTGCGCAAGCAAGGGGCCGATGCCCTGGCGGCCGGTGTCGATCACCAGGTCCGCGACCTCCCGATAGAGCGGATCGCGCCCGGCGTAAAGCGCATCGAGCCGCTCGCGCGGGTCGCCGCCCTGCAACAGCGGTCTGGACTTGTCGGCGCGGGTGCGCTGCCACAGTGCCGGTGCAAGCGCGTGAAGGTAGATGACGAAGCCGCGGGTCCTGAGATTCTCGCGGTTACGAGGATCGAGCACCGCGCCGCCCCCGGTAGCGAGCACGATGTCGTTCAGTCCGGTCAACTGTTCGATCACCTCGGCCTCGCGCTTGCGAAACCCGGCCTCGCCCTCGATATCGAAGACCACGGCGACGCGCACGCCGGTTCGGGTCTCGATTTCGCGGTCGGCATCGTAGAACGTCTTGCCGAGGCGCTTGGCGAGCTGGCGGCCGACCGTGGTCTTTCCGGCTCCCATCATGCCCACCAGGAAAAGCTTATGGCTCGTCTTCACGGGGATATTGTAGCAACCCACCCGTATCGGGCCCGAAAACAAAAGGCCGGCATTGCCGCCGGCCCTTGCCGATAGTGTGATCCAGCAGCGTCAGCGCTGGCTGACGATGCGCTGTTCCACGATGCGCGGAGTAATGAACACCAGGAGCTCGGTCTTGTTGTCGCGACGCGAGCTGCCGCGAAACAACGCGCCGAGGAGGGGCAGGTCTCCGAAAAACGGCACCTTGGTGATCGTGGTGTTGGTATCCTGAGTGTAGATGCCGCCGATCACCACCGTGCCGCCGTTTTCCACCAGCACCTGGGTCAAGACGTGCTTGGTGTCGATGGCGAAACCCGCGTCAGTGCTCTGGCCTACCGAGTCCTTGTTGATGTCCAGGTTCATGATGATATTGCCGTCGGGCGTGATCTGCGGCTTGACCTTGAGCGCCAGGTTCGCCTTGCGGAACGATATCGAGGTCGCGCCGCTGGAGGTCGCCTGCTGATAGGGCAACTCGGTGCCCTGCTCGATGAGCGCTTCGACGTTGTTGGCAGTCATGACGCGTGGGCTCGAAATGATCTTGCCCTTGCCGTCGGCCTCCAAGGCCGAGAGTTCGAGGGCAAGCGCCCCGGTCAGTCGATTGGTGATCAACAGGGCGATGGAACCTACACCCTGGGCAATACCGACTGGCTGGGCGGGCAGATTGACGCTTAAATTGTCGGGAGTCTTCGTCGTTATGGGCCCGCTCGGAGGGAACAAGTTAGCAAAGTCGTTCATCGTCCCGGTGGTGGTCACAGCAACGCCCGACTCGTTGATGCCTATCGGGCTCGGACCCGTGCTGTTGCTGCTCTGGAGGATTGGGCGGGCCACATTGCCCAGGCGCACGCCCAGATTTTTCGCGAAACTGTCGTTTGCCTCGACGATGCGCGCCTCGATCAGCACCTGCTGCACCGGGACATCGACCTGACTGAGGAGCTTCCGCACCTCCTCCAGCCGGACTCCTACGTCCTGAACGAACACCTGGTTGGTGCGAAGATCGACCGAGGCGGCGCCACGCTTGGAGAGGATGCGCTGCTGGGGATCGGCGAGGAGCTTCGCAAAGGCGTCGGCCTTGGCATAGTTGAGCTGAAATCTTTCGGTGCGCAGCGGCTCCAGTTCGGTGATCTGTGCGCTGGACTCCAGAGCGAGCTTCTCCTTGGTCGCAAGCTCGTCGCGCGGCGCGATCCAGATCACGTTGCCGTTCTTGCGCATGTCCAGGCCGCGCGTCTGAAGAATGATGTCGAGCGCCTGGTCCCATGGCACGTCCTTCAGGCGCAGCGTGAGGTTCCCGCTCACCGTGTCGCTGGTGATGATGTTCAGGTCGGTGAAGTCCGCTATGACGTTCAGCACGCTCCTCACCTCGACGTTCTGGAAGTTGAGCGACAGCTTCTCGCCGGAATAGCCGCTGCGCGTGCCCTGCACCAGCTTGTTGGGATCGTACTGGATCGGTTTCACCTCGAGCACGAACTGCGTGTCGGTCTGGTAGGCATTGTGCTCCCAGAGACCGCGCGGTTCGATCACCATGCGCACGTTGTCGCCCTGGGAGAAAACGCTGAAGGTTTGCACCGGGGTTGCAAAGTCAACCACGTCGTAACGCTTGCGCAACACGTCGGAAACGCTCGTCTTGAGGAAATCGACGATTACCGTTTGCCCTTGTTGGCGGATATCCACGCCGGTCGACGCGTCCGAAAGCTCGACGACGATTCGCCCTTCGCCACCGCGTCCGCGTCGGAAATTGACGTCTTTCAGCGTGTGCTGAAGGTCAGATCTGCCTTCCGCAAAACGCGCCGCGCCGCCGGTCGAGGCCTGCTGAGCGCCCGACGTGGCGGCCAGGGTGATCAACAGGCTGCTGCCTTCGATCTTGGACTCGTACGGAACCATGTTGCGTAAATTGAGCACCAGGCGGGTGCGCTCGCCCGCTTGCACCACGTTCATCGAGCGCAACACCGCCTCGCCGATATCCTGACTGTTCCGCCCCAAGCTGTTTGTCGTATCGGGAAAATCGAACGCGATCCGGGCCGGATTGGCGATCGTGAAGGTGCCCGGGGCGGCCGCGATCGGGTTCTTCAGCGTTACCCGTACCAGTACCTGGCCGCCGGCCTGCGTGACGCCGAAGTTTTCGATGCTGTTTTGCTGCGCCCCGGCGACCGACACGAGCAGGAGCAACCCGAATGGGCAAATCGCCCCTTGAATAATTCTTCGCACGAAGACATGGTTCATTATTTCCCTCCTCCGACTTCCTGCAACTGCATAGTGCTCTGGCGTTCGGTCCAGTCGCCCACCGCATCCTGGATGAGCTCACGCAGCTGGATCTGGTTTTCGGTAATCGTTGTGATAAGGCCGAAATTCTGGCCCATATAGTTGCCGACTTTGACGCGGTACAGGCCCGTATCGGCTTTGACCAGCCCGAAATTCGCCTTTCTCTGCTGCAGCACGCCGACCATCTTCAGCGATTCCAACGGATAGGCTTCGAGCGGTTCCTTCGGTCGGTTCAAATCGGGCTTGAGTCCGCCGCCGCCGCTGCTTGCCGATTTCGTGACCAGCTCGATTTTCGCGCTGCTGAAGGGATCGGCCTGATCGAAAGCCTTGTAGGGTACCGGCTCGTAGGGCTTCACGACCGGCAGCGGGTCGATCCTCCCGCGCAGATCCTTGGTCTTGTCTTTCAGTTCGGCCTTGAGGTCGCCGAATTCCTCGCCGGTACACGCTGCGAGCAGCAACCCGAGCACGATGGCGGGGAGCGCTTTCATTTCTTGCCTGCCTTGACGCCCTTGGCTGCCCTGCTCTGGGCCGCCACTTCCTCCTCGTCCAGATAACGGAAGGTCTTCGCCGTGACGTCCATGACGAGCGAGCCGTCTTTGCCTCCTGTCAGCCCGATATCGTTCAGCGTGACGATGCGCGAGAGCTGTCCGATATCGCTCGCAAACTGCCCCATGTCGTGATAGCTGCCGTTGAGTTTCAGCGTGACCGGCAGCTCGGCGTAGAATTCACGCTTGGTTTCCGCCGGAGCCGGCCTGAACAGCTCAAATTGCAGGCCGCGGCCGAGCCCAGCCTGGTTGATGTCCACGAGCAGCGCGTCCATTTGCGATCGATTGGGAAGCTGCCTCAGAAGCGCGCCGAAGGAGCTGTCGATTTCGCGCAGCTGCTGCCGGTAGAGATCGAGATTGATCGCCTGTTGCTCCTTCGCGACATATTCGTCTTTGAGCTTCGCTTCCTGTACGCGCCCGGCCTCAAGCGAGTCCATCTGTTCCTGCCAATCGAGAAAGTAGCCCAGTGCGATGATGCCGATCAGCACTCCGAGCAGCAGCATCGCCTTGGGTAATGGCGGCCACGCGCCCGGATCGCGCGTATTGAGATTCTTGAACTGTTCGAGGAATTTCTTCATCGGGTCTCAGCCCTTGGCCGGAGCGGCCTTGGGCGCGGCCTTACCCGATTTGCCGGCATCTTCGGTCTGCAGCTGCTTCAGGCTCACGTTCATGTTGAATTCGGAAACGCGTTTGTTGCTTACGGTCACCGCCTTGATCTCGACCAGATCGGGGTTCTCGAGGTAAGGTGATGCTGCGAAATTGCGCATGAGAGTGGAGACGCGCGCGTTGGATTGCGCGTAGCCGACCATGTTGATTTTCAAGCCGGTCTGCTTGATCGTCTTGAGGTACACGCCATCGGGTACCTGCTGAACCAGCTCCTGCAGCATATATACGGCCTGGGCACGGTCTGCCTGCAGCCGCTCGATGATCTGCTTGCGCGCAAGGAGCGCTGCAATCTCGCTCTTCAGCTTTTTAATCTCCTCGATTTCCTTGTCGAGCCTGACGTTTTCTTTTTTCAGGAATTCATTGCGGTCACTTTGCACCGCGATGTATCCCGCAATGGTCAGGTGTACCGCACCGACGATCAGAAGCCCGAGCACGGCCACCATGCCTCCCAGCACGCCAAGATGCTGGCGCTGGGCCTTGCGGCGCGCCTCGCGCCAGGGGAGCAGATTGACGCGAATCACGAGTCAAATCTCCGCATGGCAAGTCCGCAAGCGACCATCAGCGAGGGCGCATCCGCAACCAGTTTCTTCAGCGAGACGCGCGGCGAAATCGCCATGCTCGCGAAAGGATTGGCAACCAAAGCGTTGATCTGGGTGCGGCTCTGCACCATCTCGTCGAGCCCCGGAATCACCGCTGAGCCTCCGGTGAGCAGGACGTGCTCGACCGAGGTGTACTGGGTCGATGTAAAGAAGAACTGCATTGCCCGCTGGATTTCGAGCGCCGCATTCTCCATGAAGGGACGCAGCACTTCCGATTCGTAGTTCTCCGGCAGCCCCCCGGAGCGCTTGGCCGCTTCGGCTTCCTCCAGGCTCATGCCGTACACGCGCATGATGTCCTGCGTGAGCTGACTGCCGCCGAACGCCTGCTCGCGCGTGTACACGGACTGCTCGTTGCGCAGCACCGTGATGTTCATGACGTTCGCGCCCAAATCGACCAGCGCGATGTTCTGGTCTTTGCCGTTATCCGGGAATTGCTGCTGAATCAGATCGAAGGAAGTTTGGATGGCGTAGGATTCGACGTCCATGACTATCGCTTTAAGGCCCGAGGCTTCGGCCACTGCGACGCGGTCTTCGACCTTTTCCTTGCGTGAGGCAGCGATCAGCACTTCGACCTCTTCCGGTCCCGAGGGAGATGGCCCCACCACCTGAAAGTCCAGGTTGACCTCCTCGAGTGCAAACGGGATGTACTGATTGGCCTCGGTTTCGACTAGGACCTCCAGTTCTTCGGCGCCCAGCCCCGCCGGTACGATGATCTTCTTGGTGATCACCGCGGCCGTGGGCAGGGCCAGGGCGACGTTTTTCGTGCGCGTCGCCATTCTCTTCCAGCCACGCTGCACGGCATCGACCACAGCATCGAGGTTGGTGATGTTGCCGTCCAGGACCGCGTCCTTCGGCAACGCCTCGATGGCATAACGCTCGACCCGCGGATTTCCCCTGCCCGCATCGGCGAGCTCCACCAGCTTCACCGAGGACGAAGAGATATCCATCCCGAACAGCGGCGGTGCTTTCGGCTTGAAAATATCCAAATTGAAATTCAGCTGCAACCGGGATTTCCCCTTCAGGTATGGCCGGTTAGGCGTTATTAGTATAATTTACGTTAAATGCTAGCAACAACCCCTCACCCTGTAAAGTAAATTTTTCACGCGAGATATTAAGTGCTTAGGGTGAACCTACTGCTGTTTCAGCTCTCTATAATGGGCGACCTTTTCCCGGATATCCCCTGAATGCGGCTTCGATGGTTCGCCTTCCCGGCGTTGGCGCTGGCCGGGATGGGAGTAGTGAGCTTGGCGCTGCTGGGTTTCGTGATCCTCCTCGCATACCCTAACCTGCCCTCCATCGAGGCGCTCACCGAGTACCAGCCGAAGATCCCGTTGCGCGTCTACACCGCCGACGGCTTGCTGATCGGGGAGTTCGGCGAAGAGCGCCGTTCGGTCGTCAGCATCGAGGAGGTTCCTGCACTGATGAAACTGGCCATCCTCGCGGCCGAGGACGAGCGCTTTTACCAGCATACCGGGGTCGACTACCAGGGGGTGCTGCGGGCAGCCTACTCCAACTTGGTAACTGGCGGCAAGACTCAAGGGGCTTCGACGATCACGATGCAGGTCGCGCGAAACTTCTTTCTTTCCCGGGAGAAGACGCTGACCCGCAAATTGTACGAGGCGTTGCTGGCGTTCAAGATCGAAAACAGCCTCAGCAAAGATCAGATCCTGGAGATCTACATCAACCAGATCTATCTCGGCCAAAAGGCCTACGGGTTCGGCGCAGCGGCGCAAGTCTACTTCGGCAAGACGCTATCCCAGCTCAACTCGGCCGAGATCGCGATGCTTGCCGGGTTGCCCAAGGCTCCCTCCTCTTTTAACCCGGTGATCAATCCGAAACGCGCCAAGCAACGCCAGCTGTACGTGCTGCGGCGCATGCACGAGCTCGCCCTGCTCGACACCGAGCGATACGAGGAAGCGCAAACGCTACCGATCAGCGTCAAGCGTGAAACCGTCAACGAATATGAGATTCACGCCGAGTTCGTCGCCGAAATGGTCCGCCAATTGCTCTATGAGCGCTATCCGGAGGAGGTCTATTCACGCGGTTTTCGCGTCTACACGACGATCACGCGCGCCGACCAGCAAGCGGCCTACGCGGCCCTCCGTCAGGGCTTGCTCGAATACGACCGGCGCCACGGCTATCGCGGCCCCGAAGGATTCGTCGATCTCAAGGATGCGCAGGAGGAGGACTACGAGGAGACGCTGCAAGACCATCCCGACAGCGATGACCTCCTCGCGGCACTCGTTCTGGAGGCGACGCCGAAACGGGTGAGAGCCTATCGGCGTGGAGGAGAAACCGTTACCGTGACCGGAGAGGGACTCAAGTTCGCCGAGCGCATGCTCGATTCCCGGACCCCACCGACCCGGAGGATCCGGCGTGGGGCGGTCATTCGCATCCAGAAAGACGACCATGACGATTGGCAGATCGTCCAGCTCCCGGAAACCGAGGGCGCCTTCATCTCGGTCAACCCGCAGGACGGCGCCGTGCGTTCGCTCGTCGGCGGCTTCGATTTCAACCGGAGCCAGTACAACCACGTGACCCAGGCCTGGCGCCAGCCCGGCTCGGGTTTCAAGCCCTTCATCTATTCGTCCGCGCTGGAGAAGGGCTTTACCGCGGCCACCGTGATCAACGATGCCCCGGTGGTGGTCGACGCGGCGCTGACGGGCGGGCAGGTATGGGAACCGAAGAACTATGACGGCAGGTACGAAGGGCCCATGAGCATGCGCATGGCGCTCGCCAAGTCGAAGAACATGGTGTCGATTCGCATCCTGCAGGCGATCAGCCCACAGTACGCGCAGGATTACATCACCCGATTCGGCTTCGATGCCGAGCGCCACCCGCCCTACCTCACCATGGCGCTCGGTGCGGGCTCGGCCACGCCGCTTCAGATGGCTCGCGCCTTTTCAGTATTTGCCACCGGCGGATATCGCACCGAGCCGTACGTGGTTCAGAAGATCGTCGACGACCGCGGCAATGTCCTCGCGCAGGCGCAGCCGGCTCGCGCCGGGGACGAGACCCTGCGGGTCATCGACGCCCGCAATGCCTTCATCATGGACAGCATGATGCACGATGTGATGCGCTACGGAACCGGGGCGCGGGCTATGGCGCTCGGGCGCCAGGATCTCGCCGGCAAGAGCGGCACCACCAATGACTACGTTGACGCCTGGTTCAGCGGCTATCAACCCATGCTCGTGAGCGTCGCCTGGGTGGGCTTCGACCAGCCGAAAAAACTCGGCCCCGGGGAGACTGGGTCGGTCGCGGCGCTGCCCATCTGGATGAACTACATGGGCAAGGCACTAAAGGGTAAGCCGGAAATGGTCCAACGCAATCCCGAGGGTGTCGTCGTGGTCAAGGTCAACGAAAACGGCCTTCAGTCGCCCGACGGAAAGCCGGAATTCTTCTTTCGCGAAAACGTGCCGCGCGAGCAGGGTCCGGTCGATCCGGGAGTGCGGACTACCGAAGACGTCAGGAACCAGTTGTTCTAGCCCGATCGGCAAGCGCCCGCGGACGCACGCCGCCCGCAGCGGGACTAGCGCAGCACGACGGCACGGCCCGATTGTTCGCTCACCAGCTTCGACAGTGCCGCCAGCAACTCGCCGCCCTCGCGGGTATCGACCCAGTCCGACTCATTCCAGCGGAAATGGTAGCCTCCCGATCTTGCTGCGACCCAGATCTGACGCGCTGCAGAGTGGCGGTTGACCACAATGCGGCTGCCGTCGGAAAATTCGAGCTCCAGTACGCCGGAGCCCTTGGGCTCGCAGTCGCAATCCGCCCCGCTTTCTTCCACCGCCCGCGCAATCCGCTCCAGCATCGCATCGGCCAGGCTGTCGAATTCGCTCGGGGTCATCGCCGTGCTAAACTCGTTTTGCACAAACTAACTCTCGGCATCGCCATGCGCCGCGCCGTTGGCCTCATTCTCGTTTTCCTCGCGCTCTCGGCCTGCGGCAACAAAGCGGCGCTCTATCTTCCCCCGCCGGAACGAGATCCGCAGCAGGATAGCAAACCCGCGCCGCGCAAGTGAATTTTTTTTCGTACCAGAACGGCACGCTGTGCGCGGAGCGCGTGCCTCTCGTCGAGATCGCAGAGCGCTTCGGCACGCCGAGCTACGTCTATTCGCGCGCCGCGCTGGAGCTCGCATACCGCGAGTTCAATCAGGCTTGTTCGGGGCGCGACGTTCTCATCTGCTATTCGGTCAAGGCCAACTCCAATCTCGCGGTGCTGAATGTCCTTGCGCGTCTCGGTTCGGGATTTGACATCGTTTCGGGCGGCGAGCTCGGGCGCGTTCTCGCAGCGGGAGGCAGCGCCGCCAAGACCGTTTTCTCCGGCGTAGGCAAGAGCGGAGCCGAGATGCGCCACGCGCTTGAGGCCGGCGTTCTGTGCTTCAACGTCGAGTCCGAAGGAGAACTGGCTCGGCTCGCCGCCGTTGCGCGGAGCATGGGCAAGATCGCGCCCGTGTCCTTGCGCATCAACCCCGACGTCGACCCCAAGACGCACCCCTACGTCGCCACCGGCTTGCGAGAAAGCAAATTCGGCATCGCCTACGCCGCAGCGCTCCCGCTTTACCGCAAGGCGGCGAAGCTGCCGGACCTTCGAGTCATCGGAATCGATGTCCACATCGGCTCGCAGATCACCGACGTTGAACCGTTCGTCGCTGCGCTCGAAAAAGTGCTCGAGTTTGTCGACGTCCTGGACGCCACGGGGGTGCATCTGGAACATCTCGATCTGGGCGGCGGGCTCGGTATCCGTTATCGCGACGAGGCGCCCCCAGCGGTGAAGGATTACCTGGGACGCCTGTTCCAGCGCCTCGGCGGGCGCAAGATGCGAATTCTGTTCGAACCCGGCCGTTCGCTTGTCGGCAACACCGGGCTCCTGCTCACGCGCGTTGAATATCTCAAGCATGGCGCCGCAAAGAACTTCGTGGTGGCCGACGCGGCGATGAACGATCTGTTGCGCCCCGCTCTTTACGATGCCTGGCACGACGTGCTGCCGGTGATCCGGCGGGAGGGTCCGGCGCAGCGCTACGACATCGTCGGTCCGGTCTGCGAATCGGCGGATTTTCTCGCCCGGGAGCGCACGCTCGCGGTCGCAGCCGGGGACCTTCTCGCGATCATGTCGGCGGGCGCCTACGGCATGACGATGAGCTCGAATTACAATTCCCGGCCGCGCCCCGCGGAAGTGATGGTGGACGGCGCAACGCCTCACTTGGTTCGCAATCGGGAAAGCATCGAGAGCCTCTTTGCGTCGGAGCGCCTTTTGCCGTAAATTTAAGCGTTTGCCGACTAGGCATCGAAGGACAACGGGAGGGGGCCGGGGTCCACGGTAGCGGATGGAAATACGCGGCTTTTTCACGTCGTTAGCAAATCCATGGATTCTTCATTGCGATCGCACGTTGCGGCACCCACGGCCAAGCGCCTGTTTGTTTTCGGCGGCGTCGGCTTGCTCGTCCTCGCGGTTGCGCTGTTCGCCTACTTCGGCACCGAGATACTCGCAAACGAGCGTAAGGCGCCCAAAGGACCTCCGGCGATACCGGTGTCGATTGCGCCGGTCCTGCAGGAGGTCGTGCCGTTCCGGCTGCTGGCGATCGGCAACGTCGAGGCTTACTCGACCGTAGCGCTCAAAGCGCGCGTCGACGGGCAGATCGTCGAGGTCGGCTTCAAGGAAGGCGAGGAAGTCCCTCGGGGTCGCGTGCTCTTCAAGATCGACCCGCGCCCCTACCAGGCGGCATTGCGCCAAGCCGAAGCCAACTTCCTGCGCGACACCTCGCAAAAGGACCAGGCCCGCTCGCAGGAGCGCCGCTACCAGGAACTGCTCGCCAAGAATTTCGTCTCCAAGGAAGCCTACGCGCAAATCCGCACCAACGCCGATACGGCCGAAGCCGTGGCCCAGGGGAGCCGTGCCGCGCTCGACAACGCGACGCTGAATCTGGAGTACTGCACGATCCGCTCTCCGATCGACGGCTACCCCGGAAAGATTCAGATTCAGATGGGCAACCTCGTCAGGGCGAACGATACGCTTCCTCTGGTGGTGATCAACCAGGTCCACCCGATCTACGTGAACTTCTCCGTGCCGGAGCAGCAGCTCCGCGCCGTTCGCAGCTATATGTCCTCGGGGCCGCTCGCGGTCGAGGCGCTCGCGCCGGGCTCGGATCAACCCGCAGCCTCCGGAACGCTGGTCTTCGTCGACAACGCCGTCGATGCGAGCACCGGCACGATCAAATTGCGGGCGCAGTTCCGGAACAGGGAAAACGCGCTGTGGCCGGGCCAGTTCGTCAACGTGAGGATCAAGCTCTACGACCAGAAAGACGCCCTGGTCGTCCCCTCCAAGTCGGTGCAGACCGGCCCGGCCGGTCAGTACGTGTTCGTGGTCAAGCCCGACATGACCACCGAGGTGCGCAAAGTCACGGTCGAGCGCACCGAAGGCGACAGCGCGATCATCGCGAATGGTCTGGAAAAGGGCGAACGGGTGGTCACACAGGGCCAGCTGCGCCTCGGAGCCGGGGCGAAGGTCGTGGTCAAATCGTAGTTCTCATCCATGAATCTTTCAGAACTTTTCGTTCGCCGTCCCGTCATGACCGTGCTGATCATGGCCGGGATTCTGATTTTCGGATTGGCGAGCTACCGCTTGCTGCCGGTTTCATCGCTGCCCAACGTCGATTTCCCCACGATCCAGGTTTCGGCGACCCTCCCCGGCGCCAGCCCCGAGACCATGGCGGCTGCCGTGGCGACTACACTCGAGAAGCAGTTTTCGACCATCGCCGGCATCGACCAGATGACCTCGCTCAGTGGCCAAGGTATTTCCACCATCACCATTCAATTTTCTCTCGACCGCGACATCGATGCCGCCGCGCAAGACGTCAATTCGGCGATCGCGGCCGCTGCAAAGCAGTTGCCGTCGACCATGTCGACACCCCCTTCGTTTCGAAAGGTGAATCCGGCCGATTCACCGATTTTCTTCCTGACACTCACCTCCGACACCCTGCCGCTTTCTACCGTCAACGAGTACGCGGAAACGTTCCTCGCGCAGCGCATCTCGACGATTTCCGGGGTGGCCCAGGTCCAGGTGCAGGGCCAGCAGAAATATGCGGTGCGCGTGCAGGTCGACCCCAACGCGCTTGCGGCGCGCGGCGTCGGCATCAACGAAGTCGAGCAGGCGGTCGGCAACGCCAACGTCAACCTGCCCACAGGCACGCTCTATGGCAAAGACCGCATGTTTGCGGTGCAGGCGACGGGCCAGCTCTACGAGGCTGCCGCCTTCCGGCCCATCATCGTCGCCTACCGCAACGGCGCGCCGATCCGCTTGAGCGAGCTTGGCCGTGTCATCGACAGCGTGGAAAACGACAAGCTCGCGGCGTGGTTCAAGGATCAGCGCGGCATCATCCTCGCGATCTATCGGCAGCCGGGCACCAATACCATAGAGGTCGTGGACGCCGTCAAGAAATTGCTGCCCACATTCCGCGTTGAAGTTCCGGCAGGGGTCAGCATCAACGTGATGTACGACCGGTCCACCTCCATCCGCCAGTCG